>Ga0136644_10004185_pt1 | contig 10679 bp, 8 predicted proteins | sample C_130820_EF_Meta_FD_94780 | JGI IMG/M metagenome (GOLD analysis project Ga0136644, IMG submission 94780) | Freshwater microbial communities from Lake Croche, Canada to study carbon cycling - C_130820_EF_MetaG (v2) (version 2) | ecosystem: Environmental > Aquatic > Freshwater > Lake | place: Lake...
TCGGTATCAGCCGATCGCTTATTTTTACCCAATTCCGTGTAAGGATCACTCTCAATGGCGCGCAAGAAGATTGCTTTGATCGGCTCAGGTCAGATCGGCGGCACCCTCGCTCATCTCATCGGCCTGAAAGAACTCGGTGACGTGGTGATGTTTGATATTGCCGAAGGCGTGCCGCAGGGCAAAAGCCTGGATATCGCAGAATCCTCACCTGTCGACGGCTTTGACGGCCATTTTTCCGGTGCCAATTCCTATGATGCGATTGCCGGCGCCGATGTCGTGATCGTGACTGCAGGTGTGCCGCGCAAGCCCGGCATGAGCCGCGACGATCTGCTCGGCATCAACCTGAAGGTGATGGAACAGGTTGGCCAGGGCCTGAAGCAATATGCTCCCGATGCTTTCGTGATCTGCATCACCAACCCGCTCGATGCGATGGTCTGGGCCTTGCAGAAGTCGTCCGGTCTGCCCAAGAACAAGGTGATCGGCATGGCCGGCGTGCTTGATTCCGCCCGCTTCCGCTATTTCCTCGCCGAAGAACTCAACGTCTCGGTCCGTGACGTGCATGCCATGACCCTGGGCGGCCATGGCGATGACATGGTGCCGCTGATCCGCCATTCGACCGTGGGCGGTGTGCCGCTTCCCGATCTGGTGAAGATGGGCTGGATCACCCAGGAAAAGCTCGATTCCATCGTCAAGCGCACCCGTGGCGGCGGCGGTGAAATCGTCGCCCTGCTGAAGACCGGTTCGGCTTTCTATGCGCCTGCGGCTTCGGCTGTGGCCATGGCTGAAAGCTATCTGAAGGACCAGAAGCGCATTCTGCCCTGCGCGGCCTATCTCGATGGCCAGTATGGCGTCAAGGACATGTATGTCGGCGTCCCAGTGGTGATCGGTGCCGGTGGCGCCGAACGGATTGTCGAAGTGATCTTCGACGATGCGGAAAAGGACATGTTCAAGACATCGGTGGCCGCTGTGAAGGGCCTTGTCGATGCTTGCAAAACCATCAATCCTTCATTTGCCTGAGTGAGATCGGGGCAGGGTGATCCTGCCCCTTTTGCTATGCCTCCTTGCATGGCGTGATGATCACGCCCATGCGGCCACACCCGGAGTTTGCTATGAATATTCATGAATATCAGGCCAAGGCGGTCCTGAAAGAGTTTGGTGTACCGGTTCCCGAAGGGTATCCCGTGCTGACCGCAGCAGATGCGGAAACGGCGGCCAAACATTTGCCGGGTCCGGTCTGGGTTGTAAAATCCCAGATCCATGCGGGCGGTCGTGGCAAGGGCAAGTTTGTCGAAGCCTCCGCCGGTGACAAGGGCGGTGTGCGTCTGGCCAAATCGATCGACGAAGCCAAGCAGTTTGTTGATGAAATGCTCGGCAAGACTCTGGTGACCATCCAGACCGGCCCTGCAGGCAAGCAGGTCAACCGTCTCTACATCGAAGACGGCTCGGCCATCGAGAAAGAATTCTATTTGTCCCTGCTGGTGGATCGCGTCAATTCGCGCGTGTCCTTCGTGGCCTCGACCGAAGGCGGAATGGACATCGAAACCGTGGCGCACAACACACCCGAAAAGATCATCACCTTCTCGGTGGATCCTGCCACCGGCGTGATGCCGCATCACGGCCGCACCTTGGCCCATGCGCTCGGCCTGACCGGCGATTTGGCCAAGCAGGCCGGCGATCTGGCGACCAAGCTCTACACGGCTTTCGTGACCAAAGACATGGCAATGCTGGAAATCAACCCGCTGATCGTCACCAAGGACGGCAAGCTGCGCTGCCTTGATGCCAAGATCGGTTTTGACTCCAACGCGCTCTACCGTCACCCAGACATTTTCGCCTTGCGTGACGAGACCGAAGAAGATGCCAAGGAAATCGAAGCCTCCCACCACGACCTCAACTATATCGCGCTCGACGGCACGATCGGTTGCATGGTCAATGGCGCGGGTCTGGCGATGGCCACCATGGACATCATCAAACTTTACGGTTCGGCTCCGGCCAACTTCCTCGATGTCGGAGGCGGCGCGACCCGTGAAAAGGTGACAGCGGCGTTCAAGATCATCACCGCCGATCCGAAGGTGAAGGGCATTCTCGTCAACATCTTCGGTGGCATCATGAAATGCGACGTGATCGCCGAAGGCGTGATTGCCGCCGTGCGCGAAGTCGGTTTGCAGGTGCCGCTGGTGGTGCGCCTTGAAGGCACCAATGTGGAACTCGGCAAGGACATCATCGCCAAATCCGGCCTTGATGTGATCGCTGCCGATGATCTCGATGATGCAGCACAGAAAATTGTGGGTGCGGTGAAAGCCGCTGGCCAGGCAGGAGCACACTAATGTCAGTCTTGATCAACGCACAGACCAAGGTGATCTGTCAGGGCTTCACCGGTAAGAACGGCACGTTCCATTCTGAACAGGCGATTGCCTATGGCACCAAGATGGTCGGCGGCACATCGCCCGGCAAGGGTGGCTCGGTGCATTTGGGCCTGCCGGTGTTCGACTCGGTTCTGGAAGCCAAGCAGCAGACCGGCGCCGATGCATCGGTGATCTATGTGCCGCCTCCGGGTGCGGCCGATGCCATCTGCGAAGCGATCGAAGCGGAAATCCCGTTGATCGTCTGCATCACCGAAGGCATTCCTGTGCTCGATATGGTGCGGGTGAAGCGTTCGCTGTCGGGTTCCAAATCGCGCCTGATCGGCCCGAACTGCCCCGGCGTGATGACCGCCGGCGAATGCAAGATCGGCATTATGCCCGGCAATATCTTCAAGCAGGGCAATGTCGGCATCGTGTCGCGTTCGGGGACCTTGACCTATGAAGCCGTGTTCCAGACCACGATGGAAGGCCTCGGCCAGACCACCGCGGTCGGCATCGGCGGCGATCCTGTGAAGGGCACCGAATTCATCGACGTGCTGGAAATGTTTTTGGCCGACCCCAAGACCCACTCGATCATCATGATCGGTGAAATCGGCGGTTCGGCGGAAGAAGATGCCGCCCAGTTCCTGGCCGACGAGGCCAAGCGCGGCCGTTCCAAGCCGGTGGTTGGCTTTATTGCCGGCCGCACGGCACCTCCCGGTCGCCGCATGGGCCATGCCGGTGCGATCATCTCGGGCGGCAAGGGTGGCGCTGAAGACAAGATTGCCGCGATGGAAGCCGCGGGCATCCGCGTCTCGCCGTCACCGGCGCGTCTTGGCAAGACGCTCGTGGAACGCCTGAAAGGCTAATCCAGGTGCGGATGTCGGACATCGCTTTCGCAACAACAGAATGGGCCGCCATAGAACCGACGCATCACGCAGGTGATGCCGGTTCGGCCACATGGCGGACCCGCTCTTTCGGCCCGGAAGACAACCGCATCCGCGTCCGGATGGTTGACTATTCGGCCGGTTACGAAGCCGATCACTGGTGCGAAAAGGGGCACATCTTACTGTGCCTTGCAGGCGAGCTTGAAACCCGTCTGGCTGACGGGCGGGTTTTTACGCTCACCCCGGGAATGAGTTATCAGGTTGCCGATGGTGCCGAACCACACCGCTCGAGCAGCCCGCAGGGTGCGACTTTATTTGTTGTTGATTAAAAAGCTGTTCGTATGACAGCGAGTAGAGGACGAGGGAAACGCGATGGCGCGGCAGGATCAGAACGAAGCATTGTTACAAACCTCTTTTCTTTATGGCGCGAACGCCTCCTACATCGAGGACCTTTATGCTCGTTATCAGGACAATCCGAATTCGGTCGATGCCGAATGGCGCAGTTTTTTCGGCGCGCTGAATGATGATGCCGCCTCTGTCACCAAAAGCGCGAAGGGCGCCTCGTGGCAGCGCACGAACTGGCCGATTGCCGCCAATGGTGAACTGGTGTCGGCGCTTGACGGCAACTGGGGCGCAGTTGAAAAGATTGTCGGCGAAAAGCTGAAAGGCAAGGCCGAAGCAAAAGGCGCGGCTGTCTCGACCGCCGATATCCAACAGGCGACCCGCGATTCCGTGCGTGCTTTGATGATGATCCGCACCTACCGGATGCGCGGCCATCTGCACGCCGATCTCGACCCGCTGCATATGGACGCAGAGAAGGACCATTCCGAATTGCATCCTTCGGCCTTCGGTTTCACCGAGGCCGACTGGGACCGTAAAATCTTCATCGACCATGTGCTGGGGCTGGAATATGCCACCTTGCGCGAAATGCAGGCCATTTTGCAGCGCACCTATTGCTCGACCATCGGCTGGGAATTCATGCACATTTCCAATCCGGCCGAAAAGGCGTGGATCCAGGAGCGCATCGAAGGCCAGGACAAGGAAATCGCCTTCACCCGCGAAGGCCGCCGCGCCATTCTCAACAAGCTGGTCGAAGCCGAAGGCTTCGAGAAATTCATCGACGTCAAATATACCGGCACCAAGCGCTTCGGTCTGGATGGCGGTGAATCCATGGTGCCGGCCCTCGAGCAGATCATCAAGCGCGGTGGCGCGCTCGGCGTCAACGAGATCGTGTTCGGCATGGCCCATCGCGGCCGTCTGAACGTGCTGTCGCAGGTGATGGGCAAGCCGCACCGCGCCATTTTCCACGAGTTCAAGGGCGGCTCCTATGCGCCCGAGGATATCGAGGGTTCGGGGGATGTGAAATACCATCTGGGCGCCTCCTCGGATCGCGTGTTCGACGGCAACAATGTTCATCTGTCGCTGACCGCCAATCCGTCGCATCTGGAAATCGTCGATCCGGTCGTGCTCGGCAAAGTGCGCGCCAAGCAGGACCAGCACAATGACCAGAGCGAACGCACCAAGGTCATGCCTCTGCTGATCCACGGTGACGCCGCTTTCGCGGGTCAGGGCGTGGTGGCCGAATGTCTGGGCCTGTCGGGCCTCAAGGGTCACCGCACCGGCGGTTCGATCCATTTCATCATCAACAACCAGATCGGCTTTACCACTTATCCGCGTTATTCGCGGTCCTCGCCCTATCCGTCCGATGTGGCCAAGATGATCGAAGCACCGATCTTCCATTGCAATGGCGACGATCCGGAAGCCGTGGTCTTTACCGCCAAAGTGGCGACCGAATTCCGCCAGCGCTTCCACAAGCCTGTCGTCATCGACATGTTCTGCTATCGCCGCTTCGGTCATAACGAGGGCGACGAGCCGTCTTTCACCCAGCCGCTGATGTACAAGAAAATCCGCGGCCAGCGCACCACGCTCGAACTCTATTCGGACCGTCTGATTGCCGATGGCGTGGTCACGGTCGGCGAAATCGACAAGATGAAGGCCGATTGGCGCACCCGTCTGGAAGCCGAGCACGAAGCCGGACAGGCCTACAAGCCCAACAAGGCCGATTGGCTGGATGGCCGCTGGGCCGGTCTGAAGGCCGTGTCGGAAAGCCAGGACGATGCGCGTCGCGGCCAGACCGGTGTCGAGATCGACCATCTGCGCGAGATCGGCCAGAAGTTGACAGCCGTTCCCGAAGGGTTCCAGGCCCACAAGACCATCCAGCGCTTCATGGACAACCGCCGCAAGGCGATCGAGACAGGCGAAGGCATCGATTGGGCCACCGGCGAGGCCCTGGCCTTTGGAACTTTGTTGCTTGAAGGCCACCGGGTCCGCCTGTCGGGCCAGGATTGCGAACGCGGAACCTTCTCGCAGCGCCATTCGGTGATCATCGATCAGGAAACCGAAGCCCGCTACAAGCCGCTCAACCACTTGAAGCCCGGTGAACAGGCCAAATACGAGGTTATCAATTCGATGCTCTCGGAAGAAGCCGTGCTGGGTTTCGAATATGGCTATTCTCTGTCCGAGCCGAATGCTCTGACCCTTTGGGAAGGCCAGTTCGGCGATTTCGCCAATGGCGCACAGGTGGTGTTCGACCAGTTCATCTCGTCGGGCGAACGCAAGTGGCTGCGCATGTCGGGCCTAGTCTGCCTGTTGCCGCATGGTTACGAAGGGCAGGGGCCTGAACATTCCTCGGCACGTCTCGAACGCTTCCTGCAGATGTGTGCGGAAGACAATATGCAGGTCGCCAACTGCTCGACGCCTGCCAATTACTTCCACATCCTGCGTCGCCAGTTGCGCCGAGAATTCCGCAAGCCGTTGATCCTGATGACGCCGAAATCGCTGTTGCGCCACAAGCGCGCCGTCTCGCGTCTTGATGAAATGGCGGCTGGCACCTCGTTCCACCGCATTTTGTGGGATGATGCGCAGATGCTGAAGGGCGAGAAGATCAAGCTCGTCAAGGACAACAAGATCCGCCGCGTCGTGCTGTGCACGGGCAAGGTCTATTACGATCTTTACGAGGATCGTGAAAAGCGCAGCATCGATGATGTCTACCTGTTGCGCGTCGAACAGCTGTATCCGTTCCCGGTTAAGGCTCTCGCCACCGAACTGGCCCGCTTCCCCAATGCCGACATTGTCTGGTGTCAGGAAGAGCCCAAGAACATGGGCAGCTGGAGCTTCGTCGAGCCCTATCTGGAATGGGTGCTCTCGCATGCCGGTTGCAAAGTGCCGCGGGCCCGCTATGTCGGCCGTGCCGCTTCTGCCGCCACCGCAACGGGCCTGATGTCACGCCATCTCGCGCAATTGAATGCCTTCCTCGACGAGGCGTTTGCCGTCTGAATTCCAGGACGGGTTGAATCTCATGACGGGGGATCACATCCCCCTCTCCCTGCTCAACATCATGTGGAAGTTTTATCATGGCAACTGAAATTCGCGTCCCGACGCTGGGTGAGTCGGTCTCTGAAGCAACAATCGGCAAATGGTTCAAAAAGCCCGGCGATGCGGTGAAGGCCGACGAGCCTTTGCTCGAACTCGAAACCGACAAGGTGACACTGGAAGTCAACGCACCGGCTGCCGGTGTGCTGGCCGAAATCGTCGCCAATGACGGTGATACGGTTGGCGTCGGTGCCTTGCTCGGCTCGATTGCCGCCGGAGCCGGCGCTGCCGCTGCTGCTGCCGCTCCTGCCCCGGCTCCTGTCGTTTCGGCCCCTGCGCCTGCTGCTGCCGCATCGCATGACCACGGTCCGGCCGTGTCGCGCATTGCCGCTGAAAGCGGGATCAATCCGGCCTCCGTGGCGGCGTCAGGCAAGGATGGCCGCGTGACCAAGGGCGATATGCTCGCCGCAGTGGCAGTTGGTCCTGCCGTCTCCGCACCTGTGGCGATGCGCGCGGCCTCTCCCGCCGATGATGCCCGCCGCGAAGAGCGCGTGAAGATGACCAAGCTGCGCCAGACCATCGCGCGCCGCCTGAAAGAGGCCCAGAACACCGCAGCCATGCTGACCACCTTCAACGAGGTCGATATGACCGAGGTGATGGCCCTGCGCAACAAGTACAAGGATATCTTCGAGAAGAAGCACGGCAACAAGCTCGGCTTCATGGGCTTCTTCGTCAAGGCTTGCGTGCAGGCCCTGAAGGAACTGCCAGCCGTGAATGCCGAGATTGACGGCACCGATCTGGTCTACAAGAACTATTACCACATCGGGATTGCGGTCGGGACCGATAAGGGCCTGGTCGTGCCGGTGGTGCGCGAGGCCGACCAGCTGTCGATCTCGGGCGTGGAAAAGACCATTGCCGATTTCGGCAAGCGTGCCCGCGACGGTCAGCTGAAAATCGATGAAATGCAGGGCGGCACCTTCACCATTACCAATGGCGGGATCTATGGTTCGCTGATGTCGACCCCGATCCTCAATGCGCCGCAATCGGGCATTCTCGGCATGCACAAGATCCAGGACCGTCCGATGGTGGTTGGCGGCAAGATCGAAGTGCGTCCGATGATGTATCTGGCCTTGAGCTATGACCACCGTATCGTTGACGGCAAGGAGGCTGTGACCTTCCTCGTGCGCGTCAAGGAAGCGCTGGAAGATCCGGCCCGTCTGGTCCTCGATCTTTAATCCGGAGGAGACCTGATGACCACTTCCCCAACTCGTGCTGTCGCCATTGTCACCGGCGGTAGCCGCGGCATTGGCCGGGCCTGTGCGCGTATTCTGGCCTCGCGCGGTTTGGCGGTGGTGGTCAATTACGTCTCCGATGAAAAGGCCGCCAACAGTCTTGTGGCCGAGATTGCTGCGGCCGGTGGCTATGCCATGGCCGTCAGAGGCGATGTCGGTGTCGAGGCGGATGTGCTGGCCATGTTCAAGGCGGCCGACAACCTCGGCAGGCTCGCTGTGCTGATCAACAATGCCGGTGTCGTCGATGTCGTCGCGCGGGTCGACGAGATCAGCGTTGAACGTCTCAACCGCATGATGACCATCAATATCATCGGCACCTTCATCCCCTCCCGCGAGGCGGTGCGCCGCATGTCGACCAGACATGGCGGCAAAGGCGGGGTGATCGTCAACCTGTCATCGGCTGCGGCCCGTTTGGGCTCACCCGGCATGTATGTCGACTATGCTTCGGCCAAGGGAGCGATAGATACCTTTACCCTCGGTCTGGCGCGCGAAGTGGCGGCGGAAGGCATCCGCGTCAATGCCGTGCGGCCCGGCCTGATCGATACCGATATCCATGCCAGCGGCGGGGTGCCGGACCGGATCGAGAAACTGCGTGACCAAATTCCGGTCAAGCGGGAAGGCAGCGCGGAAGAAGTCGCGCGTGCGGTGTGCTGGCTGGCCTCGGATGAGGCATCCTATGCAACCGGCGCCATTCTGGATGTCTCGGGCGGGCGTTAAGCTGCCACTGTGCGTGAAAGAGGAAGGATACTGCTATGTCTTATGATCTGATTGTCATCGGTACCGGCCCCGGCGGTTATGTGTGTGCCATCCGTGCAGCCCAGCTCGGTCTGAAGACAGCCGTGGTGGAAAAGCGCAAGAGCCATGGCGGCACCTGCCTCAATATCGGCTGTATCCCCTCCAAGGCCCTCCTGCATGCCTCCGATCTGTTCGAGGAAGCCGGACATGATTTCGGCAATATGGGCATCACGGTGTCAAAGCCGAAACTCGATCTGAAGGCCATGATGGGCCACAAGACCGAAGTGGTCGATGCCAATGTGCAGGGCGTGGCCTTTCTGCTGAAGAAGAACAAGATCGATGCGTTTTTCGGCACCGGCAGCATCGAGGCCGCAGGCCGCGTCAAGGTAACAACCGATGACGGCAGTGCGCAGGTGCTCGAGACCAAAGCGATCGTCATTGCCACGGGTTCCGATGTCGCCAGCCCTCCCGGTGTGTCGGTTCAGTTCGACGAGAAGGTGGTTGTGTCCTCCACCGGCGCGCTGGAGCTTGGCAAGGTCCCCAACAAGCTGGTGGTGATCGGCGCGGGCGTGATCGGACTGGAGCTCGGCTCGGTCTGGCGCCGTCTGGGCGCGCAGGTGACGGTTGTCGAATATCTCGACCGCATCCTGCCCGGCATGGATGCCGAAGTGGCCAAAAGCTTCCAGCGGATTCTGGAAAAGCAAGGGGTGACCTTCCAGCTTTCCTCCAAAGTGACCGCGGTCGAGGCAACCAAATCGGGTGCTTCCGTGACCTTCGAACCGGTGGGCGGTGGTGAAGCCACCGTACTGGCCGGCGACGTGGTGCTGGTGGCCACCGGACGCCGTCCCTATACCGACGGTCTCGGTCTGGAGGCGGTCGGCGTGGCGATGGATCGCGGCCGCATCAATATCGATCACCATTTCCAGACCAATGTTCCCGGCATTTTCGCCATCGGCGATGTGGTGCGCGGCCCGATGCTGGCCCACAAGGCCGAGGACGAGGGCGTCGCTGTTGCAGAATTGCTGGCAGGCAAGGCCGGCCATGTGAATTATGATGTCATTCCGGGCGTGGTCTACACGGCCCCCGAAGTGGCCTCTGTCGGCAAAACCGAGGAAGAGCTGAAGGCCGCAGGCATTGCCTACAAGGTCGGCAAGTTCAACTTCACCGCCAATGGCCGCGCCCGTGCGATGCGCAAGACCGACGGCTTCGTCAAAGTGCTGGCCGATGCCGCCACCGACCGCGTGCTCGGCTGCCACATCATCAGCGCCGGGGCCGGCGACATGATCCACGAAGTGGCCGTGCTGATGGAATTCGGCGGCTCCTCGGAAGATCTGGCCCGCACCTGCCATGCCCATCCGACCATGTCGGAAGCAGTCAAGGAAGCCGCCATGGCGGTCGAAAAGCGCGCCATTCACAGCTGATTTTTTAGCTGTTGCGTGCGAGATTGGCAGGGCATGGCCCTGCCATTTTTTGTTGTCGGCGACAGGACAGAAAAACCTGGATGACCGCCCTTGTGATCGTCACCTGCAACATGCACTGTTTCAAACCGGATCCATCGTTGATTGTGTGATAGAAGACCTTCAGCACTCCCTCCCAAAATCCGCCACAAAGATCGGCACAGTGCTCCTGATGTTTCGTAAAATTCTCAAACCGCTCTGGGTCCTGCTCGCGCTGCTGTTTCTGCTTGAGGCGTGGCTGTGGGATCTGATTGCGCCACCGGTGGCGCGGCTGGTGGCTTTGATCCCGTGGCAGCGGTTCAAGGCGTGGCTGACCGGACGGATTGCGGCCATGCCTGCCGTATGGGTGCTGGTGCTGTTCGTTCTGCCCGATGCTGTGCTGTTCCCGATCAAGCTCGGTGCGCTCTGGGTCGCCGCCCAAGGCCAGTTTGCCGGCCATGCGCTGATCGGCATGGGGGTGTTTGTCATCGCCAAAATCGCCGGCCTTGCGGTCACTGTTTTCCTGTTCGAGGTCTGCCGCCCAAAGCTGATGGAACTGGCGTGGTTCTGTCGGCTCTATGACTGGGTGCTTCAGGCGCGGGTTTGGGCAGGTGTTCA
>Ga0136644_10004187_pt1 | contig 10677 bp, 7 predicted proteins | sample C_130820_EF_Meta_FD_94780 | JGI IMG/M metagenome (GOLD analysis project Ga0136644, IMG submission 94780) | Freshwater microbial communities from Lake Croche, Canada to study carbon cycling - C_130820_EF_MetaG (v2) (version 2) | ecosystem: Environmental > Aquatic > Freshwater > Lake | place: Lake...
TAAACTACTTTTATATTTTTTTTTTTTTGTAGCATGGCAAATAATTATATTCACAATACAAAGTAGCAATCCATTAGATTATATAGTTAACTATCAGCTTGTATTAAATTCTATATCTATATTATTAATATTTTTTTTAGCAGATCAGTACAAAGTAGAGTTAGAAAAAAAAATATTGTTTGTTTTAATAATCTATATTTCCGCAATATCATTATTTTTCTGTTTGAAATTGATATTCGAATTTTTTAATAATGAAAATTTATTATATTTATATGGTACTGATGCATTACAGCCAGAATCAAAGATTTTTGGGCAAGCAACTCCAAGGGTTACTGGCGTTGCTAGAATGGTTTTAATAATTTTTTATTTTATATTTTTTTTACAGATAAATATAAATAATAAATTCTTAAAAGTAGCTGCTCTTATAATCTCATTTTTTTTAATATTAGTTATTTATGCGACTCAAACACGCGGTGCTATAATCGGAATTGTAATTTTTATTATTTTTTACATTTTTTTCTTGAAAGAAAAATTAATAAAGAAAATATTTTTTATTTTTTTTATAATAATAATCCCAATAATAACTTTTGAGGGTATTATCTATTTAAAAAAAAATTTTTATAAAAAACATTTAAATGAAACTACTTTAAAAACTAAAAATATAATTGACAGCAGGGTAGCAACTAACACATCAACCTCTGGAAGAATTGAAATTTGGAAAACATCACTTAAAATTATTAAAGAAAATAAGATAATTTTAGGGTATGGACCCCAAGCCGATAGATTATTACTTTCAGAACATCAGGGTAAAACAATTTTAAATAATAGAATACCAATATACGACAATAATAGCTCTAATGCCCTAATCTACAGTTATTTATGCGGAGGTATATTATCATTTATTTTTTTTTTAATTATTTATTTTTTAATTCTAAAACAAATATTCATATTTTTATTTATTAAAAGAGAAATTATTAAAAAAAATTCTTTAGTTAATTTTTCTTTAGTAACATTAATATTTTTAACAGCTAGAACTACATTTGAAAATGGTTATGCGATGTTTGGGGTGGATTACCTTTTTTGCATAACGTGTTATTTTATTTTGACGAAATCTTTTAAAATTAAAAAAAATCAATATTTATTTTTAAGAAAATTAAAAATATTATTTTTTTCTACTAAAAAATATTTTTCGTTCAAGTAAATTTTATTTTTTTTTTGATTTAATTTACTGTTAATTTTAAAGAAAGAAAGATCATAACTATTATAATTTAAAGATTGTGAACTAGAATTTTTAAGGAACACTTTATTAGGTTTTAATTTTTTATTAAAAAAGGTGAATACATTTGAAGAAATGCAATCTAAAAAAAATAATGAATAAAAATTATCTCCACTCATAACTGAATGCTTTGTTTTATCTAATAAATGCAACAATTTATTTCTATCAATATTTTCGTAATTTTTTATATAAGGTTCATTGAATTTATCTCCAACAACAACAATCTTTAAATTTAAAAATGTTAGTTTTTTTATTATATAATTCAAAAATAAATTTGATTTCTGAGGATGTTTTCTTATATAAAACAAAAAATCAATTTTTTTTTTTTTAAATTTTCTTTTTCTGTAAAATAGTAAACAAAAGTTAAATAAACAAAATTTTATTTTATTATTAGGTATAATTTTTTTGAAATTCTCCGTAGAAAAAATAACATATTTGTATTTTAAAAATATTATTTTTAAACTTATAAAATAGAAAAATTGAAAAAATACTTTTCTAAAAAAAGTATTAAAATTATATATTTTACCACAATAAATGCTGCCTGTTATTGGACCAAGAATAGTACTTCTTGGAAGAAAAATAAAAATTAAAAAATTCCATAATGGGAGATAATTAACATAACAAGTTTTTTTTCCTTTAACGTGGTTGAGCCATATCAAAAAAACTCCGTATAAAGGATATAAATATTTTGTTAAAAAATTATTTTTATATTTTTTGTTTTTTAATAAAGAATATTTTTTTTTTTGAAATAAATATTTATTATTATTAGAGTAAATTTTAACTGCTTCTCCAGATTTGAAATAATTCTCTACAAAACATCTTGCAAGTAAACCTTCTCCTGTGAAAGATTCATAATCTGATGACCATACAAAAGTATTATAATTATTCATAAAAAGTAATTTTTTTATATTTTTTCAAAACTTCTCCTTTTGTATATGAAAATAATGTTTCTAATAGTCTTGCTAATCTTCTTCTTGTATCAAATCGAAGTCTCCATAGAGTTTCTGCAAAAAAAACTTTAGAAAAATAGTTTGGCAATGAAGGTTCCAAACCAGAGGCCATGTTAACAGCTCCACCAAAACAAAATATTTTATAATGCTTTTGATGATCTGCAATAAAATTTGCTAGGTTTTCTTGTTTAGGAGTTGGAAGAGTAATTATACATATTTCGTCTTTATTAAATATTGGAATATATTTTTTGAATAGATCTAAATTACCCATGGGTAAATCAATGTGCTTTACTTCAATCTGAAAATGATTCTCTAAGTATTTCTTCGAAACTGATTCCAATTTCCCCATTACTATTATTTTTTTTATAATTTTATTATTAATTGATAATTTTTTAAGAAAATCTCTACCGGGTAATTTTTTAACATTCTTGCTAAAAAATCTACTTTTTAAAAATCCATCCGGCCACACCATCATTGACCTGTGAATCAATAATTTTTCTGACGAAAAATATCCTAAGAATGCTAAATTCAAACCACTTAGTATAAAATTTTCATTGTAATTTATTTTTGATGAATCTGTGATTAATTTCAATTTATAAAAATATTTTTTACTTAAATTTTCAAAAATATTAATTAATTTTTTAATAGATCTTTTTTTTGAATAAATATTTAATAACTTATCGTATGAAGAAATGTTTATTTTTATTTTCTTATTTAATAAAAAAAAATTTTCTACGTCTTTAATAAATGATTGATCGTCAATATAATTAAAAGCTTTTCCAATTTTATATTTATTAATTATTTGATTAGTTTCGCCCCCAATGAAACCTAATATTGGTCTTTTATATTTTAAATAAGTTTGGAATTTACCAGGAATTGTGGAATCAAATGTTTTTTTATATTGTAAAGAAATTAATAAAAAATCTGCATTTAACAAATAGTACTGGATCTCCTCAAATTTTTTTAAACCTAGTAAAAATAAATTATCTATATTATTTCTAATCTTTAAATCTTGTAATTTTTTAAAATCCCTTCCTTCACCCAATACATAAAGTCTAATTTTATCATTATATAAATTCTTAAAAACTTTAGTAACCAAATCAAAGTTTTGAGACTCTCCAATATTCCCAGCAAAAACGATATTGGTAAAATTAGTATCATATTTAGCATTAATAATTTTTGAAGAATCATTATTATTAACTAAATCTTCCGGCCAAGAAGGGAAAAAATATAATTTTTTTTTTAGTTTCTCGTCCTGAGATAAAATTTCTTTCTTAAAGGATAATGACTGGCACAATATTATGTCGGACTTCCTATAAATATAAATCACCAATAGCTTAAATAATTTAAATAAAAAATTTTTTTTGCTTATTATATTAAGATCATTTAAAACATCTGGCCATAAATCTAATACCCAAATGATATGTTTTGATTTTTTTAATTTAGCCAAAAATATACTTACTAAAGCAACAATAATTGGTGATGTTGCAAAAGTTATAATGTAATCATATTTTTTTTTTCTTAGTAAAAAAGAACCAAAAAAAATACCTGAAAATAAGAATGACAAGTAATTTAAGAATAGTTGAAATTTATTTCCTTTTTTTCTAGCAATAATCGGAACTCTATAGATGTTTACATTTTCTAATTTATCAAAATTTTTTTTATTTAATAAAAATTCTTTATAAAAATTTCCGTCTGGATAATTTGGGTATCCTGTTAATACGTCAACTTCATAATTTTTTTGTAATTCGATTGCTAAATCATTAACTCGAAAATATTCTGGCCAAAAATATTGGGAAACTATAAGTACTCTCATTATAGTTATTGATTCTTAAACCAAGTCTTTCGATTTATGTAAGGAATGTAACTTTGAATAATATTTATAACTTTGTCTGAAACATTAGACTCGGAATAGTCCACAAGTATATCGGGTTCTGGATTTGATGAAAATCTTTTCAGCACAATTTCAACACTTTTAATAATTTCTTCTGCATTTAGACTGCTAATCATTGTAAATCCTTTTTCCATACCCTCTTGTCTTTCTGTTGTTTCTCTAAGATTAATAGCTGGAAAATTTAATATATTAGATTCTTCAACTATACTACCACTATCAGAAATAGTAATTTTTGCATTTAGTTGTAATTTTATATAATCAAAATAACCAAACGGTTTTAGAAAAAAAATTTTATTTAATAATTTTTTTTGAATATTTTTTATTTTAATCTTAGTTCTTGGATGAGTTGAGAATATAATTTTTTTATTTAATTTTTTTGAAATTTTATTAAGAGCAATAAAAATTGCTTTTAAATTATCTTTACTGTCAACATTTTCTTCTCTGTGACAGCTAACTAAAATATATTGGTCTTTCTTTAATTTTAATTTATTTAAAATATCAGATTTTTCAATATCATCCCTATATCTTTCAAATACCTCAAATAAAGGACTGCCAACTTTAAATATTTTATCTAAATCAAAATTTTCCTTAATCAAATTATTTTTTGCAACGTCGCTATAAACCATATTTATATCTGCAATATTATCTATTAATACTCGATTAATTTCTTCAGGTACTCTTTGATCGTAACATCGATTGCCGGCCTCTATATGAAATGTGGGAATTTTTCTTTTCTTGGCACTAAACAATGATAATGCACTATTTGTATCACCTAAAACAAGGACTGCATTCGGTTTTTCGTATTCTAAAATTTTGTCTATTTGCTCCATACAATTTGCAATAAAGCCGATTGAATTATTATATTTTTTTTTTAATAAATTATATTTTGGTTTCTTTAACGCTAATTGCTTAAAAAAAACTTTATTTAAATTTTTATCAAAATTTTGGTTTTTATTTACTACGACTGTTAAGAAATATTTTTCAATTTTTTTTATTATACAAGATAATCTAATTATTTCTGGTCTTGTCCCTAAAATGATTAATACTTTATTCTGCATAAAAAATTTTTAAGATATTTTAATACTCTAAATGATTAATTAATGGTTTAATTAGGTTAATAGTTTTAAATCTATCTAATTGATTTGTATTTTGAGATGTATAATCAAGTAAATTTTGAATTTTTTCTTTACCTATTTTAAAATATAAATCATAATTTAATTGCCTATTATCAGATCGAATCGAAAAATATTTTCCATGATCTCTTGAAAAAAATCTTTCTTCTCTGCTCATTAGTGTCTCATGCATTTTTTCTCCGTGACGTGTACCAATAATCTTGATTTTTGATTTTGGATATTTGTAAATACTTAACAACGAATCAACTAAAACTTGTATAGTAGCCGCGGGCGTCTTTGGAATATAAATATGACCATTTTTACCATCTATTAAAGCCTTAAGAACTAAGTCAATCGCATCATTTAATGACATCAAAAATCTAGTCATGTTTGGGTCTGTAATAGTTATAAATTCTTTATTAAGAATTTGTTTAATAAATAGTGGCAAAACAGAGCCTCTAGAAAATAAAACGTTTCCATATCTTGTAATCATAATTCTAGTCTGATTTCTTTTTAAGTCTCTAGACTTTGCTATAGCAATTTTTTCCATCAATGCCTTAGACATGCCCATGGCATTTATTGGATAAACTGCCTTATCTGTGCTCAAACAAACTAATTTTTTAACACCATTGAATACGCAACTATCAATAATGTTTTGAGCGCCTATGATGTTAGTTTTAACTGCCTCTAAAGGATAAAATTCACATGAAGGAACTTGTTTTAAAGCTGCTGCATGAAATGCATAATCTACATTTTTCGTTGCCTCAAAAATAGAATCTTTATCTCTAATATCACCGATATAGAATTTAATATTTTTATTTTTAAATAAACTTCTTAAATCATCTTGTTTCTTTTCGTCTCTGCTAAAAATTCTAATTTCTTTAAAAGAATTATCTCCAATTTTATTAAGAAATGCTTTTCCAAAAGAACCTGTTCCACCTATTATTAAAATTGTTTTATTTTTAAATAAGTTCATATTGCTAATTATTAATTGTTATCATTAAAACAATCATTATCCATGAATAAATATAATACTTTTATCAATTATTGCAGCAAATAATAATCTTTTTATATAATAAATTCATTAGTATAAAAATTAGCTTATTTATTAAAATAATTTATTCATGGTACTGTAAGATTAAATACTAGAGAAAAAAAGAATGAAAAAAGAATTTTATCTAAAAAATTAAAATATTAATTAAACTACAACTATCTATACCATTCATCTTTTTTAAAATCTTTTAATGCATTAAAGGAATTTCTTAAAACAACACCTTTAAGATAAGCAACTAAAATTCCTAGTTCATATAAAAAAGAAAAATAAAATGGTATTTTTTTTTCAAAGTAGGAAATTTTCTTTTCCATAAAATTCAATACAAATCCTGAACCAGGAATTTTAAGAAAAAAACCTATAAAAAAATTATTTTCGATTTTATAATAAATAAGATTTTTAGCAGCTTTTAAGTTAATTGTAATAATATCATCAATTCCATATGCTCCTAAAAAATTATATTTTTTTAAGAAATCATTAAAATTTCTATTATCTCGATGATGAACTAATGATTTTAACTGGATTAGTTTATATGATTTTTTTTTAAACCTGTAAGCAAATTCAAAGTCTTCAAAACCATAATTCCGAAATTTATTATCAAAAAAAATTTCATTTTTAGAAACAGCTTCACTATTATAACCCATATTCATAGTAAGAAAATTTTTATAAGGTGCGCTTTTATCATTCGGTAAAGAATAAACTCTTGATTGTCTGTATTTTATTAAATTTTTATTTTCACTAAAATTCACATAACACACTAAGCCAAAATAAATGACTTTTTTTCTATTTAAATTAAGGGTCTTCAAATATCGATTTAAAAAATTATTTTCTGGAAAGCAATCATCATCGATAAATATTTTATACTTACCAATCGAGTTTCTAATTCCAAAATTTCTTTTAAAAGCTTGATGATTGATTTTGCAGTTGTGGTAAACTATTCTTAAGCCATCGAACTGTTTTATGTAATTTAAAATAGATAATTTTTTTTTTGAATTGCTATCACAAATAATAATCTCTGTTGTATTTTTCAGAACACTAATCTGTTTATTTATCAAATTTATTAATTCAAAAAGATTTTTTTCCCTATTAAAAGTTGTGATAATAATTGATGTGCTAATTTTATTATTTTTCAAAATTTTTAATCTTTCTAATTAACTTAGCTTAATTTATTCTATTATTACGCATATTTTTTAACATTTTATCCCAAGATGGTGCTAAATAAGATAATTTTTTGTTAATCAAAGAACTATCTAATGTTCTATTTATCTTTTTACTATAATCTTTTTGAATTAAAATATTTTTTTTATAAATTATAGAAATTTTTTTTAATAAAGAATACTTTGATATTTTATATGAGGACAAATTGTACAATCCGTATAAATTCTTATTTAAAACAAAAAGATAATTATGAAGAAAATTAAAAATTTCAAAAGTCGTTAATCCTGAAAAAAAAGAATTAACGTATCCTTTGCAGCTTTTATCTCTTGACAAAAACCACTCCAACAATCCATGATTTGATGATAATTCATGTCCAATAATCGAAGTTCTAATAGTCAAGGCGCCCTTATTGTTTAATTCTCCTAAATATTTAGAAAATCCATAAAGATCATTAGCGTTGGGAGTCGATTTCTCAGTATAATTTCCTTTTTTCCCGTCAAAAACGCAATCGCTGCTAAAATGTATTAATTTTACTTTTAATGATCTGGTAATTTCAAAAATTTTTTTTGGAAATATATAATTAATATAAAAAATATCTGAAGTTTGATTTGAATTAATTATTTTTTGTTTAACAAAACCAATGCAATTTATTACATAATCTGGTTTGAACTTTTTAAGTTTTTTTTTAATATTATTTAAATTGTAAGCAGAGACATTATAATCAATATTATTAAATTTTTTAAATATTTTTAAGTTTTTAGCTCTAGTTGAGCCTTTTATATTGTATTTAGATATTTTGCTAAATCTCAAAAATAACTCACTACCCAACATCCCTGTGATGCCTAAAATATAAATTTTCATATAGATAACTAATTTAAATAAAATTTCTTAAAATATTATTTGCAAAATTCTTGATTGATTCAGGCTTATTATTTTTTTTTGATCTACTAAATAAAATTTTATTAACTAAATCTTTTAATTCTTGATTCAAAGTAAAGTATAATTTGCCTTCTTTATTTTGATTTAGCATCTTATATCGACCGCTAATTAAACCTAAATAAGAATCAATTAACATAAAGGGAAATAAAGAGGATACCTCGTTGAATATTGTTCCAATTTTTGAATATCCATCAGATTTAAATGTATATTTTGTCATAATTGGACCTGAATCAACTTTCTTACTCATTAAGTGAGTAGTTAAAGCCATAGAATCAAAATGCCCCTCTAAGATTGCTGCCTCGGTTGTATCCATTCCTTTGTATTTTGGCAAATTGCCAACATGCAGATTAATAATTCCATAATTAAATTTATTAATAATACTATCTGAAATTATTCCTCCACCAGTAAATAATGCTGTGTTTGATTTTAAAGAACTAATACTTTCATTTAATTTTTTGAAATTGTTAACATATAGCAGTTTAATATTTTGATTCTTAATTATTTTCTTAATATTCTTATCGATTATTCCTAATTTATTAAATATATATTTCAGAGAAATATCGCTATAAGAAAGATTGTCATTGCCTTTTAATATTAATTTATAAAATATTTTTTTTAATAAATAAAAATAACCATCTCTTTTCGACTCTTCAAAAAATCTTTCCAAAGAAAATTTTCTAACAATAATAGCTTCGATTGGGATAGAAAAATAATTACATAGCTTGACCACACAACCCGTATATAAACTATATTGATTTGGACATAATATAACTACTGACTCTGAATGCTGAGATTCTTTTTTTAAATTATTATGATCAAAAATAAACTCTTGAACTAAACTATCTTTAATTAAGTTAATTTCTTTTAATGAAAGTAAATGGAATTCTAATTTAATTAATTGATTTTGTATTTCTTCTGATAAAATAGGATCTATTTTAATAACTTTTTTTAAAGAAAGAACAGAATTGATAATAGTGATATCAAGCAATCCATTCTTCTTAAAAAGATTCTTTTTTAAAATTTCGGTGAAAATTAAATTGAATAAGTTTAGATAATCCGCATATAAATCGCCAAATTTATTTTTTAGGTCTTTTTTTAAATACAAAGACTTAGCCGAGATATATTTTCTAATTATTTCGATATTATTATAATAAAGTAAACTGCTTTCATTTTTTTGAATTTGTTCAAGTATTAATTCTAAATCATTAAGTGATAAATCGGTTATAATTTTTTTACTGATACTCATTATTTCAAATTAATTTTTCCTGAAAAAACTTTTCCATCTATTTTTTTTAATCCCTCTGCACTGAATAAAAAATCTTCAAAATTTTGTTTACCATCAGAAAAAGATATAACTCCAAATTTAAATAATTTTTTAGGAAATATATCTTTTTTAAATTTATATATTTCACGCCAATGAATTAAATCTTTGCTATAAAATAAACTTGAAAAATTACTTTTTACACCCATGCCTATTTCAACGGAGGTTTGTAAAATTCCAGACTGATCAGAAAACATTTTTGAATACCAAACTGGTCCTGGAAATGAGCGTCCTTTTTTTAATTCATTAGTCTTCCTATTAAATATTTGCAAATAAGAAGTTTGTAATGGACTATCCATGCCCCAAATAACGTATTTTTTTTTAAAAAAAAGACTCACGGCTCTCCATTGTTGAGAGCCATCCCCATATTTGATTATATTGTTAAAATTTTTTTTTGGAACCTTAAATAAATAACATTCATTATCAAAATCTCCAGTGGTGATCCATAAATTATTTTCAAACGGGTCATTATAAACTCCATGTACATGTTTAATTGAGTTGTTAGAAAAATTATAAATTATCTTCCAATTTCTTCCATCGTCATATGAAGCCCATATTGGAATTTTCTTTCTCTTGCTATTAGGACCATATTCTCCAAAAAATATTCCTTCTTTAGTTACCGCGATGGAATTATGTAAAACATTTCGATGATTTTTTAATTTAGAAACGATATTTAATTTTTTTTTTTTTAAACAATAAAAATAAATAAACTTTTGATATATAATGATAACTCCATTTCTTTCAAAATTTAGAACAACATTGCATTTGTCTAATCTAAATAATCTTCTTAAAATTCTAAATTGTGAAAAAAAAGAAGAAAACCATCTTATTTTGATAATGAAAAAATATTCTTTATTATCTATATAAAAATAAAATTTATTACTCTGACTTAGAATTATATTTTTCTTATCTGAGTCGTAAAAATGAACGATTTCAGGTTCTAAATAATTATTTTTTTTTAAATAATATTCAAACA
>Ga0136644_10004189_pt1 | contig 10675 bp, 18 predicted proteins | sample C_130820_EF_Meta_FD_94780 | JGI IMG/M metagenome (GOLD analysis project Ga0136644, IMG submission 94780) | Freshwater microbial communities from Lake Croche, Canada to study carbon cycling - C_130820_EF_MetaG (v2) (version 2) | ecosystem: Environmental > Aquatic > Freshwater > Lake | place...
TTAATAAAGACTTAAAAGCACCTATTACCGGTACTCAAATTCCTTTTACACTTAAATTTTCTTCTATACAAAACGGGCTTAATCTAACTACAGCAATTAAAGTAGGATCTACAATGGATGCTTCAGATAATAAAGGTAATCAATTAGGTATCAATTTAAATACAGTATCAATTAAACTTACTGGATATAACAATTTTTAATATGAAAAAACTAATACTAACAACAGTTATATTTTTAGCGGCCTGTACTAAGGTAGTAAATACACCTACTTCAACAGCAATTGACTTAGGTATTAAATCAACTTCGACAGCTATAAAAGGTGTAAAACAGGAAAATAACGTGATTACTGTAGAATTTGATGTAACTCAAGGATCTAAATACTCAGTACAAATTACTCCGTTTAATTCATTTACTCCTGTATTTACAGAAGGCTTTACAGCTACTTCTAGCTCCACAGTAAAGATATATAACTTGTCTAAAGTACTAAAAAACGATTATAACTTGATATTTATAGACGTAAGCGGAAAAGAAGTAAGATATCCAATTATTATAAAATAATTTAATATGGCAAAAGTAGCTAAAAAAACAGCAGAAGAGTCAGCAATGGCTAAAAATGAAAAACATAACGATGGTACAATGAGCGGTTTGAAGAAAACTATTATTGGTACTGTAAGTACTTTGGTAGTAGGCGGCGGTACATTTTTAATGTCTTACTTACAAAAACCAAAAGAGAGTGAGAGTAATAAAAATCAACCAGCTATTAATATTAACATTCCTGCTCAGCAACAACAAGCTACAAGTAATAAAACTGTAATTATTAAAGAGAAGTCTACAGAAGCGAAACCAGCAGCTCCAGTTAAAAAGAAAGAGGGTGATGAATTTAAAAAAGAAGACCCTAAGTGGTAATAAGTTATTAAATAGGTTACATAGTTGTAAACATTTAAAAAGTAAAACTATGACATTTAAAGAGTGGATTATTGACTTATTCAAAGATGAAAGAGGTACAATATCAATTAAGCCTGTAGTAGCATTTATAGGTGCATTATTCTTATGCGGAACAATGCTAGCAAATAGCTTTTCAGAAGAGCATTTTAAACCAGCAGCCGAACTAGTAAATGCGGTAATGGTAATTACAGCAATTGGTATGGGTGCTGATACGTTAGATAAGTTTACTAAAAAAAATAAAGATACAGATGATTAAATTAACACAGGTTTTGAATAACATTAAATCCCCGCTTTTAAAAGAATGTACTATTGCCGGAGTAAGACTAGGTGATGGTATTATCCTAGCAAAAAATAGGGATAGAGGTTATGATGCCAAAATGGAAATAGTACACGAAGTGGTAAATAATGTAGAGATTGTTTATTGGCATGACGTAGAAACAGATTGGTCGGAAGGTATGAATGAGTTTGGAATTGCTATCGTTAATTCTTCTTTAATGGTAAACGATGACGAAAAAGAAGGAGATAAGGTAAAAGCAGCGAGGCAGGAAAAAATAAAAAACAAAGATAAGAGCAAGAGTCCTAAACATGCAACTGACGGTGCTAAAATTAGAGAAGTCTTAATGCAGAAAACTTTGAGAGATGCTATTAAGGTTCTAATTAATACCACGGGAGATGATAACTCAAAATTTAAAGGTGTATCAGGAGAATCTATTATAAGTGATGGAAAGCATGTATACGTTGTTGAGCATTCTAGTATTGATGTACCGATTATTAAAAAATTAAAGAAAGACAGAAAGGTAGTAGCTAGAACTAATCACGGCATCTTTCATAAGCATTTAGGATATCAGAGCGGACCTAAAGAAGTATCTTCTCATAGTAGATTACAACTTGCCAAAGATAACCTTCAGAAGGCTAAAAAAGATCAAGACGTATTAGACTTAATGAAAAAGAAGTACGAAGAGAATCCCATGTTAAATCCTTATAGAACTGATAATGAGTTTCATATGCAAACAGTCGGGCAAATTATGATGAACTGTAATACTAAGACAGTTACAGTTAGGATGGATGAAAAGCATGGAGGGTTAGTAGGCATTCAAGATTTACTTCCTCAAGGATATGAACCTAAGATAAAAATTAAGGTAGATGATAAAGGAAACGTAAAAACATAATATATGAAAAGTTTAAAAGACAGGCTATTTTTAGTCTTTGTAAAATTAGTTTTGGTATGGTGTATTTTCGCTATTTCATTTGATATCTTTATGGCAGTTACTCAATTTACTAGTCCAGAATTAAATAGAAAAGTAGGAAATGAAATAATGTGGGCTATTGACGGCACATTCCATAAATAAAATACATGAAGTCTTTACTGATAATATTAGCAATGTGTACTTTGTTCTTTTATAAGTGTAAAGGACAGACTATCGGTTCTACAAAGACCGAGCAGTACAAAGCATCGTTTGAAACTAAAATTGATATTAGCCAATACTTAGATTATAACGGACCTACGATACCGATTCAAATTTTAAAATGCGGAATTGGTGATGAAGTTTATGAACAATACCCTGAACTTAAAGAAAAAAAAGTAGGTCTAGGTGTTGCTAATATTACTTTAGAATATTTAGAAAACCTTAATCGCTTCTCTTTTACAGAAGATAAGACAGAAATTAAAAATAGAATGGTTAAGCAGTTCCAAGCATCACAAGCTGGAATTAGTCAAGATAAATTAGATGGTAGAGGTAAAATTAGATTAGCTCATTACTTCGTTGAAATAGAAGTTTACGATTGGTCTGTATCTGATGACGAAGAAATAAACCTATCGAATGGAGTTAAAAATCAAATGGTAACTCGATTAGGTTTACAAGTTAGATTTACAGATGCAGAGACAGGAGAAATTATAGCAGCATCAGGACTTGGTGAAGCTAAGACAACTAGAGAATTAACTTTCCTTTCAGATGCTATAGTAGATCCAGTTAAGTTTAATCAATCAACAGTTTCAATTGCAACTAAAAAAGCTTTAGATATTGCTTGTGCAAGAATCTTAGCTCGTATGGTTAAGAAAAACATATTTATTAAGTAAAGTTAAAAGACTTAATTGAAAAAATGGCTAATAAATTTATTAATATTAGTTTTGTTTTTATTCGCTAGCAAAGCGAACGGTCAGAATATTGTTCAAACCTACATTGACCCCTGTGACAACAAAGTTTACACAGTAGTAGTTCCTATTTCATCTAATCAACCCGGAGTACTAGTACTTATTAGAAATAAGTCTAGAATCTTCACGTATGCCGATTTCGCATCAGGAACTGTAACTAAGTGGATCAATGACATTTTTTTAACACCATGTCCAATAGCAATAGTAGCAACTGTAGCACAGCAAGCAGCTCAAGCAGCAAGCTCAGCAGCTTCACAAGCCGCTTCAGCAGCAGCATCTGCAGCAAGTTCAAGTGCTTCATCAGCGGCATCCTCAAGTGCAGCAAGCGCTTCGAGTTCAGCAGCATCCTCTTCATCCCAATCAACCTCATCGGAATCATCTTCCTCATCCCAATCGTCATCTTCTTCTGGGGAATCATCTTCATCCAGTTCGTCATCGGAAAGCAAAGGAGAAGGGGGAAGCAAATCAGAAAGCAAATCAGAAAAGAAAAGTGATAAGAAAGCAGAAGAAAAAAAGAAAAAACAAGAGGAGCGTAAAGCTAATCCCCCTATAGTAAAGGCCGATCTTTCAATAATGCAAATGGGTTCGACTATAGTACCTACTTTAAATGTTAATATGTCTAAGACTTTAAACGAAGGGATGTTTAGCTATGGATTAAGTACTTCAGTTAGAGTAGATTTAAAGCAAGTAGTTATTGGTGGAAGTACTTCTGACATTATAATGAAAAACGGAAGAGTATTTGGAGTAACTTCTACTAGCGTAACCTATGTAACAGACTGGGATAATAAATTTATATTTTACGGATGGTCCTTTGTTAAACCTCTAGATAAAGGAGCGGTAACAGGACTTGCTTTAAGTGGAAATTCCCTTATCTTAACAGGTACACAAGTTATGTTATCTCCATCTATCATAGCCTTCTATACCAGACCTTACCAGATTAACAAGAAACAAACGGTATCTCCTGAAATCTATATTATATCCTCGCCTATAATGTTTGGACAGAGAGATAAGAAAGCTACCTATGATGCTAACGTCTCCTTTTTTACAGGAGCTGGAACAGATATTGTATTTAGTAAAAGGTTTAAATTAAATATTAATTTTAAAGTTAATATAAGTACTAATCCAAATCTTCCATTAATGTCTGTATTTGCTCTAGGTTCAAAAATAAACATATAAAAAGTTGGTAGACTGAATAAATCTACTTAATTTTATTATATGAAAGCAATTTATAAGAACCGTTATAAAGACGAAATTACATTCGAACATGAAGGAGATACTGTCGTAATGACTGGCGGAAGCTGGTTTAGGTACAGCTGGCCAAATGTCTATGATAAAGCATATGAAGCTTTTATACAAGATAATGCAAAGCATTTAATTCCTTTAATGAGTTTAGAAGAATTTAAAAAAGAGGTTCATAATTATAAAGATGAAACTATGAGACCTTACTCTCAATTAGTATATTCAGATAAAGATACTATTGATATGGTAGATCCTTCAGGCGGCCCTTACATTTCGCTAGGTGATAATTTAAAAGAATTTTTTGGAAAAGATTATCAAGATTTAGTTATAACAGAAATTAAGTTCAAAGAAAACGTAGTCACGTTTAAAATAAAATAATATGAGTGAATTAATAGATTTTAGTAAATACAAAGATAAAGTTATAAAACTAACTAAGTTAAAGGATAATAAGTTTGAAGGTAAGCATCCTAATCATATAAATGAAGGATATACTAAAGAAGGTGTAATTAATGTAGAAAAGTCTAACGAACATCAATGCTTTCTTATTATTAAAGGAGATAGATTTTTTAATACATCTCAAGTAGTAGAAATAGAAGAACAGGAAGGTTACGATTTAGCTCATACTTTAAATTCTATTTACAAAGTAGAACCTGTATTTACAGCTATTCTAGGTGAACAAGAAAAATATTCAGTAGAGTTGGACGATTCAGAATAAATTCATACATTTATAAAAAGAAACAAAATGGTATTATATTTCACAGCAACATGGTGTGGTCCATGTAAAATGTTTAAACCTACAGTACAAGCAGTAAGCGCTGAAACAGGTGTAGGTATTAATTATATTGATGTAGATCAACAAAAAGATATGGCACAGAGATATAACGTGTCTAGTGTTCCTACTATTATAGTAGAGAATGACGGAAACGTTGTCTATAGAAACTCAGGCGTAATGTCTAAGCCTCAATTAACCCAAGTTTTATCACAATTTAAATAGTCCCACAAGATGAAAAAAGCAATCGCAATCTTCGCTATAGTAGCATTAGCTGCATGCGGCGGTACTTCAACAGAAGTAAAGACAGATTCAACTACAGCAAATACAGATACAACTGTAAAATCAGCTGATACTACAAAGACAGTAGTAGATACTACAAATACTAAGTAGTAAGGAAAAAGACGTCAGGGTGTCTGGCCTGCAAAGACTACGTAGCTAGAAAGGTCTTTTTATATATTTCTATATATTTATTATTAAAATAAAAGGTTATGAATAAGTTTTCTAAAGTCTGTATCATTATAGCATTTCTCAGTACGTTATATAGTTTTATCCTAAACCTAGGGAATGGATGGCAGAGTTACGTATGGCAGTTTGTAGCGATGATATGGATAGCAAATACTTACCTTGTCGAATTAAGACTGAGTAAGTTGCAAAGCAAATAGTTCTTTAAAATATGGGGATGCCCGGTATTGATCCGGATGAGATGGGTAGTATCGCATGCAAGAGGTGGTAGAACTTAAACAATCTATCGAACAACAAACGACGAAATGTCAACTATGACCTTCGAAGACTTAATGTCTTTCGTAGGCGCGAATGAGTACGCAGTAGCGGCTTAATTGCATCCCGTATCACTCATGGGACTTAAAAAAGAAGTGACAAACCCCGCTATAGTCTCAGTATTATAGCTCTGCTCCTTCTGGGAGTTTCTTGGTAGTCATAAAACCAAGTGGTGGTAACTGGTACTTAACTGTACGGCCCTTTACTGATCAACTTAAAATGTAGATCTAAGCATGTAAGAATGGTATTATTTATACTTCCGGAGACGAGGGTTCGACTCCCTCCATCTCCACAACAGTTGCTTTTGTAAGATTGCAGCTATTTATAAACCGCTACTAAAAGATTAGATCAACCAGCTCATGAAGTGGATAGGTGTCTCATAAGATCTAATAGTAGCTTTTTTATTGTATTATAGGTTGATTGGGAAACCTTATACCTTTTAACTGTAGAAAGGGCAGGTATATGAGTGAGGAGGTTAAATGATACCAGAGTAAAGCCAATCGTAAAAGTAGATGTCCACGCACCCATCTTCTACTTTCCTAAATTGCCTTGATAGCTCAGTTGGTAGAGTAACTGATTTGTAATCAGTCGGCCGTCAGTTCAAGTCTGACTCGAGGCTCAACGGAGAGATGGTAGAGTTGGTCTATTGCACCTGACTTGAAATCAGGAGACTGTCACAGGTCCGTGGGTTCGAATCCTACTCTCTCCGCAAAAGAGTCCACTCCCCTTCCCGCGATCAGGGCGCACAGAGTAGGCCTTTTAAGTACCACGAAGCTTCCCAACGAACAGCTCACTTAAGTGGTCATCTCTTCATAGTGAATAGCCCAAGGCATAAGCTAATGAATTACCGGACCTCTCTTTAGTAGACGTGCTAATTGATGTCCGGGAAATTGCTTGATGGTGTAACGGTAACACTACAGTTTTTGGTACTGTCATTTCTGGTTCGAATCCAGGTCAAGTAACTAAAATAAAAATATGAAAGATAATTATTTTGATTACTGTTATAAAAGATTAGTCAAAGATGGTTTAAGAGCAATTAAAACAGTTATTGGTTTAAGTATCGCTGTAAGCGTATGGTATTCAGTTAATCTACCTCTCGGTATAATGGTACTCGGTTACGTACTGGTAGGTGCATTAATAGATAGAAACTAAAATAAAAATTATATGTTATTAACTTACTACATTATCTGTATTATCTATTGCTTTTATCAGTTAAATAAAAAATATAATCAAAGAGGATTAGATTATGCATCTCCAGAAATGGATGCAATAATGGTTTTAATTATGGCTTGGGTATTGGCTCCTGTTGACGTATCTTTAACTTGGATTAGAATGGTTAAGGAAGCTGAACAAGCTAGAATTAATCAGTCAAATTTTGATATTGATCTTACAGAAGACAATATAGATTAAACACTGTAGGATGGTGGAAGGCTATCGATGCCTGGCAGACACGCCCTCTCGTCTCGAGGGTGCAGATCACGAAATAGAAAAGTAATATGGGGTTGACCACCTGCTTGCAAGCATTGTGTTACTTTCCGAATCGCTGCGTGAAGGTTCAAGTCCTTCTCCTACAGCAAAATTAAACCAGTCTAAGAGTTGTTAGATTGGTTTTTTTATGTTATATTTAATTTATAAAACAAATAATATGTCACAGAATCCAAATTTAAACATTACAATGGATAAGACTACTCCTATCGTATGTGAGGAGTGTAATTGCGAAACTTTTAAACAAGTAACATTCTTACGTAAGGTAAGTAAGTTTATCGCAGGTACAGATCAAGATGCTTTAATTCCTATCCCAAGCTTTGCTTGTACATCATGCGGTCATGTTAATGACGAGTTCCAACCTAAAAACTTAGGTGTATAATGGAAACAGACATTAAAGAGTTTAGCTATCCAGGTACTCCTATAGAGTTTGAAGACGGTTACGTTACTGATACAGTAGTTACTTCTATTATTAATCAATTTGTATTAAGAGCGCAATTCGGTAAGCAAAAGTACGGTACTGATTTAGATCGTAAAGACCTTTCTACTCTAGATTGGATTGAGCATGCTAAACAAGAATTAATGGACGGTATCTTGTATTTAGAAAAGCTCAAACAAGAATTAAGTGTCAAAAAATAAAACCGTATCTTTCTCTCAGTATCAAGTTTATAAAAATTGCAACCATCAGTGGTATTTAAATTATGTTAAGAAGCTTCAACCTTTTAAGCCTTCAATACATTTAATCTTTGGTACAGCATTTCACGAAACACTCCAAAATTATCTTCAAATAATGTTTGATAAATCTGCTACTGAGGCAGATAAGATACACCTACCTACGTATTTTAAAACCAAACTAATGGAGCTGTATAAAGCAAATGCTTATGCAGGTCATTTCTCTACTCCAGAAGAACTTACAGAGTTTTATGAAGATGCTATAGCTATCTTAGACTTCTTTAAAAGCAAAAGGAAGTTATTTTTTAGTAAAAAGAACTGTGAATTAGTTGGTATTGAGATCCCTATTACAGGACCTATCGTAGAGGGATATGATAAAGTTACCATGAAAGGCTTTATTGACTTAGTAATTTATCATAAAGATTTAGATAAGTATGTAATTTATGATATCAAAACTTCTACTAGAGGCTGGTCTGATTACGAAAAGAAAGATCAAGTAAAGGTTAATCAAATACTTCTCTACAAGAAATTCTTTTCAAATTTAAAGGGTATACCTGAAGATAAGATAGATGTACAGTTCTTTATAGTTCGTAGGAGAATCAATGAGAATTTAGAGTTTGCTCCTAAAAGAATACAAGAGTTTAAGCCTGCAAATGGTACTAAGAAAGTAAAAGATGCTTTTGAGGATATTCAAAACTTTGTAAAAGATGCTTTTACTCCAGAAGGGGAGTACATAGAGAAGAAATATCCGAAGAATATCGATAAATGCAAATTCTGCCCTTATATTGATAAGCCGGAATTATGCGATAAAAAAAATGATTAGATATATAGTTCTATATATAGTACCAACTATTTATTAAGAAATAATATATTATGCATATTGGAAAGAAAGGAGATATCCTTACAACAGTTAGGCTTCAAGACGATTTATTCAATACATTTAAATCAGAGGCAGTAAAAAATAAAATTACTATGAGAAATTTGCTAGAAAGAGCAATGTTCTTATATTTAACGGACGATGAGTTTAAGAAGACTATTAATAATCAATTAAGCTCTCGTTATACTAAACCAACAGAATAAAAGTTACATGAAAGAAGGTTACATCCCAAAAGAGCAGAGAAAGAATATTTTACTTCTCTGCGATGATATTAGATTTACGTCTGGTATCTCAACAATGGCTAAGGAACTAGTCATTGGTACAGCACATCGTTTTAACTGGGTAAATTTAGGTGCAGCTATTCAGCATCCAGATCAGGGTAAGAGATTTGATATCTGTCAAGATACAAATGCTCTAGCCGGTATATATGATGCATCCGTATTTATTATTCCTACCTCAGGTTATGGTACTCCAGAATTATTGCGTCAAGTAATTGAGATGGAAAAGCCGGATGCTATTATGATGTTTACCGATCCAAGATACTGGATCTGGTTGTTTCAAATGGAAAACGAGATAAGAAAGAAACTTCCTATTGTCTACTTAAACATTTGGGACGATTATCCAGCACCGCTTTATAATAGACCTTATTATGAATCATGCGACGGTTTACTTGCTATCTCAAAACAAACTGCCAATATTAATAGATTGGTATTAGGTGAGAAGGCAAAAGATAAAGTTATTAAGTACGTTCCTCACGGTATTAACGAAGAAATCTTTACAGTTAGAAGTAAAAACGATCCTGAAGTAGCTACAATGAGACAGCAATACTTTGGAGACAATCAACCAGAGTTTGTAGTTTTATATAATGCAAGAAATATTAGACGTAAATGTACTTCTGATTTAATTTTAGCTTATGCACAATTCTGTGATAAGATTGGAAAAGAAAAGGCTAAGAAATGTGCATTATTAATGCATACTCAAAAGATAGATGAAAACGGTACAGACCTACCCACAGTAGTAGAATTGTTCTGCGATCCAGAATACCAAAGAGTAGTATTCTGTGAAAATAGATACACTCCTCATCAAATGGGTATAATGTATAACTGCGCAGATGTTACAGCTTTAATCTCATCTAACGAAGGTTGGGGATTATCATTAACAGAGTCGATGATGTGCGGTAAACCTATCATAGCTACTGTAACAGGAGGTATGCAAGATCAGATAAGGTTTGAGGATAAAGACGGTAAGTGGATTGATTTTGATGAAAACTTCTGCTCTAACCATTTCGGTACTTATAGAAAGCATGGCAAATGGGCTTACCCTGTCTTCCCTTCTAACATGTCAATTGTCGGTTCAGTTCCTACTCCTTATATTTTTGATGATAGAGCAGACTTTAGAGACATTGCAACAGCAATTGCAGAAGCATATGCTACTAAAATGTACGGTCCTGAAGAGTATGAAGAGCAATGTAGAGCAGCTCGTGAATGGGTTACTTCAGATGAATCAATGATGTCAGCTAGATTAATGTCTAAAAACGTTATTGATGCTATTGATGAAACATTTAATACATGGGTACCAAGGTATCAATTTGAATTTATTCCGGTTGAACCACTTAAACAACCAAAACACTTTGTAAAACACGTTATCGCAAAGTAATATGAAACCATTATTCGTTATAAGCTGTCCTATAGACACATTTTCAGGTTACGGAGCCAGATCAAGAGATATAGTATTATCTATTATCAATACAGGTAAA
>Ga0136644_10004191_pt1 | contig 10674 bp, 10 predicted proteins | sample C_130820_EF_Meta_FD_94780 | JGI IMG/M metagenome (GOLD analysis project Ga0136644, IMG submission 94780) | Freshwater microbial communities from Lake Croche, Canada to study carbon cycling - C_130820_EF_MetaG (v2) (version 2) | ecosystem: Environmental > Aquatic > Freshwater > Lake | place...
ATATCATCAGATTTGATCATGGTCAACTCATATCCTCCGGTCAGTCCAAAGTTTGTTGTTCCTATGGGTTTGGAGTTCAACATTAGTGTATTAATCATTTTATCTATAATAGTATCTACAACTCCAGTATCAGGTATTCCCAGTTCATATCTTAGAGTGCCGGATTTTAAGGATTCATATTCTGGTTCTGTTTTTAGGGCATCTGAAATAATTATTTTTATCTCATTCATAATATCTTTAGAGCTAGAATTAATAGCTTGTTGCATATGTTCTCTCATTGCTTCCAAGATAAGCGCTCGTATTTGACTATCACTTTCTAAAATAGACATTTCAAATATCATTGTCTTTTCCACATAGTAGTGATGTAGTTAGTATTACCAAAACCTAGCGGGTTGGGATCTCCTGCTCGTTCATAAATATAATCCCCATATCTATTCAACTCAGTATCAACAAGTAAACTTTTAGCAGCTCGAACTTTGGGTAATAGAGATGAGGAGCATAGTGTTTGTATCATACCATCTGGTATATTTACACTCTTAGAAGACCAATTAAGCCAATACTTGCTATCAAAAATAACAGCTAGATCAACAGTATATTCAGAAACACTAGATGTTACCGTTCCCGCCCCCAAGCATACCGGACACGTTTGGCCTTCATTAAAAACTACTGGTCCAGATCCGTTGTAAATATTTGCAGATAATAATGATATAGGGTCATATATACAATTATTGCATAAAGATGAAGAACTTACTGATTGTGCAAAATATAGCTTGCATGGTACAGTAAGGGCGTTGGGGGCTAATAGGGTATCTATAGCTTCATTGAAAAGTTTTTTGAATTCTGGAGTGATTAGGTCATTGAACATATGATGTTAGTATACTATTTCTTTAATGGGATAAACTATGTTTATGGTTAGGATACTTTTAGAGGATGTTTGTGAAGGCTGTATATAGTCGTATCGTTTAATATTTACTGTCTGTGCTATTGAAGATGACCCATAGGTAAAATAAGCAGAATCAAAAGTAAACTGATTATTACATATGACTTGGGTTCGTTGTGTCGTTTCTGATTCTGAAATTTTATGAAGATCCATAATTTTACTCTTGATATGTTACAATAAGTTTCCAGTTTTCTATCATCCCAGAACCACCAACATCATTATCTGTCACATACAAGCTCCAATCTCCAGACGTTGGAACATAACCGTGTAAATGAGATAGCGAGCTAAGTAAATTTTCATTATTTAATTGCCCTAGTATTATAGAGCCACTAGATATCGATAGTGGAATACGAACTTCGGAGCATCCTGACTGATCGCAAACTGTCATTGGAATGCTATTGTCAAATCTTACGCTATTAGTTTTATCTATAATTCTACACATTCCTCCATTATCAACATTGGTAATATTAATGTTTGGCAAAGCTCTATCAGAAAACATCGCACTAAAACCCGGCGTATATTTTGGAATTTTGTGGTGAGCAAATAATAAAACTTTATCTCCAGAGGGTGGTGCCAGGAAAATAGTTAAATCTTGTGGGTTGCTGTGGAATAATCCATTAATTCCAACCTCCACAGTATCTATGGATCTATTGTCCATTACTCTTATAGTGCTGGTACTGGTCGCATTATCTGCAATATAAAGTCTTGGACCGTCATATATTATAGCATCGGCAGATGAACAATTTATACTACAAACATCTATAATCTGTCCGTTGATGGGTTCTTTAACGTCAAAAGCAGGAATAGCTGTATTTCTTGAGACAATAGAAATAACACCCTGAACAAAACGATATCTTTTTAGTCCACTTCCAGGATACTGTTCATTAGGTTCTTGTAAGTCTAAATCATAGTTGGCTGTTGAAAAATTATAGGTATTAGTAATTCTGGCCGGAATATTTAAAACGATCTCTCCTGTCTGGGAGGCTACAAGAGAATAATCTGATGTTTTAGTAATATTGTCAAAAGAGTATATTTGACCAGTATTGGTTACAAATTTAAATAAAACATAATAATTGGTTAAATTTACTTTAGTATTATTTTCATCTAAATAACGAAAAGTTATCTGAAAATCCGATCCCTGCTCTATAGGAAAGCTATGATTTGCTGCTGGCATGAATATGGTCCTTATTTGGTATATTTTCTCTTTGTATATATGAAATATACACTAAATCGCTATTATGAATAAAAGTCTCGTGATCGATCTGAACTATATCTAATAGCACTGGGGTCAAAATGATTACCAACGAATGGAGAAAGAATAGACTTGATACCATTAGCATTACCAATCTCATATTGTAATCTAAGATCTTGATACATTGCACAGGGGCCCATCTCCAATATTGTTTGATATCCTTTAAGATTTCCCCCTACACTTAAACTAGCAGGTCCCAGAGCGGCTCTGATGCCCTCTGAAGCTGCTTTGGTTCTGAAGGTGCTTTGATCTAGTAAGCAGGCCGCTTTGAGGGCCACAAATCCTATAAAATCTTGATCTGGGGATTCTAATTTGGTTGGGTCAGGAGTAATAGTTAATTTGACCGTATCTATCGTATACGCATTGGAAAAATTAATCTCTCTTTTAACATACTGAGCTGCTACAGCAATTAGTTGTTCTAATCTATCATCACTATATGTTGGGGTTTCAGATAGATCGTTTATCCAAACTCTAACAATAATGGGTATTTCATTTTTCCAGCTCATTTTTTGACCCTTTTATAAGGATAGAATGTCTAGTCTTTAATACACCTTATAGAGAAGGGTCTGGAATTTTAAATTAAGTGGCTAACTTGGAACTACCCATAATCCAGTATTCTCATCTAAAACATAAGCTTCACCAGGACAAGGTGGAACAAAAGCTCCTTCTGGGATATTTATGTTTTTTCTAAAGAAATGTTTGGGTGCCGGTGCCTGCGATATCACACCCGTAGGTGCTGTCCAAGAGAGCGCAACCTGGGCGTTGCTGCTGTTCACAAAGAGGCTAGTCGAGTGCATAAGAGCAAACAAAGATTGTAAAGCAGAATCTGTTGAGTCTCCGGATATTGTTATTATATTTTTAAAGAGGTATATTTATTTTCTATTAAATTTAACCGGTATATTATGCGATAGGTTGTAAACTTTCCCAAAGAGCTATATCATCAGAGTAAATTTGTCTTACTATAGTTTCTTGTTCTGATGTTAAAATTGGCTTATTAGAGTCTATTGATGCATCTACGTGAGGGAGTGGTGTTGGTAGCCCTAGCCATTCCGCACATTTATCAAACTCGGTTTCAAATAAAAAGTATTGGAAATCTCCTTTTGGAAGTGGTCCATAAACTGGTTGATTTAAATGTTCCTCAATAGTTTTTTCTGGTTTATGAGCGCATATTGATCTAAATCTTTCTATTGGATTTCTTACAATAATTGCAATATTTTTGTTAGTACCATCCCACCATTCTTCATAACCAAAATATACCGCCGGGTGAGCCTCATTGATTATTTCAATATCCGGCCAAAATGTCTGCATGGCCGAAAGTGCTAAAGAGTGAGAACCGCTTCTTGGGGTGAGATAAATAGCCTTACCCGTCGTTGGTGATCTTAAAATTTCGCTCATGTAAAATAAAGCACTACTGCTCCACCTCCACCTTGAGAATTAGCCCAGCCGCCGACAAATCCGCCGCCTATGCCTGCATTTTTATTTGTATATTTGTCATTGTACCCACCCGACCCAAAAGCAGCGACTGTTCCGCAGTCCTCGGTCGCCTTGCCTCCCGCTAGAGAGACTGCCGCGAGCAATCCGCTAACATCGGTCGCGGCGTAACGACCGCAAGATTTCTTCGTGCCGTTTCCTCCGACTGCTCCAGATGACGATCCTGTCCCGGCAGTTGCTCCACCGCCGGTATCGACTCCATTTCCACCATTTGCTCCTCCGTCGCCACCCGAATACGTGCCTCCCGTGCCATTCACCTTGCCACCACCTCCAACAATTGTTGTCCCAGAGAATGTGACGGTAGACTGATTTCCGTTGCCAGTTCCGGGGTAAGGACCAACAACATACGCCACGGATTGTCCTCCCGAAACAGACCAAGTTTTGAAGGCACACCCGCCCGCTCCGCACGGTCCACTACCAGAGAAATAACTGTTTCCTCCTGCGCCAACCGCCCATGCCTTCATACTAGTCGCTCCAGTTGGCACAGTATATGATGATCCGCTTGTTAATAAGATCGCCATAGGAGTAAATGAATTTTTATTGAAAAAATTAAATTTTGCACTAACCATAATTTATTAATAGTTTTGACTAAAAGCTCCATACCAATATGTTCCATCGCTAATAAAACTTAATATATCTGTTTTACTAGCCGTTGTAGTAATTGTAGGAGCTGTGCCACCACTCCATTTTACGCTAGTGAAAGTTGCAGTAAAAGAGCCAGATCCGCTACTCAAAAATAATGTGAAACTTTTACCAGCAGTTGCAGTTGGCATAGTAAAAGTACAGTTTCCTGTAAGAGTACAAGTTTGAACAGTTCCATTCGTTAGTGCTATAGTTTTAGTTGTACTACTATTTCCAATAACCACAACACTTTCTGTAAAGTCATTAAAAGTTAATGTTCCAGCTAAATTACAATTACCAACAACATGTAGTGTGCTTGTTGGATTTGTGGTACCAATTCCAATATTTCCTGAAGATGTTATTCTTAATCTTTCTGAGCTACCAACATAAAAGCTTGTAAAAGCAGCAGAGTTTGTTTCGTTGTTGTTGATAGAAAATTGACCATTTTTGTATTTAATAATATCTGCTGAAGTATTAGTAACGCCAGAAACATTAGAAGTAATAAGTCTTAAAATACTGCCAGCATTTGAGCCAGAGCTAATATTGTTAATGTCTAAATATCTTAAACTATTAATATTCTCTCCACCAACAAAAATATCTCCTTTGTAATCAATTTTAAATCTGTCATATCCAGAACTTGCTATGTTGATGGAACCACTAGCTGGAAAATAAATACCAGTAGTCAAATCGTTAGAAGAAGCAATAGATGGAGACGAAACAGACCCTGAAGACATGCTAGTTAATGAAGTATGGGTATGACCACTAAGACTAACTCCAGTACTATTAACTTGTAAACTATTAGTAAAATTACCACTATTAGAAGTTATTAATCCAGCAACATCTAGTATTGAGGTTGGAGTAGTTTTACCAATTCCGACATATCCGCTAGAATTTATCACCATTCTTTGAACAGTTGAATTTGTTGCAGTGGTGGGGGAAGAAGTATTGAAGACAAATTGACTAGCAACATTTGTTTGTCCACTGGCTGGAGTACTTTCTGTTTTGACTTGTATCGAAGCCCCAAGTGCTATAGATCCATCATAAGCTAAGGTTTCAAAACGCAAAGCTCCTAAAATATCTCCGGAAACGCTATTGGTTGGAGAAACATATGATCCTCTATATTTCCTAAATTGAAGTATAGGTCCAGTATTATTATTTTGATAATGAGATAAAACATTATTTCCTCCAGTGCCATCGCCAATAAAAAATATATTACCAGCATTACTATTAAGAAAATATATGCTATCTCCACTAGTATAGATCGAACCACTACCACTAGTAATATTTATACCGCTAGTAAAATTACCACTAGTAGCTGATACCGGGCCAGTAAAAGTTGCTCCACTCAAAGGAGCATAAACTCCACTAACTAATCCACTAACAGAAGTATTAAAGTCTGTAATATTAGACGAAGTATGAGTGTGACCACTTGTGCTAACACTAGTACCATTAACTTGTAAACTATTAGTAAAATTACCACTAGTTGCAGACAACAACCCACTAACAGAGGTATTAGATCCACTGATGCTTATGTTTCGTCCTAGTAGTGAATTATTATATGCTTTTGTCATTTAGTTTTTAATAGCTAGGGAATGAAGATATTGGTGGGGTGAATGTATTATTATAACGAGAAACACCTTTGGTAATTCGTATATCGTCTAATAGTCCATATAGCTGAAATTCATATGTTGATAAATTTAATCTACCAATCCATAAATTATTATTATAAGTAGGACTCATATCATCTGAATTAGTAATGGTAGATCCTGCTTGAGATCCATTTACAAAAACTTTCATGCTACTTCCAGAACGAGTAATCGCTACATGATACCAGGTATTTAAAGAAAAGGCATAAGACCAGTTCAAGTCTGTTGTGCCAGTATAAATATTAACTCTATCATATCCACTAGAACTACCATTTATTCTAAACTGCCATCCAGGATTAGCTCCTGCTCCCGGATATGTTGACATAATATTTGCCCCATATGCCCCATTGTATGCTGACGATAGACTAGTAAATTTTACCCATGTTTCTAAAGTAAAATCTCCGGGCAGAGAAAATACTGTACTGCCCGGGACTATAAGATAAGACGATGAGCCAGAAAATAAGAGTGAATTACTGCCAAATTTAGCAGGTCCTGTGGAGGTGGCTCCATATGATGTGACAGAAGTATTGTTTGAACTACTGTCTGTGATATTTCCATCTCCATGCATAAGCAAAGATACAGATGAAAAATATGGATCTGGTGACCACATAGACAAAGCCGTTCTTTTCCATACATTAGTATTTGTAGCTACATATAAGTAGTTATCATCATAAGCAATTTGACCAGATGTACCAGAGGAGGTATCAGAAGCTGGAACACTTGACCATGACAAACCAGAGCCACCACTACTTCCAGAAGAAACTCCAGAAGCCATAGTCAAATATTCTAAAACTGTTCCTGATGGAACACTATTAGTCAGAGAGACATTAGATCCGTCTGTTGCAGAGAAGTCGAGGGTTGATACTAATTTAATACCATCCTGAAATAAGTCTAAATATCCAACGGGGTAGCCTCCCGATATGGCAAAACTGGTCAAATTTCCTGTTGTACTGATAACTCCTCTAATCCCAACAGACGAAGATGATGATCCACCAACACTACTTGATCCTATTCCACTAAGAGCTACCCAATTAGAAACTCCATCCCCTATCTTTAGAATACTATTGGTTAAATCATAGCCGGGCTCTCCACTAGCTAAAATGGGATTGACCGATATCCATTGAGATGCTGGTCCTTTGCGAAATGTAATAAGGTCATTTACGGCCATCTTGGTATATAGTCCTATTTTTACTAATACTATAACATATGATAATAGTTAATACACCCATGGGCAAGATAGGAGGTATTGTTATATTGCTCTATTTTAGTATTAAGGTCTTATTTTAGCTCTTTTATCTCAAACTTTCCCATAAGACTATATCATTAGCATAAATCTCTCGAACTCTTGCTTCTTGTTCTGGAGTTAAATCTGGTTTTGAAGATGGTTCTGTTGGGTCTATTTGTTCTAGCGGGATAGTAATGCCAAGCCAATCAGCACATTCTTGAAGTTGATCTTCAAATCTAAAATATCTATTGAATTGACCAGATGGTATTGGGCCGTAAATTGGATTATTTAATTGGTCTTCTATTGATACTGTTGGTTTATGTGCGCACATACTGCGGAAACGTTCAACTGGATTTCGCACAACAATGGCTATTGAGTTAGGAAGGTCTGAATTTTCTGGATAAAATTCTTGGATTGGCAGAGAGGCCGCTGGGTGAGCGTAATCAACTCTGAGAGCTTCGGGCCAAAAAGAAGACAAAGCAGCTTCACATAAAGAATGAGATCCAGTTCTTGGTGTTAATACTACAGCATTACCATTAGGACAACGTAATAAATTTCCCATATTTATCTCCTATTATATTATGTAAAATAAAAAACAACACATCCTTGACTTCCGTTTCCGTATCTTGCTCCACCGCCAATGCCGGGACTAAGACTTGTATCTTCACTATCAAAACCGCCAGCACCAAAATTTGTTGAACCACCACTAAGAGTAACTGCTGCTAATAATCCACTTACATCATTTGGTTGATTTCTTTGGTTTATAGTACGGTTTGTAGCCCCACCAACAGCACCACCCCAATCATTATCTCCATTATTTGTAGTTGCGCTACCATTAGCACCACCATCGCCACCGCTATAGTATCCATAACTGCCAGCACCATTTACATTCATAATAGTTCTACCACCATTACCTATAAGTAACTTTTTAGCATGAGCAGCTTCATTGGTTGGAAGTTCTCTATGTCCACCAATCACATAGCTTGGTTGACCATAAGATCCAATTCGATAATAAATTATTTGTCCGGAATATACCATCCATTCAGCATAAGCTACGCCGCCAGCATTTGGATAGCCACCGCCACCAACAGCCCAAGCTTTTACAACTGTTGCTCCAGAAGGAACAGTATATTGTTGAAAATTTGATAGACTGCCCTGAAAGCCTCCGCTAATATTTGCAAGTGCGCCATTAACTGCACCACTAGTTAATAATACTGCTGTTGGAGCATAAGAAGGCTTGGGATTACTTACAGTGGTTCCCATAAATTTGATTACTACTGCTCCGCTACCATTTGGTTTGACGTCTCCGTATCCTGGCGTCATTATTCCACCACCCCCAATACCTGCTGCTTTATATGGTCCAAATTTTGCATCAAATGCACTACTACCAAAAGCGGCTGTAGATCCACAACTTTCTGTTGTGTTAACATTAGCTAAAGCTAAAGCTTCAAAAAGTCCACTAATGTCTGCCGCTGTAATTCTTTTGCAGCTATTTGGAGTGCCAGCTTGTGTTCCTAGCCATTCATTTAATCCATCTCCACCACGCCCAACTGCACCGCTACTACCACCATTTTCATATCCCCCATAATTTCTGCCATTGCCTCCAGCCGCCCCACCATCAGCTGCTCCACCGAATGTTCCGCCTAAACCAATTGAGCTATCTCCAAGTAGTTGCCACGTAATACCTCTTGCTGGTTCACCACCATAGCCACGAATTGTTATACCATCATAAGTTACGGTTGTGTTAGATCCACCAGTATCAGACGTTCCAGATATTGTTTGATTGACCGTATAACCGATAGTGCTTCCGGAAGTAACTGAATACGTTCTATAGGCAACTCCACCAGCGCCAGCATATAAACCATTAGTGCGTACAGATCCACCAGCACCAACAACCCACACTTTCATAGAGTTTGCGCCTGCGGGCACCGTATAACTAGAACCACTAGTTAGTATTACAGCATTTGCTGTATATGAAACAGTAGAGGACGAGGGGGTATTAGTAGGCGTTGTTGTCGGCGTCGAAGTTATTGTATTTGTGGGAGTAATAGTAGGAGTTGATGTTAGTGTGGCTGTTGGTGTGGCTGTTGGTGTGGCTGTTAGTGTAATCGTATTAGTTGGTGTAGGTGTGACTGCTACCGAACTAGAACTTGGGGTGGGTGTTGGAGTTACTTCAGCAGCACCGCTAGGAGTGACGCTATTGCTAAATGAACTATAACTTCCAGATCCAACACTATTAATTGCAGATACTCTAAAAATGTATGGAATAGCACTCAGATTAGTAACGATTAAACTTCTGGTGGTTGATACGTCATCAGCAAAAAGATATAACGGATCATTCGACGAACTCCATGAGCTTCCATTATCACTACTATATTGAACGTCATAATTAGTAATAGCAGATCCACCATTATCAGAAGGGACATCCCATGTTAAATTAGCAGAATTTAAAGCTGATACTGCAACAACATTAGATGGCGCTGATGGAACTATTGATAGTGGGGTTAAAGGACTGCTAGATGCAGACAATTCACTAAGTCCTTCAGCAGAAACGGAGGCTACCTTAAATAAATAGCTTGTTCCATTAGTTAAACCACTAACTCTGATAGATAGCTCTATTTGTGGAATGTGTTTATAGTCTATCCAAGAAACGCCATTATCTTTACTGTATTTAATATTGTAGTCAATAATATCTATTGCATTACTCATACTCCAAGAAAGATCAACATATCCATTACCAGCAGAACCGACCAGAGAGGATGGAACAACCTGGTTTAAAGCAGTCTCTGTTGACGGAATAAGATGAAAATCACTAAATCCTGTTACTCTGCCATATTTGGTTCGTGTGCTATAATTAGGAGCATTGGGCCCACTAGTTACTGTTACATCAAAAGTTCCACTAGAGTTAGTATGAAAAATTTTTGTATTATTAAATGTAGATAAACTAATACCAACAGGTAAAATAAACTTAATATCTATATTACCAGAAACGGAAGAAGTAGTACTAATATTATACTGACCAATATTATTAGACAAAGAAAAATTAGGAGGTAAACTAGGAACGCCAGAGGTTATGGGAACAATTTGAGTAACTCCAGAACTAGCTACTTGTTCATAATTTAAAGATAATCCCACATTAAAAATATTGTCTGTGATAGTTTCTGTAGTAACCCCTGATCCTACAGTATTAGATGGCCTAAAACTAGTTGGTCTTAAAGTACCATTACCATTAACATCTGCTAAAATTGCTCTAGGATAATCATTACTTTGTGTAGCATATCTCCAATATCCTCTGTTAGTTCCACCACCCTTATAGTACGCTGCTTTATACCATTCATTTTCAGTAGGTAAAAAATATTTAGCTCCTGCTTTTTTTGCTATAGCATTTCCTGTAGTTGCTCCGTTTAGCAAATAGGCTCCATCTTCAGTTGTACTACTATTTTGAGCTCCAGTAGGTTTTCCATTATGAAGCCAATTACAATAACGAGCACAAGTAAAC
>Ga0136644_10004192_pt1 | contig 10674 bp, 11 predicted proteins | sample C_130820_EF_Meta_FD_94780 | JGI IMG/M metagenome (GOLD analysis project Ga0136644, IMG submission 94780) | Freshwater microbial communities from Lake Croche, Canada to study carbon cycling - C_130820_EF_MetaG (v2) (version 2) | ecosystem: Environmental > Aquatic > Freshwater > Lake | place...
AGATGAATAAATAATTTTGAATCTTTTTGGATAATATTATGTTTTAAACATGTTTCATAATCATCATTACCAAAAGTTGGAGCAATATGAACAATACCAGTACCATTAATTTCAGTAACAAAATCTGCTGAAATAATTTTATAATTATTATATAATTTATTGTAATTAAATAATGGTTCGTAATAATAATTTAATAATTCTTTACCTTCAAATGTTTCTAAAATTTGAATATTAGAAATATTTTTTTTAAATACTTCATTAATTAATTTTTCTGCTACAATATATTTATTATTTTCAAATTCAATAATAGCATAAATAATAGATTCATTTACACATAAACAATAATTACAAGGTAAAGTCCAAGGAGTTGTAGTCCATACAATAATTTTAATAGAATCGTGCATTTTAAACTTTTCTTTAATTGTGAATTTAATATAAATTGATAAATCTTGAACTTCCTGATAATTTTGTTGAATTTCAAAATTTGATAGAGGAGTTCCACATGCAGTAGAATAACCCATGATTTTCATTCCTTGATAAATTCTTTTTTTATCATAAAGTGTTTTAAATACCCACCATACAGAATTCATATATGTTTTATCCATTGTTGTATATTTATTTTTAAAATCAACCCATCTACCAATTTTACCTAATTGCTCTTCCCATTCTTTAGAATATCTAAGTACAATATTTTTACATGCTTTATTATAATTATCAATACCAAATTTTTCAATTTCTTCTGGTTTATTAATATTTAATTCTTTATCTATTTCATATTCAATTGGCAAACCATGACAATCTGCACCAAAAATTCTTTCAACATTTTTTCCATTATTATGATGAAATCTTGTAATACTATCTTTAATAAAACTTGCTAAAAAATGACCATAGTGTGGTAATCCAGTCATAAATGGTGGACCATCAAAAAATTTATATGGTTTTTCTAATTTATTTTGATCAAGTGTAAGATTAAATATATCCGATTCTAACCAAAAAGAATGAACATCATTTTCTGACCATTTTAGAGACATCTTTATAATTTTATTACTAATTAATTTGTTAATTCATTGAAAGTCTATTACATTTAAATTTTCAATTTTTATATCTATTTAAATCTTTACAGATCTAAAAATTGAAAATTTATTAATATATTCATTATATTAATTATAAAAATAAAATATAAAAAATGAATCATCACCAAAACAATACTACTAAATTTGACAAAAATACACCTATTATTGATTTTTTAATCAATAAAAGGAAAGATATTTCTGTTATAGAAAAAAGTAATCATATCGCTATTTTCATTCCAAGTAATATAAAGTGTTTTATATGAAATTAATTTTATTAAAAGTACAATTGGAATTAATACATCAAATCCAATGCATGGAAATGTTAATATAAAGACTCATGCAGAAATAGATGCATTGGAAAAAATTAAAAATATGATTAGATGTAAAAAAATTAAAAAAACTACAATGAATTTATTTGTAATTAGAATTAATAAAGAAGGTAAATTGTGTAATTCAGCACCATGTTATCATTGTACTAACACATTATTAAAAGAAAAAGATATCAAAATAAATAAATTATATTATTCAACTGCAAATGAGTGTATTAGCTGTATTAAATTTAATGATTGGATTCAAAATGATGAAATTCATATTTCAAGTGGTTGGAAATGGTTAAAAAAAATTAAAAAATAATATTTTATTTGTAAAATGTAAATTTTTAATTATAAATTACGTAAATAATCAACATATTTTCTATTATAAGACTCTTTAATATCTATATCAGATTTGTCAGGATAAAATTTTTTTAATCTATTTAATTCTTCAATATTTGGATTTTTCTCTAAAGCATTATCATAATATTCTTTAATTGTTTTTAAGGGGAACATATTATAACATTTTATTATATTATCTAAATAATCTATTTCTTCATCAGTTAATAATGGACCATATGTGATTAATGAATAATTATGATTTTCTGGTAAATAACAATCAATTATTGGTAAACGAAATAAATATTTTTCTGGTTTTGGACCTCGTGAATTAATATTTATATCTTTACCTGCACCTATTAATTCTCCGTAATAACCTTCGAAATTATTTTCAGCATTATACCATAAACCTTTGCATCTGTTCATATAATAATAACGATATAAATCTAATGGATTAAAACACAATGGACCTATTGGATCTGTACCTGATCTTTTACCAGTATATGGATCCCATTTATCATAAAAATAAAATATACAATCATCTTTTACTTTTTTATCTGTTAATGGATCTATCTTGTAAATTCTTTTAACACGATATGTTTCACGTGTTGTAATATCATATTTATTTGAATATTTATTTGTATTAACTTCGTTTATTGCATTATTAGTTTTATTAATATTAATTGGTTCAAAATCATATTCCATTATATAATAATTATATTTTTATCATTTTATGTAGTTTAATTCAATTTTTACTTGTTTATATATAAAATGTTAAAAGTTGAAAAGTTGAAAAGGTTGAAAAAAGTTGAAAAAAATTAATAATATAACTAATATAAATATAAAAAAATATATTAATTTATAATGTCGACAGGAATAGAAATTGAATATGAACCAATTGATTTTGATGATCCAAAGCAACTAGCTGCTAAATTTCAAGTTATTACTAAATGTAAAGGAAAAAAAAATGGAAAAACTGTTTATCTTAGAGAAGAAACGGGATGGATGAGTGAAAAATATCCTAGTTTTATGTCAAGTAAATGGTTTGAAGAAGAACAAAGAAAATCCTTAAAAATTGAGATTGATCCTTCACAAAAAGCATGTATTGAATTAGAATCGAGAGTAAATTATTATGTTAGTGAATTAAAAGAACAACTACCCCAAGTATTTGGTAATTTTTCAAAATTATATGCAGTTATTGCAAACATTAAAGAACCAGAAGCAGATGAAGAGAATCCTGATAAAATCAGAAGTAAAAAGTTTAGTTTAGAATTAGACTTTAATTATAATTATTATTATGAGGATATTCAACTTGATAAGAACAATTCTGATATTGTAAGAAAGACTTATCTTGAGATGTCAAAGAATAAGGATTCAAATTATTTAAATAATCTAAGTATTGTTTTATCTTTTACAGAAGATGGTAAAGAAGTTAAAAAGAATGTTAAATTTTCAGACATTGAATCAAGAAATGAAATTTCAACAAAAATTCATTATCGTAAAATTAAAAACACTGATAAAATTACAGATGAATTAAGAACTCAACATTATAAAAAAATTACTTCATTAACTGAAGAACAAATAATTGCTGAATTTGGAGAACCACAACTTGTGGATGTTAAAAGTCCAACTGATTTAGATAAATATTATAAAAGAAATTGTTACATCAGATTAATTTACACTCCCCGTAAGGTATGGGCTACTAAAAATAAAGATACTAAAATTGATGGTAAGCTTATGAGAAGATGTGGTATTAAATTTATTTGCAAAGAAATTGATATTTTACATCTTGAAGATCCTTATGATTCATATGATGCTACTGTTAAGAATAAATATGTTTATGGTTTCACAGGAAGTGCTTTAAAATCTGCTGAATCTGTTATTACACAATCAGATGATGAAGATGATGATGATGAAAAAGATGATGATGATGAAAAAGATGATGACGAAGATGATGATGACGAAGATGACAAAGAAGATACGGTTCAATCAAAAGCATCTAGTAAAAAATCAGTAAAAGTAGATTCAGTTGAAGATAAAGACGATGATGACGAAGATGATGAATCTGAACCAGAACCTGAACCAGTTAAATCTAAGAAGTCAACTAAAACTGTAGAAACTAAGAAAGCAAATATCAAAATTGAAAAAGATGAAGATGAAGATGATGATGATGATGATGACGATGAACCAGAACCTGAACCAGTTAAATCCAAGAAATCAATCAAAGTTGAAAAAGTTGTTGAAACTAAAAAACAAACAAAAAAAACAAAATAAAAAGTAAATAATAAATATATTATTTAATTATTTTTATAAATGATAAATTAAATCAAAATATTTTAAATATTTTAAAATTAATATATTAGTATTAATATATTAATATTATGCCTGAAATAAATGAGATACGAAATTATAGTATTTTCATAAATGATAAATTAAAGAATAAAGAGATAATAGATATAAAAATTTTAAATGGTCGTTATAAACACAAGGGTCCTTTTGAAAATTATATTAGTATTAAAAAAGATTTACCAATAAAATTATTAGATGTTAAAACTAAAGGTAAACTTTTATATATGGTATTAGAAGATGATTATTATATATTAAGTACATTAGGATTAAGTGGTGGTTGGTGTTATTTAAAAGCTGGTAAAGATGAAAAAAATAAAGTTAATTTTGATTTTTCTAAAAACATGGATTATTATCAAGGCCATGTTTCAGATGAAAAGATGGATACATATATTAAAAATTCATTAAATCATTTAAATGTAGAATTTAAAACAAATAAAGGATCACTCTTTTATTATGATACACTATCATTTGGTACATTAAAAGTTATTAAAGGGATTGATGAATTAAATAAAAAATTAAAAACTCTAGGACCTGATATTATGGATATTGAAACAAATTTAGAAATATTTAAAAATCAGATTAAAAAAACAAAAAATTTAAATAAAGAAATTGGTGTTGTATTAATGGATCAAAAAACTATAAGTGGTATTGGTAATTATCTTCGTTCAGATATACTTTATATATCTAAAATAAATCCATTTAGAATAGTTAACAAGTTATCTGATGAAGAAATTAATACTATTTTTAATAATTCTAAATTATTAACTTGGGGTGAATTTGATAAAAAAGAGGCTAAACGTTTAAAAATATTAAACAAAAATAGTAAATTACCGGTAGATTATAATAGATTATTTTTTGTTTATAATCAAGATACAGATATTCATGGAAATAAAGTTGTAAAAAAAGAATTATACGAAGGTAGTCAAAAACGTTTTATATATTATGTGCCCGTAATACAAATTTAATAAATTTAAAAAATTTAAAATAATAAGATATTAAGAAAAATTGAATTTTACAGTATTAATGTATATTATTATAAATTAAAATATACAATAATGGCTCATTATCTTGCATATTCGGATGCATTAGATAAGATAGAAAATGAAAATAAAAAATCAGCAAATATATTGATAGAATATGAAAGAATTGTCAAGAAAGTAAACGATAATGTAAAAAATGAGATAAATGAATATAATCAACAAATAAAACTATTAAGATCAGAATCAGATACATTAAATAATTCTAGAAATAGTTATTTAAATAATTCAGATGATTCGGATATATCAGATGATTCAGATGATGAGAATTATGATGAAATAATTAATTTAAAAAAGCAAATTAATAGATTAAAATCAAAATCGGTATACCCACATGGTAATGGAATATTTGGTTTTGCTTTAGTATTACAAGAAGCTGCAAAAAATATTAATGAAGAATGGAAACATTACATTTGGATATATACGATTTATGGATACAAAAAAGTATATCCCAAATATGCAACTAATTATATTGAATATAAAAAAGATACAGAAACATCTGACAAATATATGACAAAAATTATAAATGAATTATGTTCAGAAAAAAGAGATGTTAATGAAATTTTTTATGATGATTGGATTATAATAATTAATTCATATATTGAAAAGAATTCTATTATTTTAGACGAAGATATTGTTTTCAGACCACCTCTTCATTCAATATTAATAGAAGACAAAGAAGATATTAATTATTATAGAATTAAAAAAGAAGATTTAGAATTTACTCAAACAGAAGAAGAAGCAGAAGAAGAATATCAAGATTGGTTATCAATGTTAAATATTAAAAATTAATAAATTATATTATTTTTTTTTTATAAAATAATATGATATTTTTTTTATAAAATTACAAGTTCGTTTATAATCTAAATTAATTAAAAGTTTTAATATTATATATAAATTATATTCAACGATATGAGTCAAATAAATTTAGAAAGATCATTTATATTAAAAGCCAATGAATTATATAATATCAATAATATTCTTGATAATTTAGAAATAATAAGTGATAATCCAGTTGAAGATGAAAACAATAAATTATTAATTAATAAGATTGTAGTAAATAATAATAAAAAATTATATATTGAAACAGAATATTTAAAAATTATAAATATAAATATTGAAAGTGGTAAAATAACATTAGGAAATACAGAATTATTAAAGAATGTTTTTAATAGTATTGATGAAAAATGTAAATCATTATTAGAAAACTTAATTAATAAAGAAGATTGTAAATATATGAATGATTGTTTATCTAATAATTTAAGCAATAAGATAGATTATAATTCTATAATAAATGAAGAATCTAATGAGTTAACAATTAATATTAATAAATTAACTAATATTAATTATAACTCACAACAAATATTATTAAAAGATATTAATATTAATGATAGTATTTCTGTTATTTTTGATGTAGATTATATTTCATTTCTTTTATATGATTTACAAGCTAGAACTAAATTATCTACTAACTCAATTAATATATCTAGAATTCAACAAGTAATTCAAATAACAAATGATGAATTACCTGTTAAAAAAGTTAATAATAAACAAGTTAATAAACAAGTTAATAAACAAGTTAATAAACAAGTTAATAAACAAGTTAATAAACAAGTTAATAAAAAACAAGTTGTTAAAAAAAATAGTAAAACTAAAAAACTTAATAATGTTATAGTTGAAATAGAAAAAGAAGAAGAGAATATAGAGAATATAAACAATATAAACAATATAGAGAATATAGAGAATAAGGAAAATAAAGAAATAAAAGTAGAACTAGTAAAAAAAAGAGGTAGAAAGCCTAAAAATGTTATATAATATTATTATAATTTATTAAAAGATAGAAAAACAGATTGTTCGGATATAGAATTTTTATAATATCGATCTATATTAATAAGTATTATAATAAGAATTACTAATAATGATACTTGAAATATAACATAATTAATTTGTGACATAATAATATATAATATTATATATTATAATTTAGAATTCCAAAAAAATATTTCTTGAAATAATAGGAGTTTTATATTTAGGAATAACTTCTATATTTTTATTAGAAGAAATAATTTCAATATCACCATCTGATTTAGATAGGTCGACATTTTCATCGCTAGTACTTAGTGAATTATTTTCAATTAAATTTTTTTTAAAATAAGAGTTAACATGTGTATATTTATCAATAATTGTTCTATAATTATCAGATGCATATTTAATAATATCATTATTAATAGCCCATCTAAAAAAGTTTAATTGACCAATAGTAGTTAATATTATTAAGTTATTTTTATTATAACTATAATAGAACTTTTTTTTTCTACGAAACGGATCAAAATATTTTTTTTTGAATGATTTTAGTTGAGCCTTATAACTAATATTTATGTTAAAATTATTTTCTTTATTATATAAATTATTAATATTTATTGATAATTTATATAAATAACAATATCTTGTTACAAACCAATCTAAAAATCTTAATGAGATTAAATGATTTCCATTTATAATATCTATCATCGTTTGAATTTCTTCAGTAGTACAATTATTAAAATATTTATCTAACATTTTATAATACATTTGTTCTTTTGATTTAAAATCACTAATTCTAATAATATCTACTAATTCTTCTACTATTTCCACTTTTTTATCTTTTAAAATTAAATCTGAATCTAAATTTGAATTTGAATTATCATCATGAATAGATTCATTTAATAGATTAGTAGTAATTAATTTTTTAATATTACTTTTATTTTTTTTAGACATTATTAATTACATATTGTGTAATATTTTATATCAATTTAATTACTTAAAATTAATTTTGATTAGCTTTAAAAATTTCTTCTTCAATTGAATCTTTAATTAATAATTTTATTACATTTATTTTTTCATATTTGTTACCTAATCTCCTTACTCTACCTATTGCTTGATTCTCAGTATTTAATCTATGTTGTTTATCACCATAAACTGGATCTAAAAATATAATTTCTTCTGCATTATTTAAATTGGATCCAGATACAGTACTATCAGATGATAACATTATTATTTTATATTCATTTTTATCTATATTATCTAAATTATCATTATTGTCTGAATTATTAGAATTATTACTATTAAATAATCTTAATACTTTATCTTTCTGATAAACATTACCTTGACAATATAAATGTTTAATATCATTTTGTTCTAATACTTTACCAACTTCTTTTAATAAATAATCCCATTGTGAAAATATAATTCTATATTTATGTGATGTTTGTTTAATATAATTTATAATATATGAAAGTTTAGTACCTAATGTATTAACATCTTTTGATTTATTTTCACTAATTAAAAATATTTTATCTAATTCTAATGGTTTTTTACAATTTGGACATCTACATGGTATTCCATTATTTTTAGATTCTTTAATAATTGTACTAATACAAGTATAACAATACATATGACCACAAAATGTAATACCAATATCTTCTTGTTTAATATTATCTAAACATACTGGACATTCTTCTTGAGTTACTTTTTCCATATCGGATATAATATCTAAAAATGTTTTATAATATAATAGAGTTTTTTCTTTACCATCTCTAATTTTTTTTAATTCAACAATTTTAAGATTACATGATTCTAAATCATTTGTTAGATCCTTATAACCTAATAAATTAGTTTTATTTTCAGATTTCATTTTATCTATTTCTTCTTTTATTCTATTAATTCTATCAAGACATGTATTATAATTTTCATCAGCTTTATCAAATTCTGAAAAATACATTTTCTTCATCATAATTTGAATATCTGATAATGATTCTACTTTATTACTAATATTTTCTCTAATTTTTTCTGATATCATTGGATGACAACAAATTTGTCTTAAGAAAACATCATATGGCGAGTTATTTGGATCAGCTAAATATGCATTATAAATCATTCTTTCAGTTTCTGTAAATGTTAACCATATTATTTGTTCATTAATTTCTGGTAATTTTAATATTTTAACATTTTTACTATGAGTATTTCTACTAAAATGATTTTTTATATATTTGTAATTATATTTTTCATATATGTTAAAAGTATTTATTGTATTTATCTTATATGTTAAAAAATCAGTTATCGTAGATAATGATGTTTTTTCTATATCAATATGAGAAGTAATTAATTTTTCTTTAAAAGGTGTACCTGAAATTATCCATCTATAATCTGATTCAATATATTTAACTCTTTCAAATAAATCTGAACATTCTATTTCATGAAATTCGTCTATTGCTATTCTATGCCAAAATACTTTAAATATATTAACATTTTTATCAAATATATTTATTATATTATATAATGGATCAAGTAAATCATGTTGATTTAAATTACAATTAATGAAAAAATTAGATGATACTATAATAATATCTGCTTTCATTAAATCAAAAAATGTATATTTCTTATAATGTTTTTTAGTTAATAAATTAATAATATTCAAAGGTTTAATTATATGTAATTGAATTTCTCTTAACCATTGACCACATAAGTTATTTGGTACTATTATTAATGTTGCTTTACAATAAATTTTATTGTTTTTTATTAAACTTTTATAACTAGATTTATTTGCATTTATTAATGTTATAATTTGTAATGTTTTACCCATACCTACTTCATCAAATAATCCACCACCCTTAAATATAATTTTTTTTGATATATTATCATATTCTTCATCATATACATTTCTTTCAATATTAATCATCCAATTTAAATTATTAATTTGATATGGATACAAATTAGTTTTAATATTATTAAATTTTAAAATATTAACATCACATATTGGTGAATTAATTAAAATTTCAGATATTAAAATATTACATATATTTGTTTTAATATAGTTAATTTTTTCATAAATATCATAAGTATTACCATTAAATATTATATTTGATATATTTGTTATATTTTCTTTATGAATATTTCTTTTATTTATTCTTTCATCAATTTCATATGCATTATTTATATACTCATCATTAATATTATTGTATAAATCTATCAAATTTATTATTCTACTCACAATATCTTGGTTTTTTATTTCCATTTGTTGATATTATTATTTAATATATCTTTATTTTTAATCAATTTTTATTTATCATATATACTTTTTATTAATTAAATATTTTTATAGATAATTAATTATATATTATATAATATAATATAATATATAATTTACTAAATACCAAAAGTATTAAGATATTCAAAACTAATAATAATGTTATTAATTTCAATAGGAGTAATATCTTCAATATTATTTTTAATAAATTTAATAATATTTTTAATATTAAATTTTTTACTTCTAACAAATTTATTAATATTATTTTTGAAAGATAAACTATTTAATATAGTTTCATTAATATCATTATTTTCATCATTATTTAAAATTTTAAGAAGATCTTCCCAATATTCAAGTATAACATTAGAATAGTAATTATAATTATTGTGATCAATTATTTTAAAATAATTAATTTCAGAATTATTATCATTAAAATTAACAAATAATTGAAAGACAAGAAATTAATAATGATTTAAATAATAATGAATTAAATGAGATTA
>Ga0136644_10004193_pt1 | contig 10673 bp, 5 predicted proteins | sample C_130820_EF_Meta_FD_94780 | JGI IMG/M metagenome (GOLD analysis project Ga0136644, IMG submission 94780) | Freshwater microbial communities from Lake Croche, Canada to study carbon cycling - C_130820_EF_MetaG (v2) (version 2) | ecosystem: Environmental > Aquatic > Freshwater > Lake | place: Lake...
CACGTAGTTGTAAACCTGATTGGCGGAGTCCGTGCTGTACTGCAATGCGCCCGAACCAATCGCGCCCGGAATGAAGCTGGGTGCACCCGAGGGAGTGCCATTGTTGCCTCGTCCGCTGGAGTCGGAATAATCACCATCGAACTTCAGGTGAAGAACCAGTCCGTTGGTGGCATTGAGGTATTCGGGAATGGGATTGACCACAATGCTGGCAGCCGTGGTTGACACCGTCGTCCCGTTTTGGGATGCAGTGAGCTTGTAGGCTCCCGAGTTGGTCACCGCCGCACCGACCACCGTCAAGGACTGCCGGACGGCGCCAGGAATCGGTTGATTGTCCTTCAGCCATTGATAGCTAATGGGAGGTGTCCCGGTCGCTTTGCCGGTCACAGTGAAGGAATCCCCGGCCATCACCGTTTGGCTCACGGGACTCTGACTGATGGAAACGGGGACGGGGCCGGTATAGGTTCCTGAAATTCCAGCATTATGAAGTGCGGTGATCTCTGCCTGAGAGAGAGAGCGATCAAAGATGGCTACGGGTCCGATCAGCCCTGTGAAGCTGCGTCCGCCGCCATTGTCGTCCAAGCCGAACTTGATATTTGCGCCCCATCCAGAGCCGACGTGATCGACAGTGTTGACGGCAGATTGAAGTCCTGTGCCTGAGTCAAGGTAGGCTGTGGCCTGGGATGGTTCGACGACCAGTGCCACAAAATTCCAGGCATTTGTGGCCGGGAACAGTCCGGAGGCCCAATTGTATGTCTTCGAATCGTCGTTCCAGTGGTAGCCAATCTGCCCACCGGTATTGAAGTCCAATCCGGACGTAGTACCAGCACCGCGGGTGAAAACGATTCCGGCAAAGTCTGGCTCAACAATGGAGGGATTGATCCAGGTCACGATGGTCATCGTATTCTTGTTGAGGTGGATGGGGGGGACGGTGACCGAACCGCCACTGGCCAGTCTGTAGACCGTATTCGTCGAACTGAAGCCCGCGTAGGCAGGAGCCGCGAGTCCGACAGTTCCCGGAGTCGCACCGGTTTCCAAATGCCCATCCCGGCCTCCCCAGGCGTCAAACGCGGTTGAACCAGAAGACTCCGTCATTGGCCAATAGCCCAGCGGTCCATCGTCGACCACGGTGGCTGCGAATTTCAGGGTGTCGACGATGCTCAGGCTGGCTGTAGCGGACGAGGTGCCCAGCGGATTGGTGAGAACGATGGTATAGTCGCCGGCATCCGTGGCCGCCAGGTCAGGCAGCGACAGGCTGCTGTTGGTCGCATTCGGAATGGGGGTCGATCCATGAACCCATTGGTAGGTGATGGGCTGGGTACCGACTGCTGTCACGGAGAATCCAGCCACACCATTCAAAAAACGGGAGGCCGATACCGGAGCCTGAGTGATGACTGGAACCGAGGACTGGATCGCCAAGTTTACGGGGGCGCTGGTGAGTGAAACACCGCCAACCTTTGCGGTAAGAACGTAATTCCCGGCATCGGATGGCTGGACGTTGGGAATGGTCAGAGTCGAGGAGGTCTGTCCAGGGATGGCGGATCCGCCCTTAAGCCACGCGTAGGACGGTGTCCCTGATCCTACCGCTCCCGAGGTGAAGGTGACCGTTTCACCCTGGTAAACCGGATCCGCCGGGGTACGGTTGATGCTCAGAATCGCCGGAAGGGCTGCATTAAACAGGGAGGAGACTTGGTTGTAATCCAGTGCCTTGTCGAACAAGGCGACTTCATCCACCGATCCCTTCATGATGCGAGCGTTGGATGTCGAGTCCCAACCGATTTTCAGCCCGGCGACACTGAAGTCGTGCGGATCGTGCGCGAAGGTGTTCGTTGCCGCCTGCAGTCCCTTCGAAGAGCCGACGTAAAGGACGGCATGGTCGGAGGAGACGGTCGCAGCGACGAAGGTCCAGGTTTGATCGGGAATGAAAAGTCCAGGATTAAAGTTATACGACCCCGCTGTCCCGTTCCAAGTGTAGGCAAGGGAATCGCCCGTTGTCTGATAGCTCAGGCCCGTGGAGACATCTGTCGGGGTGGCATCGGATCCCCGCTGGAAAAAGATGCCTGAGAAGTTGGGTTGGGCACCGTCGCGTTTGACCCAGGCGACGAAGGTTGCCTCGTTGACCACCTGAGTTTGAGCCGGGATTTGGACAAAACCGTTGGTGCCGTCGAGGCCGGCTGCCAGGTTGTTGGTTTCGAAGCCATGTGCGGCAGGGCTTGCCAGACCCGGAACTCCCGGGATGGAACCGCTCTCATAGACACCATTGGCAACACTCCCCCAACTTCCGCTATTCACTGCAACTGGCAGGGCCAGGGAGGGCTCGCCGAGGCGAAGGTACAGGGGCGGATTCTGGGCAAGAACCAGCGATTTGTAGCTGGGGGCGGGATTGGCAGTCGTGCCTGCGGTGTAGTGCGCCTTGACATCACTGGAGCTTAAGGCGGTGGTGTAAATCGCCACCTCATCCATCTCTCCAACATAATTCCATCCACCGTAACCGCGGTTGCCGATCAGGAGGGGGGCCAGGTTATTGGGGAGTAATGGTTGCGCGGGCGTTTGGGAATCGACCGGAACCCCGTTGATGTAAAGGGTGGCCGTTCCCGGGGCATATGTCGCCACGATGTGTTGCCAGGCTCCCGGAACAACGGATCCATTCGCTCCCGAAAGTGTCGTTGCATAAAAAGTGGAGCCGTCGGAATGATCGAAGCCGAGAACGAACTGCCATTGGTCACCCAGCTTTTGGACGGCCCATCCACTGCGATCATTTCCGTTGGCGGCATTTTGACCATTGACCATGGAAATCACGGCTGCGTGCTTGCCGCCGGCGGCGTCGGCCGGTTTGGCCCAGAATTCCACCGAGAAGGCCCCATTGGGATTGTAGACCGGAGAATTCGGCACCTTGATCAATTGTCCAGCTCCGGCATCAATCGACACGCTGGTATCAGGGTCGCCGGCGAGGGCACCGTTCTCCCCTCGCGAGCTCGCCATGGAGACGTAGGTCCCATTAAACGCGGTTCCGAGGGTCCCGATATTGGTGGCGCCTACCTCTGAAGGAATGGAGTTGGTGGAGCCCAGTCGATAATAGGCAACGGGACCCAATGCTGATACCGCCGAAGGATAGTCGGCGCGAACGAGCGTGCTGGCGCAGAGGAGAGCTCCAAAGAAGCAGGCCCTCGCGCCGGGTTTTGGTAGAGATGGTTTCATGAGTTGGATGGCGAATGATCCGGAACAATTGCCGAACGCAAATGAGACGTCCGACGATTGGACATGCGGTTGACGTAAGCCAGAACCGCACGCCGTGACAACAGGTGTTGTCTAACATCACCGCCGAAATGCAAGCTTGAGTCGTTGAATCGCCCCGAAATCGTTGCGCAGATATGACAAATTTTGTCCGAATCAACGGATGAGATAACTATAAATTTCCAAATTGGTATTCAATTGGCCATTCCCCTCAGCAATGGGTGCCAGAGACGGACGCGTGGATTGTCCAAAGATCGCCTTTCCGCTCAAAAAGATTCTACGGGATCAAAAGAACGCTTTTTCAGTCATGCAGATAGACGTAGACCCCGAATCCGATGGCGGCGAGCCCCAGGGAGGCGGCGACCGCCCAAATCGTGTTCCGTTTTTGAACCGCCAGGGCAAAGGTCGCGATCACCACCGCCAATTGGGCCACCAGCATCCCGATGAAGAAGCGCCCGCTGCGAATGCGGTGCCGCTCGGCATCGCGGTTGCTTTGGCGGACTTGCAACTCCAGCAGGTCGGCGACGGGACGGCTGAGCTTGGCCTCAGCGTCGAGGCGAAGGGCGTCGAGGTGCATCCGGGCTGCGGAAAAATCGCGCCAGACGGGACGGATGGCCGCTGGTGTGGCCGAAAGTTGCCGTTCCAAACGCTTCTCCAACTGGTCCAGTTCTGCACCTATTTCTCCCATGGCCCGGTCGAACGCGGCGGAATTGGTCTGGGCGGACTCCAGAGCGGAGGCGACCTCGTCGGGTCGAATCCGGGCGAGAAGGGGGTAAAGTTCCCGGTCAGACTTGCCGGCTGAAATGGCCTCCAGTGTGGATTGGATGATGGGGGACGGGATGGCGTTGGTCCATCCTTGGGGCAGGGTGCCTTGAACCAAGGAGTCCAACAGCCGGGACGAGGGCGGTTCCCCGGGAATGGCGGCCAGGGCCTGTCGCAGGGCATCGGGTTGCAACCGTGAAGTGTCCGATGTCGAGGTGAGAATCAATTCGCTTCCTCGCATGCTGGCACTGCGAAGTCGTCGGGCCTGGTAAAAGCTCCATTGGTCCCCCACCTTGGACTGGAGTTGTGCGGCGGTCGATCGGTCGTACTGCCCCCGCGTCATTTCGCTTTGGGACAATCCGGCCATGAGAGTGGAAACCACCGTCATGATCACCGGAGTCGATGTCAGGAGCTTCCCGAAAGTGTTCTTGGGGACCTCCGGCGGTGGTGTCTGTGGGGCTTTGGGAAGTTGGAGTTTCATCAGATGACGGGCGCTGGGAAACTGACAAATCCGTTGATGAAAGCCAAGAGGCGGTTGCCTGACATGAGTTGGGTTTGCTCCTATGGTCCTGGGACATGGCAGAATCAAGCCCCGTCATCATTGTAGGAGCAGGTCTGGCAGGATTGGCTGCTGCGAGTCGGTTAGCCGAGGCCGGAGTTGACTGTCTGGTTCTGGAGTCCTCCGATGCGGTTGGCGGAAGAGTGCGAACCGACTTGCGGGACGGCTTCGTGCTGGACCGGGGATTTCAGGTCCTGCTGACCGCCTATCCCGAATGCCAATCTTTGCGGGACGAACGTTTGGACCTTCGCCCATTTTACCCGGGGGCGAAAGTCTGGTGGGACGGGCGATTTCACCGGGTGGCCGACCCCTTTCGACGACTGTGGGATGCGTTGGCCAGTGTGAACAGCCCCATTGGTTCCTGGAGTGACAAGGCCCGGATTGCCCGTGTGCGGCATCGGGCACTTTCGGGAACGATTGAGGATTTGTGGGACCGCCCGGAATGTTCGACCCATGAATTCCTGAAGGGACAAGGCTTCTCCGACGTGATGATGGATCGCTTTTTTCGACCGTTCCTCGGCGGAATTTTCCTGGAAACCGAATTGAGGACTTCATCCAGGACGTTTGAATTTGTATTTCGGATGATGGCCCAGGGAGCCACGGCCGTGCCCAGTGCTGGAATGGGGGCCATTCCCCGGTTATTGATGCAAAAAATCCCTTCGGGACGAATGGAACTCCGTCTTGGACAGACCGTTGTGGATTTGGTCCGTGGATCGGATGGCAACTTGACGGGGGTTCAACTTGCGGATGGAGCGGTTCGCGCAGCCCATCGACTCATTCTTGCGGTTGAAGCTCCAGCTGCCGCCCGGTTGCTGAAGCTCCCGCTGATTCCCCGTTCAAGGTCGGTCTGCACGTGGTATTTTACCGCCCCAGCCCGCTCCCGTCCCGACCCCATTTTATACCTCAACGGAAGCGGGGAAGGTCCTGTCAATCATGCCGTGTGGATGAATGAAGTTTCTCCTGCTTATGCGCCGCCGGGCCAGGGGTTGCTTTCGGCGACAGTTCTGGGCTCGGGAGTCATTCCCGAGTCGGACATCCGGACACAGATGGGAAAATGGTTCGGCCTTGAGCCTGCGGATTGGAGGCACCTCGCGACTTACCCCATTGTCCATGCACAACCGGAGCCGGGCGAATTGGCTCGTCTGATTCCTGGTGGATTTCGGGGAGGGGCTTCTGGAATCTATGTTGCGGGCGACGCCTGGGGGCAGGTATCGATCGATGGAGCCCTCAAATCCGGTCGGCGGGCAGCTGAAGCTTTGTTGAGGGCCAACGCATTCGGTGGGGCTTCTGGCGGCTGACTGCTGGAATTTCCTGCGGTAGCCGAAGGCAATCGGTGTTGGCGTGGTGGACAGGATTTGTTACCGTGATCCCATGTCAGAGAAGCCACTCGCACAGATTCCACAGGCAACGCGGGAACTGTATGAGAAGGGAATCGCGGCCATCCAAAAGAACAACCTTGATTATGCTGTCACTTTATTGACCTCGGTTTTGAAGTCCGAGCCGGCATTTTACGAGGCCCGCGAGGCGTTGAGGGCCGCCCAACACAAGCGGGTGGTGGGAACCCGGAGCTTTTTCAAGAAATTGGTGGGTTCCGCCTCGAGCCTGACTCGCGGAAAGATGGCTCTGCGAACCAACCCGCTCGAAGCATTGCAGGTTGCCGAGGACGCGTTAAACGATGATCCATCCAATCTGGATGCCCATGAATTGTTGGCGGAAGCCGCCATGGCCTCCGACCTGCCCAAAACGGCACTTCTGTCGCTGGAAGTGGCGTTCAGAGCCCGCCCTTCCAATCGAAAACTGGCACTGAACCTGGCACAGGCTCTCGGACGACAGGGAAACCGACCAAGGGCGGAAAAAATCTACCGGGACCTTTTATCGCTCACACCGAACGATGCAGAGCTCAATCAGCTCCTGAAGAACCTTCTGGCAGAACGTTCGATGCAGGAGGGGGGCTATGCTGGGCTGGCAGATGGTCAGGGCAGTTACCGCGATATCCTGAAGAACAAGGACGAGGCTCGCATGTTGGAGCAACAGAACCGGGCGGTGAAAGACCAGTCAGTCGCCGGCCAATTGATCGCGGACTATGAAGCACAACTTTCGACTGAACCCAACCAGTTAAAACTCCTGCGGGATTTGGCTGAGCTCCATTTGAAGCGGGAAGAGTTTGGGAAAGCCCGGGAGTATTTGGAACGCGTGCTCTCCGTAAGCGGGGTGAATGATCCGATGATTCTGGAGCAGTTGCGAAATACCCGTCTGGCGGAGTTTGCGAAATCCGAGGCGGATTTGGACCAGACCGATCCGGATTATTCCGTTCGCCTGGAAGAACTCCGCAAAACACGGTTCAACTGGCAGTTGGAAGACGCGCGTCGGCGCTCGGATCAGAACCCGACCGACCTTTCGATTAAATTCGAATTGGGCGCTCTCTATCTGGAAGCGGGCCGTGTGGGCGAGGCCATTCCTGAACTCCAAAGGGCTCAGAACAATCCCAATCGCCGAATCGCGGCGATGAATTTGCTGGCGCAGGCGTTTGGCCGAAGGGGAATGAACGATCTGGCTGCCAAGAAATTGCAGGAAGCGATCAAGGAAAAGCTCGTTTTTGACGACGAAGCCAAGGAGCTTCGGTATCAACTTGGCACCATCCTGGAAAAAATGGGGCGTTCCGAGGAAGCCATCGAGCAGTTCAAGGTCATCTATGAACAGGATGTTTCCTATCGCGATGTCACGGAGCGTGTGGACGCTTATTATTCGGCCAAGTCATAAGTCGTTGCAAACCACTTGCCCCAGTTTCAGGAGGATCGCTAATCTGTTGGAGTGTTGGCTGTCCAAGTCGGCTGGCTGACGGATGGTTTAGGCATTCCCGAAAGTTCAAACGTAGGATTTTTCATGGCGTACACGACGTGCAGCGTTCCCGCAGGCGGGAAGATTTCCATAGTAGGCGGCCAGCTTCAGGTTCCGGCCCAACCGATCATCCCGTTTATTCGCGGAGATGGTACCGGTCCGGACATTTGGGCGGCCAGCGAACGGGTCTTTGATGCAGCGGTTGCCAAAGCCTATGGCGGCACTCGCAAGGTGGCCTGGATGGAGGTTTTTGCGGGTGAGGAGGCCTTCAAGCGGTTCAACAACTGGCTTCCGGACGATACGGTCGATGCATTTCGTGAGTTTCTTGTCGGCATCAAAGGGCCTTTGACCACGCCCGTGGGTGGTGGCATCCGGTCGCTGAATGTGGCCCTACGGCAGATGCTCGATTTGTATGTCTGCCTTCGCCCGGTTCAGTGGTTTCAAGGAGTGCCGAGCCCGGTGAAACGTCCCGAGAAAGTCGACATGGTGATTTTCCGTGAAAACACCGAGGACATCTATGCCGGTATTGAATTTGCCCCAGGCACACCGGAAGCCCAAAAGGTCCTCGATTTCCTCGCGCGGGAATTCCCCAAAGAGTTCAACAAGATTCGATTCGGAACCCAAGCCAAGGCGGCTGAGTTTTGGACGTCCGTCGGCAATTCCGCGTTCCCCACGGATGTTGCCGTGGGCCTGGGACTGAAGCCTGTCAGTCGGTCGGGTTCGGTCCGATTGATTCATAGCGCCCTCGGCTACGCCATTCGCAATGGTCGGAAAAGTGTGACCCTGGTGCACAAGGGGAACATCATGAAGTACACCGAAGGTGCCTTCCGGGATTGGGGATATGGTGTGGCCGAGGAGTATTTCGGCGACAAGGTCTATACCTGGTCTCGCTGGGAGAAGACCAAAGCGGCTCAAGGTGAGGAAGCGGCCAATGCCGAACAGAAGGCGGCACTGGCCTCCGGAAAAATCCTGGTGAAGGACTCCATCGCGGACATCGCCCTCCAGCAGGTGCTGACCCGCCCCGAAGACTTCGACGTGATCGCCACTTTGAACCTCAACGGCGATTACCTGAGTGACGCTCTGGCGGCTCAAGTGGGTGGAATCGGAATCGCGCCGGGAGGCAATATCAATTACATCACCGGCCACGCCATTTTTGAGGCCACCCACGGCACCGCGCCCAAGTATGCCAACAAGGACCTGGTCAACCCGGGTTCCGTCATCCTTTCAGGCGAGATGATGTTCCGCCATTTGGGCTGGATTGAAGCGGCCGATTTGATCCTGAAGGGACTCAACGGAGCCATCGGCAGCAAGCGGGTGACGTATGACTTTGCCCGCCAAATGGAGGGCGGAACCCAAATCAAGTGTTCTGAATTTGGGGACAACATGATCTCCTTCATGTAGCGTCGAAAGAGTTTCGGGGCGAAGAAGAACCGAACGCGAAAAGGCAGAACCCCGCCCGTGGTGCTTTGGCGGTGGGCAGGATACAACTTGCGAGGGGGGTGCGGCTCGGCTGGAGCCTCGCCCTAGTGATGTTCTTCCAGCTCAATAGGATGCACCCGAATCATCCGGGTGGGAAGAAATCCTGCTATCCGTCGCTCCTCGCTACTGGCCCGGGAATGGATCGGCTGCGGTACGGAAGTATTCCGTGAATTTTTCGACGATTTCCGGGTTTTTCGCCGCCACATTCCGGGATTCTTCGGGATCGATGTCCAATTGGTAGAGTTCGAGCTGCTGGTCTGGTCCCAGCTGCACAGCCTTCCAGGAACCCATACGGGCGGCGCGCTGATAGCCCCGTTCATGAAATTCCCAGTAGAGAAATTCGTGTCGGCGACTGGGTTCCTTTCCGAAGAGCGACGGTGCGAATGAAATTCCATCCAGATTTGCCGGCGGTGTGACGCCAACCAACTCCGCCATGGTGGGCAGGAGGTCCCAAAGGGCGACTGGGAGTCCGTTGGTGGTTCCCGGTTTGATGTGCCCCGGCCATCGGACGATGAAGGGGACACGAATCCCGCCTTCATAGAGGTCCCGCTTCTGACCCCGAAGCCGACCCGCGCTTCGATGGAAGCTGGATTGAACTCCACCTTCCGAATGAGGACCGTTATCGCTGGTGATGATGACGAGCGTATCGCGGTCCAGATTTCGTCGTTCAAGTTCGGTGAAAACCTGACCCACGTGATCGTCCAATCGCGTAATCATCGCGGCCTTGGCCTGTTCGGCGGCGGGCCATGCCTCACGCCGGTAGGCACCCAGAGAAGGAACCTGCATCCCATTGGTGCCGAGCTCGTTATTGGCGTGGGGAATGGTGGTCGCCAGATAGAGAAAAAAGGGCTCGTACTGATTGATCTTGATAAAGTTCTGAGCCGCTTTGACGAAGAGGTCTGGCGCGTAGCTTTGCGTCTTTCCATTGGCGTTGCCCAAAACGATCCGGGGTGTCGTCTCGTCATTTCGCCAAAGCTCGGCTGGGTAGTAATTGTGCGCCGATATCTGGTCTGGATATCCGTACCATTCGTCAAAGCCCTGGCGTGCAGGTGCCCCGCTGGTTCCCGGTGCACCCAAGGCCCATTTTCCCACAGCGCAGGTGGCATACCCCGCAGCGTGGGCCACACGGGCCAGGGTGACGGTATCGGATGCAAGAGGCTTTTCGTCGTTGGACCGGAGCTGTCCGTGTCCGGAATGGAGCCCGGTCATCAGGGCGCAGCGGCTGGGAATGCAAACGGTGTTACCGGCATACGCCTGCATAAACTGCATTCCCTCGGCCGCCACGCGGTCGAGGTTTGGAGTTCGGATGCGCGTCTGGCCGTAGCAGCCGAGGTCTCCGTAGCCCAGGTCATCGGCAACGATGAGGATGATGTTGGGGGTCTTGGCCTTGCGTTCAAAGGCACGTATCGGTGGTCGATTGGTGTTCTGAGCCAGGCAGAGGCAGGAAGCCGCCACCCACCCCAGGACTCGAAGAAATGTCAAGATGGACCGCATGAAATTTAGCGAAGGTAAGGAATGGTGAGCGGTCCTTGCGGAAGTACGGCCACGCGAGCCTGAGGTCCGAACCGTTGCAATCCAGCAGTGACGGTGGCTGCAATGTCGTGACACGGAGTCAAATGAGCCGCTTGAAGCACTGCGTCGGACATCACCGAATAGACGTGAATTTCCGCCCGTTGCAAGAGCAGACACTGGATTTGGGCCTGCCACTGTTCCGCCCGTTGGAAACCCGGCGACGCCAGGAGGGCCAGCACCTCTTCCGGTGTCTTTCCTTCGCGAAGAAGACGGTCAAACGGACTGCCGACTG
>Ga0136644_10004195_pt1 | contig 10670 bp, 9 predicted proteins | sample C_130820_EF_Meta_FD_94780 | JGI IMG/M metagenome (GOLD analysis project Ga0136644, IMG submission 94780) | Freshwater microbial communities from Lake Croche, Canada to study carbon cycling - C_130820_EF_MetaG (v2) (version 2) | ecosystem: Environmental > Aquatic > Freshwater > Lake | place: Lake...
CAATGTCACCCGAGGCAAGCAACTCTTCGGCCTGCGTTCCCGTCGTGATAAGTCCTACTGCATTCGTGGCGATGCCAACTTCTTGATGAATCCTCGCCGCAAAGCCCGCTTGGAAACCTGGACCCACCGGAATCTGAGCCTTGGCCACCATGCCACCAGTCGAACAGTCAATTAAATCGACTCCACGTGCTTGCAACTCTCGCGAAAGTTCGATTGAGTCTTCGATATCCCATCCGTCCTCAACCCAATCGGTTGCAGAGATGCGAACAAAGAGCGCTCGATTGCTTGGCACAATCTGGCGGACTTCAGTCACAACTTCACAGAGCAGTCGCATACGATTTTCGAGCGACCCACCGTATTCATCAGTTCGCTGATTCGACAGTGGTGACAAGAACTCGTGGAAGAGATAGCCATGAGCAGCATGGAGTTCAATGACGTCGAAGTCAGCCGAAATAGCGCGCTCAGTAGCAGCAACAAAGTCGGCCTTGATGAGTGCAATCTCTCCGATAGAGAGTTCGTGTGGGACGGGATAACCATCGAATGCAATTGGTGACGGTCCTTCAGTTTCCCAACCACCCTCGGTGTGCTCAACGGGATGGCCGCCTAGCCACGGCGCATGAATCGATGCCTTGCGACCAGCATGAGCAAGTTGGATTCCGGCCTTTACGCCATGACGATGGGCAAAGCCAGGAATCTCAGCCAACAGTTGAGCTTGCTGCTCTGTCCAAATACCGACGTCCCCAGGACTGATACGTCCTTCAGGACGCACCGCTGCCGCTTCAACCATGACCAGACTCGATCCGCCGGTGACGAGTGAACCATAGTGAACCGCATGCCAGTCCTGAATCAAGCCATTGATGGCTGAGTACTGGCACATGGGGCTAACCCAGACCCGATTCTTGAACGTGACTCCGCCGAGAGTTAGTGGTGAAAATAGAACGCTCATTAGTCTCCTATGGTCGCAACCATGATGGCCTTGATGGTGTGCAGGCGATTTTCTGCCTGATCAAAGACCACACTAGATGGCGACTCAAAGACATCATGTGTCACTTCAAGTCCATCATGCATTGCAGTTTTGTGTGCAATTTCTCGTCCAACAGTGGTCTGCTCATTGTGGAATCCAGGCAGGCAATGCATGAACTTGGCATTCGGCTTGCCAGTTTTAGCCATAGCATCCGAATTCACTTGATAGTCGCTCAACAGTGTGACACGTTCATTCCACACCTCGGCGGATTCACCCATCGAAACCCAAACATCTGTATGCACGAAGTCGGCACCTGGTAGCGCCTCATCCATGCTCTCGGTCAGCATGATGCGTGCGCCGCTTTTCGCAGCAAGGCCCTGCGCGATTGACTGAACATCATCCGCTGGCCACAGCGCCTTAGGAGCAGCAAAGCGCACATCGGCACCAAGCAATGCGCCAGTGACCAAAAGTGAGTTACCCATGTTGGAACGAGTGTCGCCTACGTACGCAAAACTCATGTCTTCGGGACGCTTTCCAGTGTGCTCAATCATGGTCATGAAGTCGGCGAGCATCTGTGTGGGATGCCATTCATCAGTCAAGCCGTTGTAGACCGGAACATCAGAAAAGGCTGCAAGCTCCTCGACCATTTCTTGCGTCTTGCCACGGTACTGGATGGCGTCGTAGTAGCGACTTAGCACGCGAGCTGTGTCAGCGATTGATTCCTTGTGGCCCACCTGAGACGACAGACCGTCGAGGTAAGTGGTGTGGGCACCTTGATCAAAGGCGGCAACCTCAAAGGCGCACCGTGTGCGCGTGGAAGTCTTTTCAAAGATGAGGGCAATGTTTCGACCAACCATGCGCGCAACTTCGCGACGCTCTCGCTTCTGCGCCTTCAGATCGATAGCAAGATCGATGAGCGACAAGAACTCGTCTTTAGTGAAGTCAATTTCCTTCAGGAAATCACGGTTGTTCAAATTCATCAGGGCTCCGAGGAAGTGAGAGTCAAAGTCCCACCTTACCGATTGATTGTGCAGGAACTAGCCGTTGGTTGGGAAGCCTAAGTTGATGCCACCGTGGCTTGGATCAAGCCAGCGGCTCGTCACAACCTTGCCACGGGTGAAGAAGTGAACACCTTCAGTGCCATGGGCGTGGGTGTCACCAAAGAGTGATGCCTTCCACCCACCGAATGAGTAATAGGCCATTGGCACTGGGATTGGCACGTTGATACCAATCATGCCGACCTCAACTTCATTCTGGAAACGGCGAGCAGCTCCACCATCGTTTGTGAAGATTGCTGTGCCATTGCCGTAGGGATGGTCATTGATGAGCTTCAGACCCTCGTCGTAGGTCTTCACGCGAATGACAGACAGAACTGGACCAAAGATTTCGTCGGTGTAGATGGTCATCTCAGGTGTCACATTGTCAAAGAGTGTTGGACCAACGAAGTAGCCCTCTCCATCACTGTCAGCAACTACATTACGACCGTCCACAACAACTGTTGCACCTTGCTCAACACCAGCGTCGATGTACGACACAACTTTGTCACGGTGTGCTGCACTAACCAGCGGTCCCATGTCAGTTCCACGAGTGCCATCACCTGTGCGAATTGTGGACATGCGCTCAACAATCTTGGCGATCAGCTCATCAGCTACTGGCTCAACTGCAACTAGTGCTGAGATAGCCATGCAACGCTCTCCTGCTGACCCAAAGCCCGCGTTTACCGCCGAGTCGGCAGCCAGATCCAGGTCAGCGTCTGGAAGAACCAGCATGTGATTCTTTGCCCCACCAAGCGCCTGAATGCGCTTGCCGTGAGCTGTACCGGTTTCGTAGATGTACTTAGCAATCGGAGTTGAACCGACAAAGCTGACACTCTTGACATCTGGATGAGTCAGCAACCGATCTACTGCTTCCTTATCCCCATGAAGCACGTTAAAGACGCCATCCGGCAAACCAGCTTCTTTCCAAAGCTGAGCAACAAACATCTGAGCCGAGGGATCTTTCTCACTTGGCTTGATGATGACTGCATTGCCAGTAGCAATTGAAATCGGGAAGAACCACATAGGAACCATGGCTGGAAAATTGAATGGTGAAATGATGCCGACCACACCGAGTGGTTGGCGGATGCTATACACATCTACACCAGTAGACACTGACTCGCTGTAGCCACCCTTGAGTAAATGCGGGATGCCACATGCGAACTCGACGACCTCCTGACCGCGAGCAACTTCACCGAGTGCATCAGAAAGCACCTTGCCGTGCTCAGCGGTGATGATGGCAGCAAGTTCTTCCTTGCGAGCGTTCAAGAGTTCGCGGAATGCAAACATGATTGATACACGCTTACTGAGGGAAGTATTTGCCCACTCGACACCGGCGGCCTTGGCGATAGCGATTGCTTCATCCATGACGTCAACGTTGGCGAAATCAACAGTGGCTGACTGCACACCAGTTGCCGGATTAAATACCGCTCCTGTGCGCTCGGCGGTGCCTGACCATTCCTGGCCGTCAATCCAATGCGTGATGCGTGTGCTCATTACAAAACTCCTTAGTTCAATGAGTCGAATCTACCGAGTAAACAATGTTTTGGCGTAACCACTCCTCCATTGTGAAGAAAGAGGACAAATCTTGTATCGATTCAGAATGAAGCGACAGTGGAGAAAAAGTTAAGTCGTCATACGAAACATGCGAAGAAAGAGCAATGTGGCCATCACTATTTGGGCCGATCAGAAGTTCGAGTCAGTCTGGGACATCAAGAGCGTCACTGTTCGGTTTGCTGCACTCCGGACCCTTTGGACTTCATCCCTACGAAGCTCGAGTGCGTTCTCAAATAGTTCATCAACCGCATAACGAGCAATTACTTTTAGTGCCATCTCTCGCACACGCCACGCTTCATCCCGAAGCGCTGTCTTGAGAGCGACATTGGCAATGGGTTCATAGCAGTGCAAGAACCCCCGCGTAGCCCAAACCCGTGGCCAGTAGCCTGCTAGACCGCCGTCTGAACCGGCGAGCACTACCTCGGCATGGCGACCACCAAGAACCAGAATCAAATCGCCAGCAAGATTCGTCCCATCCAGCACTGCAGCGCATCCAGAGACAAACTCCAAACGACCTCGGCGGTTCACTTCAGCAGCAATGCGCTGCTTAGGGGTCTCCTGAGAATGCATTGTTCAAGTATTCCTTATGAAACACTCAGACCAAGATGAAGATTGATGCGATTAATCCCCGGACTGACACATAAGTAGTAAGTAGAGCGCAATGTTGATCTGGGCTTGGCCGCGGTCAACCGAAAAATACTGCTTCGGTTAATCTTCGAAACCACACGAATAAAACGAGTGGAGCTGAGGGGATTCGAACCCCTGACCCCCTGCATGCCATGCAGGTGCGCTACCAGCTGCGCCACAGCCCCAAGAGCCTCTACCTTAGCAAAGCCCTAAGTCGGTGACTAATTGGCAGTGCGATGAATCACTGGAACCGCAACCAGTAACGAGCAAAGGCTACTTGTCGTCACCCATTGCAGGTTCTGGCAGTGATCCAGCGTTGTATTCCTGCAGGCGCCAGCTCAGGCCAGCATGCCTTGGTGTAGCGTCATCGAGCTCAATCAACACTGACCATTGCGCATTCGACAGAACGCCAAGTGCAGACCATTGAACCGGCTCGAGTGCAAGCAGTCTGCCTAAGCCCGCGCGTAATGCGCCGCCGTGTGAGGCGACTACCAATGTGCCGCCTGCTGGTACGTTTTCAAGTCCGCGTTCTATGCCACGAATGACTCGGTCAGCCACTTCAAGGCGAGTCTCGCCGCCACCTGGTCGCAAATTCGAGTTACCACCCCACTCGGTGTAATCCTGCGGATAGGCGGCCATGATTTCAGCTTTGGTCATGCCTTGCCAGGTGCCAGAGAAAGTCTCGCGCAGATCAGGGTCCGGCATTACTTCAAGGTCCACTATGTGAGCCAAAGCTTGTGCAGTTGCAAAGGCGCGATTAAGGTCACTTGAAATAATGTGCGATGGATTCAGCCCGGCCAATGTTTGCGCAGCGCGTCGAACCTGATCCTGCCCAACTTCATCTAGCGGAATATCTTCTTGACCCTGGAATCGTGATTGCACGTTCCATGAAGTGCGACCATGTCGCCACAAAACTAAGCGACGGGAACTCATACCAATTCCACCGGAATGTGGGGACAGTCGCGCCACAAACGCTCGAGGTCATACAAGCTACGCTCTTCAGACTGCTGAACATGAACAACCATGTCGAAGTAGTCCAAAAGAACCCACTTTCCTTCACGCTCACCTTCACGCCGAATTGGGTCAATATCGATTTCGTCAAGAGCTGCTTCAATCGAATCTACGATGGCTGCAACCTGACGATCATTACTCGCGGAGCAAATCAGAAAGATGTCGGTAATGACAAGGTGCTCACTGACATCAAGAAGCGCAATGTTATCTGCCTGCTTATCGAAAGCGGCTTGGGCTGCAATCTTGGCAATCTTGATGGCATGGTCAGATGCAGTCATTTAGTTCACGCTTTCCTTGTTGTTGTGCAGGGCACGATAGTCAACTCCTAGAGTAACGGTGATATCTGCGATGCGATGCCTGCTATGTTTTGTCCCAGCTCCTTGGATCCCCTCGTCGATAGCGGGACCGAATTGAAGCACATCCAATTTTTTCAGTCCTAGTGCCTTACGAAGACTCACTATGGTGCGAGCAGGCATGCGGTAGAGGACGCGAACCCGAGTTATCTTGGGCACAATGTTCTCACCGTCATCAACAAACACGAACGGCGTATTCCGAAAATCATCACGGGCAGCCAGTCGATCTGACGCATTTTGACTCGAAACTGCTACGCGAATACTGCTCATCGAGTAGGACCTGTATGCAGCAGGACTAAAACTGCCTACCTGGTCCACAACTTTAGGTAGGTCGAAACGTTCCCAGAAATTCTTTGTCTTGCCACCCAGAGAAGTCGGCAAGGTCGCCAGCGCAGTCGCTTTGGTATTCGTCCATACCTTCTTGTGATTGAGTCTCACCAAATAGTTCGCAACATCAGCTGTTGGAACAGTCGTGCGCGATAGCGATCCAAGGGAAGACAAAACCTCCTTCATGCGTTGCTGGTTAGCTGGCAATTTTTTCAAAGTTGCCTGGAGCACAACACTCATCCGAGTGGCTCGAATACCCTTGGGTTCTTTGGCTAGTCGGGTCAGGGCATACGCTGCAGCGTGCCCACCATCAAGATGCACTTCACCAGCTGGGATTGTGGCAACGCCATTTTCTTGGATGTGCACTCGGAGCGAGGTGGGGTTAACGATGTCAATTCCACGCACACTGTCAATAAGTCCCGCCAAGGCAAGTCGCTGCAGGACAAATGAGCCATCAACACGGACTCCAGATGCTTGCTCAAGCGCTTCCTGAACTTGCGACGAAGGATTCTCGAACCCTGCAGTTGCTAAGTCAACCACGCCACTGCCCTGTGCATCTATGACCACTTGGGGATCAACTGAGAACATGTGGATCTTGCTTATGTTGGTATCGGCAACTAACAGGAAACTACCTGCAATTCGCTGGTCATCGCGCGCGAGCGTGATCAACAGATTGTGCAAAACGGGTTTGCTAGGGGCACTGGTTGCGGTCGGAGATGCGGTGATTTCAGCGGGGAGAGGCACTGCGCGGCCATTTCCCTTAAGCAGGAACAAACCGGTGAAGAGTGCAATTCCAGCTAGTCCAGAAGCAAACCATTTCAAAAAGGACGGAGTGCGATCCACTATGCGTACAACCCATGCCTGTTGATGTAGTCGACCGTAGCATCAGGAACGAGGTACCTGCTGTTTACGCGACTTGCGAATCGACTGCGAAGTTGAGTTGCCGAGATGCGTACCTGTGGCATAGGCACGCTGACAAACTCGAACGGCACATCGACAGGTGCCACATCAACACCTGCTCGATCAACACACACCACGGTCACATTTGTGACGAATTCGTCCCATCTGTGCCAGGTCGGAATGCGCATAAGTGCGTCCGCTCCAACAATCCAAAAGAGTTCATCTTCTGGATGCGTATCTTTCCATACGGCGACAGTGTCGACAGAGTAAGTCGGCCCTTGTCGCACAATTTCGGCATCACTTACTACAAAACGGTCGTCACCTTCGATTGCGAGTCTCACCATTGCAAGGCGATGGTTGGAATCAGAAACCACACGGTCTGACTTCTGCCAAGGGTTTCCAGCCGGCATGAATACGACGGTGTCTAGATTCAAAGCTGTATGAACTTCACTTGCAGCAACAAGGTGACCCATGTGAATCGGATCAAATGTGCCGCCGAGAATGCCTGTACGCATCATGAAGTCCTACACAGCCAGCCGACTAATGGCGGGTGTGACCGTTACCTGTCACGATGTAAGTGGTTGTCGTCAACTCTTGTAGGCCCATCGGCCCACGTGCATGCAGTTTCTGGGTTGAGATACCGATCTCAGCCCCAAAACCAAACTCGCCGCCATCTGTGAATCGGGTTGAAGCGTTGACCATGATGGCTGCCGAATCAAGACCGCTGGTAAATCGACGGATTGCTGATTGTGAGTTGGACACAATCGCCTCAGTATGACCCGACGACCAATGTCGAATGTGCGCAATGGCATCTTCAATGTCTTCAACAACGCCAGCAGCCATATCCAGACTGTAATACTCAGCAGCCCAGTCAGCATCCGTCACGGTGGCAAATTTTGTGCCTACTTCGGCAGCCGCCGCAGCCATCGTCACATCCCCATGAACAGTGACCCCAGCATCCTTGAAAGCATGCATCAGCATTGGCAAAAACTCATCGGCAATATTGCGATGCACCAAGACGGTTTCTGCAGTGTTGCACACGCTTGTGCGTTGGGTCTTGGAGTTGATGACGATGTTGATTGCCATCTCGAGGTCGGCCGTTTCATCAACATACACATGACAATTGCCGACACCAGTTTCGATTACTGGCACGGTTGACTGCGTAACAACAGTTTCAATCAAACCAGCGCCACCGCGCGGAATGACCACATCAACAAGACCACGAGCAGTCATCAGATGCTTAGCAGCTTCATGCGTCGTGCCTGGCGCTAGTTGAATTGCATCGATAGGAACATCAGTATCCGCAAGAGCATTACGCATCACAGCAACTAACTCAGTGTTTGTGTTGTGTGCCGAAGATGAACCGCGCAGCAAGACACAGTTGCCACTCTTGAGCGAAAGCCCAGCGGCATCAACAGTCACATTTGGTCGCGCTTCATAAATCATGGCGATGACACCCATAGGCACGCGCACCTGGCGAACCTCTAGGCCATTAGGCAATGTGTAACCACGAACTACTTCGCCAACAGGATCTGGAAGGTCCGCCACGGTCCGCAATGCATCGGCGACAGCACGCACACGCTCGTTGTCGAGTGTTAGGCGGTCAATGATGGCGACATCTGTCCCAGCCGCAATTGCTGCAGCAATATCAAGAGTGTTGGCCTGGATGATGATGGCGGCATGCGTCACGAGTGCATCAGCCATGGCGTGAAGCGCTACGTCTTTTTGTGCTCGTGTGCATACTGCCAAGTCTGCTGCTGCAATTCGCGCAGCGCGGGCAGCTTCAAGTACTGCTTGGCGTTCATCTGACATGCTCATCACTCCTTGTGATTTGTAGTCTAGACATCAATAACAACGAGGTCATCGCGATGGATAACTTCTCGATCAAACCCAGCTCCTTGCTCAGCCAGAATCTGCGAAGTCTTCTTGCCAATGAGCGCGGGAAGTTCATCAGAGTCAAAGGACACAATCCCACGTCCGAGAGTTTGACCTAGTTCTGTGCACACATCGACTGGGTCTCCAGCAACAAATGCCCCACTGACTGAAATGATTCCCGCTGGCAAAAGAGACATACGGCGTTCGATGACTGCTTCAACAGCACCCTCATCAATCACAAGCTGACCCTTAGGAGTTGTGGCGTAGGTCAACCAAAACAAGCGCGTCGATACCCGAGTATCACTCGCTGCAAATAATGTTCCAACTTCTTCGCCACCGAGGGCAGATTCGACGTTCGTCGCCGAGGTCAGAACTACGGGGATACCAGCAGAAGTGGCAATTCGTGCAGCTTCAACCTTGGTCAGCATGCCGCCTAGCCCGACACCAGCGGTGCCAGTTCCGCCAATGCTGATCGAATCAAGTTCGGTGAAGTCAGTTACCTTGGATATCAGTGTCGTACCTGGGCTTGCAGGATCACCATCGTAAAGACCATCAACATCGGAAAGCAGAATCAGAACATCAGCAGAAACGACATGTGCGACAAGAGCAGCTAGACGGTCATTGTCACCGAACCGAATTTCATCAGTAGCAACTGTGTCATTTTCATTAACAATTGGCAGGATGCCGAGTTCAAGAAGACGATTCAGCCCGCGCTGAGCATTCCGGTAATGCGCACGCCGCATAACATCCTGCGCGGTCAAAAGCACCTGTCCCACTGTGATGTTGTGTGTGCCGAAGTCATTAGCGTATTGAGCGACCAAAAGCGACTGCCCTACACTTGCGGCAGCTTGCTGTGTGGCCAAATCTGTCGGTCGAGACTGCAAGCCAAGTGGAGCGAGTCCAGCCGCAATCGCGCCACTAGACACGAGAACAATCTGGGTTCCTAGGCCGTATCGAGCAGCAATTGCGTCAACAAGCGCCTTCACTCGATCAGTGTTGAGACCGCCCATACGAGTAGTCAGTGATGAAGAGCCAACCTTGACGACGATGCGCTTAGCTGAAGTAACTTCAGTTCTCATCTTGGTCCCCCAAGAAGTCTTCCGCGTCACCCGACTCGACACGGAGCATTTCCGCATTCGCCGCAGCGAGTAATTCTTCATCGGTTTTGTGACGTTGACGTTCTTTGCGCTCAGCAAGACGTTCATGCGCACGCGGACGATTATCTTCCTCAAGGCGAGAGTCAGTTCCGCGCGGACCAACATGCAAGTCGGCAACAGTTGGTTGCCAATCGAAGACGATGGCGTTGAAACCTTCACCAATAACTACTTCATCACCCGCAGATGCTCCGGCCTTAGCCAGTTCAGTTTCGACCCCCGCACGCGCAAGACGATCGCCCAAGTAGCCAACGGCTTCATCATTTGAAAAATCAGTCTGGCGAACCCAACGCTCAATGCGCTCACCACGAATGCGGTAGCGGAATTCAGTTTCTCCAGCGCGCTCCTGCACAACCTTGAAGCCACTGTCATCAATAGCCTTAGGAGTCACAGTTACACGCGGACGACTTTGCATCTCGATAGCCTTTTCCGCGCGGGCACCCTTAACGATTTCGGCCATAGCAAAACCAACTTCGCGCAAACCTTCATGACTTACTGCTGAGACGAGGAATGTCCGGTAGCCACGTGCATGAAGATCAGGCAGAACGATTTCGGCCATGTCACGACCCTCGGGAATATCAATCTTGTTTAACACGACAATGCGAGGGCGATCCTGCAAACCGCCATACTGCTCAAGTTCGTACTCAATCGCATCCAGATCCTTAAGCGGATCGCGCTGTGCCTCCAGAGTTGCACAGTCAAGTACATGCACGAGTGCAGCACAACGTTCAATGTGACGCAAGAACTCAAGACCCAGACCCTTACCTTGACTCGCACCTGGAATAAGTCCGGGAACATCAGCCATCGTGAATACAGTGTCACCCGCCTGAATGACACCTAGGTTTGGCTCAAGCGTCGTGAATGGGTA
>Ga0136644_10004198_pt1 | contig 10667 bp, 14 predicted proteins | sample C_130820_EF_Meta_FD_94780 | JGI IMG/M metagenome (GOLD analysis project Ga0136644, IMG submission 94780) | Freshwater microbial communities from Lake Croche, Canada to study carbon cycling - C_130820_EF_MetaG (v2) (version 2) | ecosystem: Environmental > Aquatic > Freshwater > Lake | place...
ATTTTCCATATTTATGTATTTTAAATATTATTTTGAATATTATCGCACCTATATATTATGAGTTGGATACATTTAGAACCTCTTTATACGGAGCCAGATATAAAATATCATCTTCTCTCTGGCTGTTTATTTCTCAAAGAAAAATACGTTAAAAAAACAAATGGTCAGGTTCGAGATGTAACAGCGTCAAAGCAAGAAATCATTTCAAAATGCATAGAAGGACACGCAAAAGATTATGATAAAGGAGTCTGGGACAGAAACGTTCGGTTGAGAATCTATTTTGATACAACTATTCATAAAAGTCGACTTTTTAATGCTTGTTTTGAAAAGTATCAACATCATCCATTTTTTCAGTGGGTAAGATATGACATTCCATCCATGAAAGTATCCACTAACCAATCCTTTCATAGCGGCTTAATCGGAACCATCGTACGATTTCATCCATTGTTTGTAAGAAGTTCAAATGTCATTGCTGTATCGATTATTGATTTAGATAATACATACAAGGACACTTGGAGGGAAACCATTCGCAAATTTATAAAATCAGATTATGATATACATTATTTATCAGGTCTATTTGTCATACCTTTTTATGGATGTATCATAAAAGGTGTTACCAAAGAAGATGATCCCTCTATTTTATGGTGTGGTGCATTATCCTTCACGTCCAAGGTCGTTTTACCAAGGTCAAGATGGAATAATATGTTAACGCATATTCAATCGAATTCAATGTTAGGAAGAATTAGATTTCTAGATTCATTCAAGGTGTCCATTTACAACAATACATCCGAGATGTTTATGGAAGATTTTGAATATGGATTAGACGAGATCATCTTAAACGATATGATTTATTATTACATAAACAGGAAATTAGTTAAACCAATGGTAACCATGATAAAGCCCCAGCCCTACAATTTAATAAATTTTCCTAGGAAAAAAATATTAGAATATTTAAAATGGAATGACGAGAAGAGTGATAAAATGTATTATTTATATAAGGCATTAAGGGTATCCTCCTATGCAGAGTTGGAGAGTAAAGTGTTTTCCTTTAAAACGCCGGAACAATTATTTGGATTTTTTAAACCAAAAGAGGTGTTTGATATTTTATGGCAACTTCAGATCGATCGAAGAGTCTTGTATTTAATCCACGAATATGATACAGAAAAAGTGAGAAAAATGAGTTATATGAATGAATATTTAGCTTAGTATATTTAGCTTAGTTCAGAATTAATCGTTTCACATTGTCAGGATGGTACACGGTTGCGATCAGTTCCTCTGTAAAGGGGCGGTGCATGGCTTGGTAGTCGTACTCGAAAATACCAATATTTTCCGATAAGCTTGACCAGCACACTTTATCGAGGTTTTGTTTCAGTAATTCGATTGCGTCAGGGTTTTTAGAAAGGTGAACCCAACTGATGTTATCGGGGTCATCTTCTATCACGTCAAGTGCGACACTTTTTGAAACGTTCTTGTCCCATTTCTCTCGGTTTTCCATTAAAAGGTTGAAAGCGTTCGGATTTTTGGAGAGTTCATACCAGTCTACTTTGTCGAGATGTTGTGACAAGATCGGGATGGCCGAGGGATTTTTGGAGAGCCTTGACCAGTCTATTTTATCGAGATTTTGTGACAAAAGAGAGATGGCTGCGGGATTGTCAGAAAGCCTCGACCAGTCTATTTTATCGAGGTTTTGTGACAACATCGGAATAGCAGATGGATTGCTTGAAAGTAAGACCCAGTCTATCTTATCAGGGTTGGCTTCGAGAAGATGCATCGCTGAAGGATTCGATGACAAATATTTCCATTGAATCATCTCTGGGTTTTTGGAGAGAAGAGAAATTGCGGCCGGATTGCATGAAAGGTAAATCCACGATACTTTATCTAGGTTTTTGGAGAGAAGGGTTAGTGCGGTTTCATTACTTGATAACCAGGTCCAATAGATTTTATGTTGATTTGCCTCGAGTAGAGGTAGCGCTTCCGTATTGATGGATAGATAGACCCAATCAATCTTTTCGGGGTGCGCTTCCAAGTATTTAATCGCTCTTGGATTGATGGAGAGTCTGTCAAGCTGATTAACTACCTTGTCTTCTTCTACCCAGATTTCTTCTACCCAGTTTGCAAGTTTGAACATTTTATATCACGTACAAATGTGATAAAAAATTATAGTTAGGATTCAATTTTAAACGGTAATCATTTAAAGATGGCGGGGTTTTTGGAGAGAAAGATCCAGTCAATCAAATCTTGATTGGCTTCAAGAAGGTCGATGGCTGCAGGATTGCTAGAAAGCATCGACCAGTTGATTTTTTCTGGATTGGCTTTAAGAAGAGATAACGCTGCTGGATTGCCTGATAAATAATACCAGTCTATCATTTCTTGATGTTCTGTGATAATGTGCATTGCCGCTGGATTTTTACAAAGAGTCGGCCAGTGAATCTTGTGTGGATTTTTTTGGATGAGTTCAATGGCTTCAGGCATGGCGGACAAATAGACCCAGCTGATGTATGGAAATGCGTCTACAAGTTCCATAATCGCAGGATTCTCTGCCAGACGATAACGATTTATTACTTTATCTGGATTCGCCTTAAGTAATTGAACCGCGCCGGGATTGGAAGAAAGGATATCCCATTCTATCTTATCGGGATTGGCTTCAAGAAGATGAATGGCTGCATGATTCCCAGATAAACGTTTCCAGTTAATCTTACCAGGATTGGCTTCAAGAAGATGGATGGCTGCATGATTTCCAGACAAATGTTTCCAGTTAATCTTTTCTGGATTTTTCTCAAGAATCTTGATCGCACCTGGATTCGTTGACAAGTAAACCCAATCAATCTTCTCTGGATTGGCTTCTAAGAGGTGAACTCCCTTTTCTTCAATCGACAAAACTCGCCAGTTGATTTTTTTGGGATTTTGCTCGTAGTATTCTACGAGACGCGGGTTAATAGACAAATGAGCAGTAAGCTTTTCACAGTCAATCCAATCAAGTAACGCCATTGTTATGTTGATACCAAAAAAAATTGTTTACTTCAATTTTATAATCATAATGTACTGACTTCTGCAAGCAGATCTTGTTCAGATCGTCCACCTTCATATTGTTTGACGACTTCGCCATCATCCATGACAAAAATGGCGGGATAACCGGTGACATTCAACTTGGATAAAAGTTTTTCTATATCTGGATCGGGTTTGGAGGGATCTGTTGTCGCATCGATCATAACCATTTTATCTGGCTGTTTGGCAGAAGCCTTTTCCCAAGCCGATTTCATATTTTGACAGTGACCACAGTCTGAACGACTTACAAATAACAATACTTTTTTGTTTGCAATATCTTGCATAACTGTTTTTGGACTGGATTCAAAACCCTCTCGTACAACTACGGAATAAACGAGTAAAAGGGTCAACACTAGACCGTAACCTAACAACACATGCTTCATACTCTACCATGCTATTATTATTTTACTAAATATTATCTGGGAGTATTCTATGTATTATACGAATATAATCTTGATCATTGTATTTGCAATCATTTCACAGTACCTCTATAGAAGTTATAAATTAACGGAGGAGTTATTTGAATCAAGCGAACATTATCAACTTGTATCTGATTACTTTATAGGTGAAAAAATGAGCAAACGAAAACCCATTTTGTGGATTCATACAAGCACCGAACTCAATGCTCGAAATTGGGGATCGTTTTATTCCAGATCCAATAAGAAACTGAATCAACCATATTTGCAAATTACAATGAAAAGTATTTACGACAAATGCAATGATTCCTTTAATGTGTGTTTGATAGACGATGATATCTTTAGACGTCTATTATCTTGGAACATTGACCTGGAAGATCTTGCAGAGCCCATGAAAAGTCATTACCGACAATTAGGATTTAGTATGTTGTTGCATTCTTATGGTGGAATGATTGTTCCTCAATCGTTGTTGTGTGTCAAGAATTTGATTGATTTATACAATCAAGGATTATCGAACCACAACATGTTTGTCGTGGAAAATACTACACGGGATAGTCATTTGTCTGAAACGTATTATCCTGATACACGTATGATGTCATGCAAAAAAGGTTCTCTTTGCATGAAACAATTGGTTGATTATCAAGAAGAATTATACAAGGACAAAACGAACCAACCTGATTTTAAAGGAAATGTACGTTTATGGTTGAATGGACAAAAAGACCTTACCATTCTAGATGGCAAATATATTGGTTTAAAGAAAATAGATGAAACTCCCGTGTTATTGGAAGAATTATTAGGTACGGAACATATTGAGTTACCGGCAACTACTTATGGAATTTACCTACCTCAAGAGGAAATATTGTCGAGGTCTAAATTTAGTTGGTTTGCAAGAATGTCAACGGATCAAATTTTAAAAAGTTCCTTGATGGTTGCAAAATATACATTGGCCTCTTATTAAGGAAAAATAATATTGTATATATTATGGGCTATCGAAAATCTAGACGCAGTCGTAGAGGAGGAAGTGCGTTATCCCCAGCTGTTTTAGGTGGACGCCGCCGAAGCCGCCGAAGCCGTCGCGGAGGTTCACTTGGTGTAGGCTATGCGTTAGCTCCAGCTGCAGTGAGTGGTTTGGTTTCGTCAGCGAACGGAGGAGATCGTAATATTTCTTCTAGTGGTATCGATGGTGCGGGTCTCACTTTCCAGGGAACACAGGGAGGGGTTATGACGCAGGCACTCACCGCAGGAGGAGGTCGCCGAAGCCGAAGAAGCCGCCGAAGCCGACGCGATAGACGTTAAGGCTTGCTTAAATACTCCATACCCATAAAAGAAACGTAATACAAGAGCCCAAAACAAATACTTTTCATCAATGATCCACTTGTACTGTCGGTAAAGATAGTAGGAGCGATACGCACCAATAAGGTATGTACCGCTGTCGTTTCATAAATAAAATATAATAATGCGATCATAATAGGAATACGAAATTCTTCTACAAATCGTATCAATTTACTAGGCTCTACGTGAGCTGGTTCTGATTCAATATAAGGAGCGGGTTTCGGTGGAATATACGTTGGTGTGATTTGAGGATCTGCAACATGTTCGATCGTCTCTCTTGGAATATCTCGTGAAGGTAATTCTGTTTTCGTATTATACGGGAGATCTGTAATGTTTGTAGCCATACTAATCCTTTAGTAATTTGTAACGGGGTCTTTACGCAAACCGAACTGTTTTTTTGGTTGAACTACATTTAATATTGTTGGGTTTGAATTGGTAACATTTATCATTGTAAGAGTAGACCTGACCATCAATCTCTTTTAACGAAGGACCTTTAAAGCGTAAACATTTTTTTTTATCGCAACTTTTTCTAAATAGAGTGGAAAGGCCAAATCCTAAAATGACAGCAATGATCATTCGACCATAATGAGACTGAATAAATTTTCGAATCTGCATATATAGTATACCTATACATTTTTTATCAAGAAAAGCTTAGACACTATGGACTAAAAATCAGACTTAGGCACACGTCCCTTTGTTTGTACGATTTAATGTATAGTTTAATCTTGATAAAATTTTAATCACGGCTTCTGTATGTACACGACCTGCATAAAAAATAATATTTTTCATCTTTAGTTTAATCATTCTAGCCACGGTATAAAAATCCATGACATGCCGCGTTTGCCATTTTGCCATTTTTTGCCACGATTTTCCAAATTTTTTCTTATCCTCTTCGTACATTTCCATAAATAATTTTGTTGCAAATTTTACCGTAAGTCTAGGTTCAATCAAGGATGCTTTTTGAATTTCTTTCATGACAAGTCGGTTTTCGGTTAGCAGTTTAGGCATGTCGCTTTCTTGATTGAAAAACTCGGTTATTTCTTCATCTTTGGTCCAATTCTCCTGAAATAATGGAGTCTGCGCCAGTTTAAACAACCATTTGTGTATGGTATAAGTGCCATTGAAGCCCGACGGGTCCGTCCAATGAACTCTTATAGGACAATTACGTTTCACCACACATTTATAAAAATGTTCGCGTACATTACCTATTTGTAATTTGTCCTTGGCATATTTCATGGTATGATCATTAGGTATCATCTCAATCATCAAGTCTATGCCTGAATCCGGAAGTTCAGTGCTACGCTCGATTAATTTAAGCACGTCCAAAATAGAATCACAGTGCTTACGCGTATGCTCCTTATGAGTCTCTCCCATAAGAAATAAATTACGATCTGCACGACTCATCCATGAAACATGGTCTATTCCTTCCATTTTAACTGCGGAGTTCAATAAATAAGTTCTGCATATCCGTATGAAATCGTTTTCACAATCCCCCTTTTTATTACGTCTTGTACCCTTGGAACATCGGGTTTTATATGGGTGCAGACACCTATTTAGTTTTTTATTACACCGCGTTTTGTTTGGACAACGCTTCGGGCATTCCATATTAATAATAAGATTAATTAGATTCCTAAACTTTAATCGTGATACCAAAATGTGTTTTAATTCATTGTACTGCTATTTTTTTAGGATTGTTTCCACAATCTACCAATCTGGCTGAAAATTGGAAACAATTGTCTGCATTATCCTTGTACTGTATTTTTTCAAGATTAGAAGGAGTAGGATACACTACAATGGTTTTGTATTCTATTGGAGACAAATAGATAAATACTGCTCCTATCATAAAACTAAAGATGAATGCAATCAAGTAGATAAATTTCATACCTTAAGTGAATAAATTAATCTACTGTTTTTCTTTTTACATAACGCTATGTAAACTATGAGTATACGGATTTTGCTTGAAGGCATCTAATAAATCTGGCGCATTTCGATCGGGTTCAGGATACTTATTTGGATTGCGAGTTCCACCATACCTCTCCATACTAGGTGGTGCACTTGCAATTGCTGATCCATTAACCCCTCCCATATAAGAGGTATGCATCGTGGATCGGTTTGAAGTAGTTGTTTGATTGATAATCGGTACAAACGTCTGTGTGTTCCCACCAGCAATCCGACCAGGATTTGCACGATTGGATGTAATGGTCGCATTATATTCTGCTTGGTTCGACATGGGTTGAGGAAACATACTGGCTCCACCCATATAAGAGGTATTAGTTGTATCTCGCTGATTTTGGATAGGCTGATGTTCACTGACTTGGTATCCACCATCCGTAATCGCGTGAAAAGGTCTTTGTCCTAACGCATATGGACTGTAGATGGTACCCTCTTTCACCGTTGGAGGAGCAACTTCCGTAGAGATGGGTGCATTGGATACTGAACTTCCAAGTCCTCCTAACCGAGTTAGACCCACAAGATCTTCTTTACGGGTTGGACGAACCAAATCAACCAGGGGAGCCGTAATGGCTTGGACCAATCCCTGTATTCCACCAAAACTTTCCGCCTGTGTCGTAGAACGATTGGTAGGAAGTAGTTTATACGATTCCATATTGGAGTTGGTGTGAGGTACCGCAGACGTTGCTGGTGTGAACTCAACCGCCCCAAATTGTTGACGATGATCCATTCGGTACATTCCTGGTTTTGTTTGTTGTTGTACTCCGCCACCAGCTACACCCGTATAGGATTTGGTCGTCGTGGCCCTGTGTACAGTCGGATCGGGTTGTTCTGACCGAAGAGTGGGACCAAGTTCGGAACCCGTAGTTGTCAAATAACGATCGGGTGTGTTGACAAAAAATTTATCAGGTAAATGTTTTTCGACTTTGCCTTCAAACCCTAAATTCTTGACCAAGGTTTGAGCGGGTCCTTGATGTCCGTCAAGACCAAAGCTTTGTTTGGGATTGGTTAACACGCGTAATTCATCTACGGTACGGTCTGTCCATTTTTCTCGTGCTTCCATACCCGAGTTGAACCCGTTGGTACCCTGCGAGGAGTAACCTTGATTTAGACCAGGGCCAACGTGTTCTTCTTGCCAGGGCTTTACATTTTTCATACCCATACTTGGGTTCACTCTGGACTGGTAAAAATTACTTTGGTTTGGAGCACCATTCGCCCACTGTACATTTTCTTGTGGTTTAAATAAGGGTGCTCCTTCTGTTTTTGCAATGTGAAACGTCCCTCCACCACTAAAATTATCCAAGAGTTGATCTCGATTGAAATCGGTGGTGGAATTGCCTATATTCTTCATTTTTCCGAAATAGGGCGTCATTTTTTTCGTATACTCACTGACATCGACTTCTCGTCCAGCAAGATCTTTAAATGTTTTGTCTTGTTTCATTTCAGGTGCACTCTCTGGATTGGGTTTAAAATACTTGTCAGTCACTTGATTGGGGGTCTTGTAATGATTTACTGAAACGGCAGTTCCAAATCCTTCTTTCTTTTTTTGATTGGATACCACATACAATCCACCCAATGCGATCAAGGGTATTGCTAATTCCATACATTCCTTAAACATTTAATCCCGAAGAAATAGAGCCCAATTCGACTTTTATGGAATATAAAAATTGAATTGATTGATGCAACTCATAATTTCCAAGGTAAAGAATGTCATTTTCTCCAGAAGAAGTTCGATGCGAATTAGATCGTTATTTCAGTGAAGCTGAAGTCAATGGGACCAATTTAGGCGATGTATTAATCGAGTTTATTCGAAACAGTCACAACTGTCACAATTGTCAAGAGTTACTATTCAAAGAAAATGGGATTCGCGGTTATGTAAAAGTGGAGTTTTATCCAGCAACTACACCGTTTAATTCATTTGCATACCTCAAATCTCCAAACGGATATTTGAAATCTTTGGTGATTACTCACGTCATGATCGAACCGCGCGGCACTAAACAAATTGACCAAGCAGTATGTAAGCTATTTGAACAAACAGACCTAGAAGCCATTTCAATCACATCTGTTATCCTAGAAGAAGTCAAGCAGCATTTCATCGAGAAAGGATGGAAGCTATACCGAGAGAGCGATATCAAATTAACTAGGAATTAAAATAGGTGGTTATAACATGGGACGTAAGTTTTTTTTACTTTTACTATTGTTACTAGTACTTGGAGTGTCATTGAAAGAAGGTTTAACGACAAACACGTGTAGCAGTAGATCAAATTGTAATTCATGTTTAGATTCACGAGATTCTACTGGAAGCATATGTTATTGGTGTAAAAATAAAGGGTGTGTAAATCCAGACAACTATTATGATTACAACACGTGTTCTAGTGATAAACAAAAATGTTCAAATTAAGCGTCAATGGAAATCCAAGAAGGAGGGCATAAATCGGTTGTTTTTTTATCGTAATTAGCCGCTCCAAACCATATTTTGGGATAACATACTAATTTTGTAGGAGATTGGTTCAAGTATGCTGCCCACCAACTAAATGCGCTATTGGCAATAATATGATGGTCGGAACAACTCATCAACAAGAGTTGTTCCCAATCTTGCATATTATCTTCGGCTTTGTAAAAGTTGAGCTCCGGAAACTTCTTCTTGATGCGTCGCATTCGTTGTTTGACTGGAATATTATCCTTTTCTTCGCAAAAATAAATAATATTCCAATTATTCTTGCGAGTTCGTTTGAGGATTTCCTGTATTGCCCCTATGTAATATTGATCCTTCAAAATATTGTGATGCAATTGAAGACTCGTATAGTCTCCAATACGGAAATGGAGAGAAATGGTTTCCGTTAACGTAAGATATTTATTGCGCACGATCTCCTGTTCCATTTTGAAATTGAGTTTCTTATAAATGGCTTCAAATTGACGATCGAAATATTTATAGGACTGAAAATATCCGACTAACATTGCATTGGATTTGACGGGAATCGGGGTATAATGAAACCCTTCTTCGAATACTTTTGGAATGGTTTCACATTTCAAGGTTGGATCTACCCCCTCTTTTAGACGCTTTAGAATTGTATCCCAATAAGTGGGTCGTAATTCAATATCTGCCTTAAATACAGGGAACACAAGTTTTTCGCGGTGTTCCATGGCGTAGGCAATTGCTGCACAAATCTGAAAGAGTTGGTTTCCCAATCCTCCTTGTAAATACACAGAGATCATATTGATTAAAATAGACTATATTGTGACAGATTAAACTAATATTCACAATCTTACTCAATTAAAACTATGGTATGCCTAAACAAACTTACGAAGAACCATTGCAACACCCTTTTACAAAAAAAACGAGTCCGAATCAATTGTCATTAGTTTAGATAAGGAAGTAAACCATCCTACGTATAAACTTATTGGACGTGTGAAATATATTTAGAGAGCCGCTGGAATTTAAAATCTACCAAAATAGTATGGTTACTCTAAACTCCAAGGAGCATGAAACAATGATGGCAAAGCTGGCAACCAAGAAGTTTAAAAAAACCGACGACGAGGATGAAACAAATGTACAACAAGGACGCAATTACGAAAATACCTTGCAAAACGTTGAATCCGTTCTGGCCGCAGTGCAACAAAATTGGATGGCCTTGGAACACGTCCCCTTTGATCTCAGAACCCGTGACATCTGCATGGCCGCGGTGAAACAAAATGCGACGGCCTTGCAATACGTTCCCTCAGATGTCAAAATCAAAAACCCTGACATCTGCATGACCGCGGTGAAACAAGATGGGACGGCCTTGAAATACGTTCCCTTCCACAATAAAACAATCGACTTGTGTATCGCCGCGCTGAAGCAAACGCCCGACGCGGACAAATTTATCCCAGATCACATAAAAAACGAGATTGAAAGCTTGACCAGTCTCCATATATATAAAAACC
>Ga0136644_10004199_pt1 | contig 10666 bp, 3 predicted proteins | sample C_130820_EF_Meta_FD_94780 | JGI IMG/M metagenome (GOLD analysis project Ga0136644, IMG submission 94780) | Freshwater microbial communities from Lake Croche, Canada to study carbon cycling - C_130820_EF_MetaG (v2) (version 2) | ecosystem: Environmental > Aquatic > Freshwater > Lake | place: Lake...
GAACCAGCAGCTACAGGTGAACTTAATTTTGTCACTAATATAGTTTGTACTCTATAATTAAAAAACCAAATTGCAAATAATACAGTAATTAAAAAAAAAAAACCTATAAAAAAATACATTACTAAATTATTATTTTCTTTAGGTTTGATATTATTATCAGTTGTATCACTGTCTTCACCACCAACTAGGTTTATTATATCTAAAAAAAATTTTTTATCCATTAATTATAACTATATTTTTTTAAATATAATAAAAAATTGATAAAGTAATATTTTTAGTATAATACAATACAAATATGGCATTAGAATTTCAAATATACGATTTTACAGAGGATCATGAGACATTAACAAATGATATGGGGGAAGAAATAATGGGTAATTATATAATTAATATATTTGGTAGAACTTTAGAAGGTAAATCAGTATATGCAAAAGTTTTAAATTATACTCCTTATTTTTATATAGATTTACCAGAGTCGTGGGGTTATGAAGAAAAGATTGTAAAAAAAAAATTAGAAACTTTATACAATTGGCTAAAAGGTAAAGAAAATAAAAAAATATGGGGTAAGTACAAAGATTCATTATTAGAAATTAATTTGATGAAAAAGAAAAAAATAGAAGGTTTTACAAATGATAAAGAATTTTATTTTGCACGATTAGTTTTCAATAATAGTGTTGCAATGAAAAAATTTTCTTATTTTTTTGATAGTCAAGATATTCAAATTTATAGTATATTACCAAAGCCATTCAAATTTAAATTATATGAAAGTAATATTGCTCCAATGTTAAGATGTTTTCATATTTTAAAAATTAGTGGTTGTTCATGGGTATCAGTTGAAAATTATAAAACAATAAAAAAATCTAGTAAACAATCATATTGCAATATTGAAATTAATGTTAACTGGCAAGAACTAAAACCAATAACTAAAGATAATAATGCTCCATTAGTCATAGCTTCTTTTGATATTGAGTGTTATTCGCATGATGGAAACTTTCCACAAGCATTTAGAGAAAAAGATGCAATTATTCAAATAGGTGTAACTTATACAAAATTAGGTGAAAGTATGCCATATAGAAAATGGGTTGCATGTTTAGATAAAACAGATAACATTGATGATATTGTTGTTGAATCATTTGATACAGAAAAAGAAGTAATTGAAGCATGGATAAAAGAAATGAATGAGCAAGATTGTGATATTATTACAGGTTATAATATTTTTCATTTTGATGAAAAATATATTTATGATAGATGTATTGATGTATTATTTATGAAAGCAGATATATCATATTTATCAAAACTTAAGAATAAATTTTGTAATTTTAAAGAAATGAAACTTGAATCATCTGCACTTGGACAAAATATATTAAATTTTTGGGAAACTCCAGGTCGTGTTCATATTGATTTGATGAAAGATGTACAAAAAACATTTAATTTGCCTTCATATAAATTAGATTTTGTTGCTTCAAATTTTATTCGTGGTGAAATTGATAGTTATAAAAAAATTAATGAAGAAAATCATTTTGAACTTAAATGTAAATCAGTAGATGATATTCAAATTAAAGATTATATTCATATTGAAATAATAAAAGGTTTTATTTCAGATGATGTTGGTGAAAAATATTTGGTATCAGATATTGATAGAGAAAATAAAATATTATATTTACTAGGAGATTCTACATTAGATGCTGAATTAGAAATAGCTAGTAAACATGGTGGTAAGATATTCTGGTCACAAGCGAAAGATGATGTTGGTCCGAAAGATATTTTTAGAATGCAAAAAGAAGGACCAGCTGAACGTGCAATAGTAGCAAAATACTGTGTAAAAGATTGTAGTTTAGTTAATCTTTTAATTAATAAATTAGAAGTTGTTACAAAAAGTATTGAGATGGCTAATGTATGTTATGTTCCAATGGGATATCTTTTTATACGAGGACAAGGTATAAAACTATTTTCGTTATGTCTAAAAGAATTTAGAGAACAAGGATATATTTTTCCAGTTATTAAAGTTAAAAAAGATGAAGATGGTAATTTAGAAAGAGAAGAAAGTTATGAAGGAGCTATTGTTTTTGATCCAGTGCCACAAATTGATTATGAAGCAAATACAACAAAAGATTATGCATCGCTATACCCATCTGCAATATTACATAAAAATATGAGTCATGAAAAAGAAGTATTAGATCCATTATATGATAATTTAGATGGTATAACATATTTCAATGCATCATTTAATGAAAATGACGGTAGTACAAAATATGTAAGATTTGCAAAAGATGGTGATAAACTTGGAGTAATTCCAACAATTTTAAGTAATTTACTCAAAGAGCGTAAATCAGTTAAAAAGTTGATGAAAACAGAAAAAAATCCATTCAAATATAAGATCTTAGATGCAAAACAATTAGCTGTTAAAGTTACAGCTAATTCTTTGTATGGACAATTAGGTGCAGCAACATCTCCAATTGCAAATCGTAATATTGCTGCATGTACAACATCAACAGGAAGAGAAATGTTATTACTAGCAAAAAAATATGATGAAGAAATATTACCATGGTTAATTAATGGATTGAAAGAAGCATATAAAAATAATGATGAAATAACAGTTAATAAATTATTAGATTTAGAGCTTAAAGCTAGAAGTGATAATGAATTAATTGGAAAAATTAAAAAATATTGTTCTGAAACTATTAGAGATATTGTATTTCAACCAGTAATTAGATATGGAGATAGTGTAGCATCATATACACCAATATATATTAAACATAATAATTGTATCGAAATTTGTACAATTGATCAATTAGCAGTTTTATATGGTAATAATTTATGGTATGAATCAGAAGACAAAGAATATTGTGAAATAAATAATATTTTAACATGGACAAATAATGGTTGGACAAAATTAGAAAGAGTAATGAGACATAAATTAGCTAACCATAAAAAAATGTTTCGTATTTTAACAAATACAGGTATTGTTGATGTTACAGATGATCATTCATTACTATTAGAATCAGAAAAAGAAATTAGTCCAAAAGATTTAAAAATTGGTATGGAATTACTTCATTGCAATTTAAAATTGTGTCTTTTTGATAGAGATATTGGTAAGTTAACATTCAATAATCAGTTAGATACAGCTATATGTTGTAAAAAATTATCTGATATAGATATAGAATATTACTTAGATTATGAAATAGATGGTGACTATAACACATATAAAATTACTATCATAGAAGATAATATAAAATATAATCCAAATGAAGTTGTAAAAATAGAAGAAATTAATTATACTGGATACGTATATGATTTAACAACATCAAATCATCATTTTGCTGCAGGTATTGGTAATTTGATTGTTCATAATACAGATAGTGTTTTCTGTTGTTTCAGATTTAGAGAAAGCTGTGAATTATTAGATGATAAATCTTCTTTAGAAATATTTAAAAAAATTATTATTTTTGGTAAAGAATTAATAAAACCATTTTTAATAGATAATGAAAAAGAAATATTTGTAAATCAATATGATAAATATTTTTCAAATATAACAGAACTAAGTTTACCAATTCCATTTGATTGCCCACCATTGCCGACTCATAATAATATAATATTACCATTAGAAATTAGAGTTATGCAGTTTTTACATGAATATGTATATGAAAACTATTTTTCATGGTTGTGGTCATTGCAAGAAATTGTAATTAAAAACTATCCAAATTTGAATAATAAATTATATGATTGGGTTATATATTTATTGAAAAAATATAGATTAAATTATAATGACCTAAAAGAAATACGTGAATCAGAAGTTATACCTGTAATTATGCAAAAAATAGAACTTAATTATAATGTTGGAATAAATCAATATACATGGTCAAAACCAACACCAGCTTTTATTGATGAACTTAATAAAATTATTAATAATTTGTACAGTAATAATATAAATTATAGTAAAGAACTTAAACATTTTTTAGAAAATATTTTAAAAGAAGAATGGATTTGCGCAGATGGATCACATGATCCAAAAATGACTATGGAGAAAAAGAAATTAAAAAAAGAAAGAACTTTCAATAATAAACAACTATTAGAATTAATAAGAAATTTTATAGAAAATAATTTAAAATTAACATTTGATCAATATAAAATTGATCATGAATTAAAATTAGTAAATTTTATTAATAATAATCTTAAAAATATATATATACAACCATGGTGGGATATTATAGATGATATTAAACATTATAAATTAAAAATATTTTGTAATGGAATTCCAATGATTGATAAAAGAACATTAGAATATTCTATCGAACTCGGTATATTATCTGGTGAATTAGTTAAAAGTAGATTACCATTTCCACATGACTTGGAATATGAAAAAACATTTTGGCCTTTTCTAATATTAACAAAGAAAAGATATGTTGGAAATAAATATGAATTTAATGCTGATAAATATAAACAAGATTATATGGGTATTGTTCTTAAAAGAAGAGATAATTCTCCAATAGTAAAAGAAATTTGTAGTGGAATTATTGATTACTTAATTAATAAAAAAGACCCAATTGGTGCTAAAGAATTTGCTGAAGAGTGCTTAGAAAATATGTTTAATAATAAATATGATATTAAATATTTTCTTCAAAGTAGAACATTAAAATTAAAAGAAAGCTATAAAGATTGGACTAAAATTGCTCATGTATATTTAGCTGAACAATTAGCACAAAGAGATTTAGGTAATAAACCACAGTCAGGTGATAGAATAGAATTTGCTGTGGTTAAAAGACCATTTGATCCAAATGCGGATCCGAAGAAAAAACCATTACAAGGAGAAATTATAGAAATTCCATCATACATTAAACAAAATAATATTGATATTGATTATATATTTTATATGAAAAATCAAATTATGAAACCAGCATTGCAATTTTTGAAACTAGTTGATCCAAATGCGGAAAATATGTTTAAACTTATGGAAGAAAAATATGGTATTGCTAAACCAATTAAAGTTAAGAAAGAACCCATTGTAAAAGTTAAGAAAGAACCAGTTGTTAAAGTTAAGAAAGTATCTAAAAAAATTATCAAAACTAATGATGAGCCAACATTATTTAAACTTAAAAAATCTAAAAAGAAAGTAGCGGTTGAAGAAGAAATTATTGTTGATAACACTAAAGATATTATAGTAGAAGAAACTAAAATCAAAAAATCTAAAAAGAAAATAGCTGTTGATGATACTAAAGATAGTGTTGTTGTTGATACTAAAGATACTATAGTAGAAGAACCTAAAATTAAAAAATCTAAAAAGAAAATAGCTGTTGAAGAAGTTATTGTTGATGATACTAAAGATAGTGTTATTGATGATAACACTAAAGATAATATAGTAGAAGAAACTAAAATTAAAAAATCTAAAAAGAAAATAGCTGTTGAAGAAGTTATTGTAGATGATACTAAAGATAGTATAGTAGAAGAAACTAAAATTAAAAAATCTAAAAAGAAAATAGCTGTTGAAGAAGTTATTGTTGATAATACTAAAGATAAAATAGTAGAAGAACCTAAAATCAAAAAATCTAAAAAGAAAATAGCTGTTGAAGAAGTTATTGTAGTAGATGAAATTAAAAAGAAACAAATAGTTGATGATACTAAAGATATTGTTGTTGAAGAAACTAAAAAGAAGAAAAAAACTATGAATATAACAATATAAACTAATAATAATTATAAATTATTATTAGTTATTACATATTTTTATTTTATTCGGAAATTAAATTAATATCACTTGTTCTAATACTTGATGATGCATAATTAGAATTTTGATCACTTATAGATTTTTCAGATATTTCAGAACGATTACCATAGTTATCTTCATGTGCAGATGATGAAATATAAGTTAATAATTCTGAATTGTTATTGAAACTATTTTTTCTAGATCTATTTTTAAGTTGTTTACTAGATCTACTTGATATACTATTAACTGTAGAAGAATCTTCTGAATTTGATAAATCAGCTGAATCATTTGTAATTCTTGTAACTATTTTTTCATCATTTTTAATTTTTCTATTAATTTGTTTATTTTTTAATACTCTATTTTTTTTAGATGATTTTATTGATGCTACTTGAGAAACTGAAGATGAAGTAGATGATGTGCTGCTATCATTTTGTAAATCTTTTTTAGCACCACCAGTCATTATATTTTCTTTATTTTTAAAATATTTATTATATATTTCTGATGTAATAAAAGGAGATGATTGGGCAAATTCATCTTCATTATAATTTTTCTGATCATCTGAACCACCTACTAGTTTTTCATAATTAAATTCAGAAGATGATTCAGACAATTCTGGAATATTTAATCTGTCAATTAAAGTAATTGCATCTGATGGAAAAGTTGGAATAATTTTTGTTGAACTTAATTCAGTTGTATTAATATTTTTCCAATTAATGGTGTTTTCAGAACCACCATTTTGCATTTGTGAGTTTCCTACTCCCATTATTATATATATATCTTATCGTAGAAAAATTTATATAATTTTATTTTAATTATTTTCTAACTTAAATATAATTATAATGAAAGAAACACTTTTAATATCAATTATAATAATTTTTATATATATATTTTTATTTCACAACAAGAAAAATGTAATCTTAATGCCAGGTAGTGATAATTTTACTAAAATAATGGTGTATAATGATGATAAAAAACAAGAATCTGCATATTTACTTGAAAAAATTATCAATAATATGTTTAAATTAAAAGATTATTTATATAAAAATAAAGAAAAATATCCAGAATATATTGATTATATTAAACTTTTAAATAGAAATATTAATAAAGATCGTACATTAATTTATGAAAACGATCCTACTAGTAATTTAACATCTTTTTCTGTCAACAAAGGTGAAGAACTAGCTTATTGTCTTAAAAGTAAAAAAACTGGTGAATTACATGATATCAATTTATTAATGTATGTTGCATTACATGAAATGGCCCATTGTGGCTGCCCTAGTATTGGTCATGGTCCAGAATTTAAAAAAGTATTTAAATTTTTAACTGAAAGAGCAATTGAAATAAATTTATATTCATATGATAATTATGATGCTGAACCTGTTGAATATTGTGGTATGATGTTAACATCGTCTATTTTATAAATAAAGCTAAATTATAAATTTTAAAGATTAAGATTTATAATTTAAAGATTATTTTTTTATTATAGTAATTATTATGAACAACACATTATTAATTATAGATTCTAGGATACAAGATATTGAAGATATTATTTTATCAATTAAAAATAATGTTTCATATGTAATTTTAGATTACTATAATGATACATTTACAACTTTGATTGATAAAATATCAAATTTAGAAATTAATACATTTGATAATATTGGTTTATTAAGACATGGTTATATTTTACCAACATATAAAATTATTGATAAACAAATAGAAGAAGCTATTGTTTTAAATGCAAATATCCAAGATCCAAACTTAAATTCTTGGAATTCAATAAAAGAATTCATTTCTTATCTTATTTTAACATTTAATATAAAATATTTTGATTTTCTTAGTTGTAATTTACAAAGTAATCCTGATTATCATTGGATTTTTTATACATTGGAAAATCAATTAAAAATTGATATTCGTGCACCAGTTGATCAATTAGGAAATTTACAATATGGTGGCTCTTGGATACTTGATGATGATGGAGAAAAATTTAGTATGTTAGATATTTATTTTACTGATAATATTTTATCTTATCCATATTTATTTTTTCAAAATGTTTTAACTATTAAAGCTAATTCATATACTAAAGTTTATGATTCTTATATTAATACAATTCCAGTAGTAACCTATGTTGGATTTATTAATGATGATACAGTATCAAGTCTTACAGGTACTCTATATTTTACGGGAACATATTCAACAGCAGTAAATATAGGTAAATATACAATTATTCCAGCTGGTTTATCATCTACATTTTATTATATTGATTTTCAAACTGGTATATTATCAATTATATTATGTCCACTACAAATATCAATAAATAATTATATTAAAACTTATGATGGTACTAATATATTAAACGACTATACAATAGATTATAGTGGTTTAGCAGATAATGATACACCATTATCATTATCAGGTAGTATTATATTATCAGGTCCTGTTGTTAATGCAGTCAATGTTGGTATTTATATAATTATACCTAGTGGATTATCTTCATATAATTATAGTATTACTTATAATAACACAACACTTACAATTATACCTACTACATTATTAATTATTGCTAATAATGTATCTAAAATTTTTGATAGAATATCTTTCAATGGTGGTCAAGATGTTATCTATGATGGTTTCATGAACACTGATAATCAAAGTAATCTAATTGGTACTTTAACATTTTCAGGTAGTTCACAAGGTGCAATTAATGCTGGTAGTTATGATATAATACCAGGAGGTTTATCATCACTTAATTATAATATAATATTTATTGCTGGAACTTTAACTATTTATAATGATATTTTTTTAATCAGTGCAAATAATTTTAGAAAATTTTATGATGCTTTATTTTTTACAAATCCAACAATTAGTTATTTTAATAATATTTTCGATCTTTCTGGTAATTTAATATTTTCTGGTTCATATTTAAATAATTTAAATGTTAATACTGAGCAAACAGCATATCAAATAAATGTAAGTGGTTTTAATTCTGTTAATTATATCATTCGATATAATAATGGTGATTTAATAATTGATAAAGCAGAAGTAGAAGTTATTGCATATAATATTATAAAAACCTATGACTCAATACCATATACAGATATATTAGTATATTATAATGGATTATTATTGAATGATACCTCAAATATTTTTATAGGTTCTTTACATAATATTGGTACATCTTACGGAGCTGTTAATGTTGGACAATATAATATTATACCTTCTAATTTACTTTCAACTAATTACTCAATAATTTATAGAGAAGGACAATTGACAATTAATAAATCACCACTATATATTGTTACACAACCATATTCAAAAATTTATGATAAAAATCCATTTATAGATAATAATAATTTAAATTCACAAGTTATTATTGGTTTAAGTGGTATTATTAATAATGAAATAATAAATATTATTAGTTATACAGTTCGTTATAAAAATTATACAGTTGGTACACAATTAATTGATATTTCATACATTACATTATCAGGTTTTACATTAAAAAATTATTACTTAGTAGCACCATCAGCTATTACTGGTTTTATAACACAAAGAGATTTATTTGGATTTTATGTAGCTGCACCACAAATATATGACGGAACTAAAAATGTAATGAATTTATTTGGCACCCTAAGTGGTATTTTAGCTGGTGACATTGTAACAATTAGTTCCAGTTTTGCTAGATTTAGAGAAACATTTATCGGTCCTCAATTAGTAGATATATCGTCATTTACATTGTTTGGTCCTGATGCATTCAATTATAATCCCGTGCCGATTTCACCAATTATTTGTTATATTATACAAAACTTTTTGATAATAAATTTAACAGGTGGTAAAAAATTTTATGATACAACCAATTTAACTGGTATTATTACATATACTTTAAGTGGTGTTGCACCTAATGATATTTTAACTATTAGTAGTTATACTTCCCATTTTGAAACATCAAATACAGGTATACAAACTATTTATCTATCTGGTATTGTATTTTATGGTAAAAATGCTTCATTATATAATTTACCAACAACATATATGTTTACATCTGAAATTTGGCCAAAATATATTTTTCCAACATTTTATGATGGAACAAAAATATATGATGGGACACAAAAAACAGGACCGTTATATTATACTATATGTGGTGTTATAAATAATGACAATATATACATTAATCGTTTTACTTCATTATTTACAGATTATAATGCAGGATATCAATTAATTGATATATCTAATATTTCAATTTCAGGTATAAATAGTTATAATTATCAAATATTTCCATTCAATTCAATATCGAGTTATATTTTTCCAAAAAGATTAAATTCAATTTGGCTTGGTGGATCAAAAGTTTATGATTCTTATTTAACTGCAAATTATTATTCACCTTTTTATACTACACCTAGTGAATCACCTGATAGTCCATATTATAGATATTTAACATTAAGTTCAATATATTTAAAATCATTAAGTGGTGTTATAAGTTCTGATTTTATTGGTATTTCTAGTTTTATTGGAACATTTATGACACAAAATGTAGGTTATAAATCAATTATAATATCAAATAGATTGAACACATATTTTGGAACAAATTCAATAACTATTTCTAATATAGTTTTATTTGGATTAAATGCAAATAATTATGTGGTAGATGTACAGCCATTTTCTGCATATGTGTTCCCGAAACAAATAACAGCTTCATTTTCTGGAGGAAATAAAATATATGACAGTACTTACTATACATCTACTGTTTATTATACTTTATGTGGTCCAGTTACAAATGATGAAATTAGTATATCTAGTTTAATTACAAAGTATAGATTACCAAATGCTGGCTATCAATTTATTGATATATCGAATGTTATATTAACTGGTATTCCATCACCAAATTATTTTATATTACAAAAATTTAATGCAATTATATCTTATATTGATTATAGATTATTAACTGCTAATTTTGTTGGAGGAACAAAA
>Ga0136644_10004200_pt1 | contig 10665 bp, 11 predicted proteins | sample C_130820_EF_Meta_FD_94780 | JGI IMG/M metagenome (GOLD analysis project Ga0136644, IMG submission 94780) | Freshwater microbial communities from Lake Croche, Canada to study carbon cycling - C_130820_EF_MetaG (v2) (version 2) | ecosystem: Environmental > Aquatic > Freshwater > Lake | place...
CGAGTTAATCACCATTTTGTTTCATTTATTTATTAGCACAGATGGTAATAAATAAATTATCTGGAAATCCTAGAATGACAAAATTGTCATATTTTAGCCTCGACCAGGGCGAAAGGGTTAAATTGAATATTTATTATATTATGTATTTCATTTTTAATAGAAATTAACCAAAAATAATATCTATTAATATTACTACTTATGATTTCATCTTCAGTAAATTGTTTATAAATATCAATTTTTCGGTTTAAATATGTTTCAATATCTCCTATGATTTCATCTGGTCTATCACTATAAAGTCTTGGATAATCATTATATATTTGTTGTTCATCTAAATCAATTTCAATAAACATTTATATATTAATAACAAAATAATTTAATTACTTACAAGATGATAAAGCTTTAATGAAGAATACATAAAGTAATATTAAAAGAAATAGGATTATCATATATCAATACATATGAATTGAAATATAAATTCTATTTTGTGAAAGTATAGACACACTAAATTTTGCTTAGAAGTAAAACAGTATTTTAATTATACATATGTCTATGGATATCCCTATCATCATTATTATTTTTAGAGAAATAATCAATAAAATCAGAGATTCCAATAAAAATAATACACATCTATTACAAGGATAAAATAAAAAGCATGGTAAAACGTTTTGACTGGAAAGCCGCCATTATCATACTTTCTCTTATCACGCTTTTTTCCATTATTTTATACAAATATATCAAAGACAACATGCAACCTACTGTAGAGAGTTTTCTAGATATGTACAAGACCGATTCGAATGGCAATTATGATATTATAGAAATAGAGGGTTTCATGACTCCGCAGGAATGCGATACCATTATGGAACTAGCGAAACACAATTTAGAACCGAGTCGGGTGTATTCGGACAAGGCAGATTTGAACGACCCCAAATACCGTATTTCAGAGCAGGCCTGGGTGAAATCGGGAACACATAAAACAGTGGATGATTTCGATAATTTAGTATCGGAGATGACCGGTTTACCGAAAGAGAATCATGAAGAGTTACAGGTTGTGCGGTATCAGCCTGGCGGTTTTTTCTCGACGCATTATGATGCATGTGAGGGGGAGAAGGAGTTTTGCGACCGAATGAATAGCACAGGAGGGGCGCGTTATTGGACGTTTTTAGTCTATTTGAACGACGATTTCGAAGGAGGCGAAACCGTGTTCCCGTATTTGGAGAAGTCGGTCAAACCTAAGAAGGGGAAATTGGTCATATTCCAAGATACGGACGAAAATGAGGTCATCATACCCAAGTCGTTCCATGGAGGACAGCCGGTTACCAAGGGGGTGAAATGGGTTTGCAACAAGTGGGTAAGACATCGCGAATACCGATGAGCGATGGTGAACTCGCAGAGTAAGACATCGCGAATACCGATGAGCGAAGCAATGCGAACAAATACCGATGAGAGAATACCGATAGAAATAAATCACAAAAATTGAAAACAATACTAGAATAAACGATTCCAGTATTATTTAACCAAGGAACGAGACCAAGGAACGAGACCAAGGAACGAGACCAAGGAACGAGACCAAGGAACGAACACAACAAGGCAAAAGAATAATGCAACAACCAATCAACAAACCGTTACAGATAGGTGTCGATGAAGTAGGGCGCGGCCCTCTATTGGGCCGCGTTTATGCAGCCGCCGTCATTCTCCCCGACCCCGCCTCTAAAGAAGGCCAACGCTTCGAATTCCACCGAATGAAAGACAGCAAAAAATTCCATTCGGAAAAAAAGCTGAAAGAGACCGCCGACTATATCCGGCAAAACGCCGTTCAATACAGCATTCAATGGCGCGACGAAAAACACATCGACCGAGTCAACATCCTGCAGGCAACACAAGACGCCATGCACGAGGCCATCACCGATGTCATTGCAAAACAATCGCACCAACCCCCTGTAGAGCGAAGCCAACCCGAAAGGGTAGAGCGAAGCCAACCCGAAGAGGTGACTGACCTTATAAATTCGTTACAGGAAGGTTTGCAAATTAGTCCGAAGGACTTGCAAAATAGCCCTAACTTCAAAATCGCGGTCGACGGCAATTATTTCCGGCCCTTTACTGACGAAAATACGGGGAAATTCGTGCCTTACGAATGCATTATACAGGGCGATGCTACACATCCAACAATAGCCGCCGCCTCCATTATTGCCAAAGTAGCGCGCGACCAATACATCGCCGACCTCTGTAACGAATTTCCCGAGCTGGTAGAAAAATATGATTTGGCGAAAAATAAGGGGTATGGAACGAAGAGGCACCGCGATGGGATTCAACAACATGGGATTACCGAATGGCATCGAACCAGCTTCCGAAATAAGGGAACCTAATAAGGGAACCTACGGTTCCCCTATGACCCCTCCCTTTTCATAAAAATAATATGGCCCCCGTACTTGGAGCGCCGAAGGCGCGACAAAGGGAGGGGGCCATGCCGGGAACCGTAGGTTCCCACATTAGGTCCCACATACTGTGACGATAGATACGTAAAACGTCCACAACAAATACGGCACCAAATACCAAAAGGCATCCACCGACACCGTAATCACAACCAGACCAACTATAAACCCAAACACCAACGACAACAAATTCAACACCCGCGTCAACGAACTGTCCTGTAACGATGTCAAGACCGGGTACAACAAACAGAACAAAACCAATAATTCAACTAAAACACAAGCAGTCGATATCTTGTGCTGCATAACATATAATAAATAGTGTACGTAACCGAAGAGACCAAATAAAAACATCCAAACACCGCCAATTACATAACCGGGTGGCAACAAAGCCATGACCTCTTTTTCTTGTTTCGAATAAACACGATTTCGGCTTTCCTGATTCCATCCGAGGCCATATACGACGGCATTCATACCCAATGCCAATCCAATAAAACCCACGACTTCCAAAGTAGGATTCGACAACAGTTTATCCATTTACCGCTAGAATATTCTATATAGTACAATCATATTATATAGAATTTATAAATCAAATAAATAAAAAATAATAAGAAGAAAAAGAAGAGAAGAAAAAGAAGAAAAAGAAGAAAAGAAAAAGAAGAAAAGAAAAAGAAGAAAAGAAAAAGAAGAAAAGAAAAAGAAAAAACCCTACAGAGTCGGCCCATCCGGTTTCCGAACCGGCTTTACACTCACTACATAACGGTCCCCCTTCGGCATCGCACCCCCATTCCGCTTCTTCGCAAACCGTATGTGCTCCATCGTCGCCGATACTGACTCCTCCAAATGACCTAACCAACCTACCCTGTAACAGGCCCCGCCATTTTCCACAGAAGGCATCATGCCTATTAATTCGCGTTTCGTCGGTACCAGCGTCTTCAGCATCAGGCGCGTATTATTTAGCCGGTTGTCCAAATAATTGCGCGACGGTGTAGCCGATACCATCCATCGACGGTTGCAAAACACCGCCAAATCTCCTTTGCGCCATTGTACCGTCACCCGATGCGGCAGCACCTTCTCCAACATAAACCTCTGTAACCATTCCCTCGATTTGTCTATCGACCAACCTACCAGCCTCTCGAAAAAGACCGGCGACAATATCAATGAGGGCGAAGCACCTGCATCATTCGGTGCATAGACGAGCGGCAATTGCGTATTTCCATAACGATGGCGAACATATGTCTCATTTCGCGTAATGCCTGCATAATCCAGGCCGACACCCGTCGGAACCGACTCGCCCTTTGGCCCGAACCATTGTGTAATGATTTTCTGCCGGTTTACCTCGGTCAACAGGGAAATAGACGCCAACTGTTCCTCTTTACTCAAATTCTCGAATACGGTTTCCCCAGAAATGAAATCGGTCTCGCCACCAATGACTGGCTGGTCGACGAAGTAATACCCGGTTACAGATGGCGGCAATTTGAAGGAATGCCCCATCATCTCCGACTGCCATTCATAACGGTTCAAACGCGATTGACGCGGCTCTAAATACAAGTGCGAGACACCACAAATCGAATCACCTCGTGTATGCCCCCGAGGCGCGATTTGCGGATAGGCCAGAAAGGAATCGAATGGCTGCAACCATTGCATAGGATTCTTCACCGGGTCCAACCATGCAGCTTCGTCACAATCGGCATCAAACCCTTTCACAAACTCTGCAAATTCCTCTGGCTTTAAATGACCCATGTTGGGAAAAATCAAAAGAGGATGCTGCCGCAACAAATCGCGCAACGAACCTGCTGATGGATTGGAATAATCGTAAACATAGGCAATGTGTTTTTCCAAAGGATGAGGCAATATACGCATGACCCCTGTAGCGATTTTAGAAATACATAACAAGGCGATTATTATGCAGTACATTGAAAGGAAGGGAGAAAATATTTCTATATTGATTCATTCGCCTCTTGTAACAATTGTTCATATACACATTTTTTCAAAATACGATGAGGATATCCTGTAGTTACACAATATTTTATTTCAATATAATTACCAGATTGAATAGAATCATCGACAAATCGATTGATATGGGACTGATGTGTATCATCTACAATAATAAAACCACCTTTTCTAACAAGTAGGTCAGCATTTTTCATATCATTCACAATACAATATTCAGAATGCCCTCCATCTACGTGTACTAAATCATATGTACCAATTAATTCACTGTGTAATTTTATCCATTCCGGCATAGTAACTGTGGAATCACCTTCGACGTATTCAAAAGAAACATGGGGAAATTGATTTTTTATATATGAGAGACAAGGTTTGGTATAATCATGATGACCTATATCAAAGACAGTAAAGTCAATTGGTTTGTCGTCCCTTCCTAATAACATTAACATTGTTGAGTGACCAGCATTGAAACCAATTTCGCAAATACGTGTTTCTGCCTTTTTACCTAGCCAAAAAAGATTCATTTGCTTGTAAAACAATTCAGGATAAATATTTAATGTACTATGATAATAGAATGAATTGCCCTCTAAAAGAGATTTGCATTCTGTAATGATATTTTTCAATCCTTCCATGATAGCTTCTTTTCTTGTTTTTACATTATTGTATTCCTCTATGATAGGCGTATCGTCCAAGAATTGGCGGAAATCAATGGTTTCATCCGAAAGATTTATTTCATTTTGTAATAATACATTCATATCGTTATACATATCTGCGTTTTTCCACCAATTATGTCTGAGTGCTCTTCCAATAGGTGTATTTAAAATATCTGAAATAAAAATATTGAAATGATGACGATTCAAAACGGTGTAATGACTAATGTAATATTGGTCATATGGCCAATGGCTGTGGAATCTGGAATCATGATGCAAGTGTTTCAATATTTCTGCATACATATTTTTTGTATAGTCGTTTACTTTCAAAATAAAAGAACCACTATTGATAAAAGTATTAGATGATGTATATGGGTCTCTTGAAAAACAACCCTGCTTTTCTTGATTTGATAATAATTCATTCACAATATCTCTGATATAATTCGGATTTTGTATCCAGGCATCACTATCTACAAAAATCATTATATCATAATCGCAATTATGTAAAAAATCATGAATCACATTTATTTTTTTAGTAGCAGGATGAATATTGACATATTTACTATTATTAATTTCAATAAAACGATAATCATAATTCAACAGTTGACACATCTTCTTATTGACCTTTTGAGAAAGTAATAAATAGTCTAATTCAATCCGATTATCTGCTTGTAATAAACATATTCTACTCATTATATAATATATGATAAAATATATTATATAAATAACGATTGTTTTAAATTGTAAAGAAAAAGAAACAATATCATCCTGTAACAATTCTCAAATCATAATATAACCCATTCTCAATATTTTCTACCTTTTTCAAATCATTTTCATAAACAAACCTATCCCATACCTCTTTGACCCCATATAATTCGTAATTATCCATCATTATCAAGGTTCCTGCCTTCGACAATCGATATGCCTCCCTGATATCACTTTCCACAACCTCTGTAGAAGTCCCCCCATAGATATGTATCCAATCATAAGGACCCTTAAAGAATGATATAATATTCGTACTATCACCAATCAATAATTCAATCCTATCGCCGAACATCGCTTTCAATGCTGCATAACAAGGCATTGTATATGTATATTTTCCTATATCGACACATGTAATATTCACATTTGGGTTTATCATCAGCATCAACAAAATAGTGAAACCTTGATGAAAGCCAATCACCAATATATTCCAGCGCCGACTAAAAAATAACAGGCTACACATATCTCGATATCTTGACAAATATGTATCGACATATTTTTCCATATCATTCTGCATATACACATTCCCCTGTAAGTAATGTTTGGAATTTGTAAGAATAGACGATAAATCTTTTCGAATAAATTCTTTTGCAAAATTTACAACAGGTTCTATGATAAGTTCTTTCGATTTATTCAAAAAATCTGTCATTATTTTAATTTTAGGTTCATACTTACCCACACCCAATATGAAATGATGAAGAACCAACGAAGAATCAAATTCATAGTCACTTTCGTAAATAACGAATGTAGCGACAGACTTCATCTTCTGATTATCATACAACGCATATTTGAAAGCATTGTATACAATATAGGGTTGGTCATAAAAACTGTTTTCATAAGGCCTATCAATGATATCTTGTTTTATTTTGGCGAATAAATACTGGATAGTTCGGCTGTTGCGAAAAAGGATGATTCCCGAATTGAAGGGAGTTTGTTCCTTGTATGTATCGATTTCATCGCCAAACAATGTTTTTCCCCAGAATTCACCTTCCTCTATCGACCCTTTTTCTTCCAATACATATAAAATATTCTTTTTACAAATATCGAAGACTCGGTTTATATCACCTTTGATGATAATATCTGTATCCAAATAGAGTACCTTGTCGTAATTCGCTACAGAAGGCAAATCGAAGAAGTCGAGCCTTGCATTGCATGCTTTTTCTAGTGTATCGTAATCGTCGTTAATAGCGAATCGGATTTTATCTGCGTCGACCAAATAATTGGCGTGTATGCGATTCATGAACTCAGTGCATGTATAAATCATGATATGGGTCGAATTGTCCAAATTGCCATATATGTTGAGACTTTCCAATAAAAGAAACAGTAAGTTGATATACTGCTCTTGGTAGAATACACAAATGAATATCAGGTTCATCATGTATTAATAAATAAACTTTTTATTTTTATGTAAATTATTTATAAAAATAAAAAGCAAAACAATGGCAGCAAAATAGAACCAAACCTCCTTAGAGATGACCCAAGGACGGCAAAAGAATAGAATAGCCGCCTTTCTAAAATTCGTCCGACTCGAAATCGAATGCCCCTGTCGTATCCTTGTTCGCCATCGCATATTCGGCCAACCGCTTCTCGAAGAAATTCACCTTTGACTCAATCGATATCAACTCCATAAAATCAAACGGATTCGCCGATTCATACACCTTATTGCAACCCAACTGTAACAAGAGTCTATCGGCTACAAACTCGATATATTGCTTCATCAATCCCTCGTTCATACCAATCATTTTACAAGGTATCGCCTCTGTAATGAATTCTATCTCGATTTCTACTGCATCCTTCACAATTTTTGTAATCTGTTTTTCAGATAATTTTTTTACCAACTTTGAATACAACAATACGGCAAATTCTGTATGCAACGCCTCATCTCGCGAAATCAATTCGTTCGAGAAAGTCAATCCCGGCATCAATCCCCGCTTCTTCAACCAATAAATCGCGGCAAAAGACGACGAGAAGAAAATGCCCTCTACACAGGCAAATCCTACCAACCGAGTCGCAAACGAAACCCGCCCATTCTCTATCCACTTCTTCGCCCAATCGGCTTTTTTTCGAATACAGGGATAATGCTCAATCGCATCAAATAACCGCGACTTCTCCTCCGAATCCGATATATACGTATCAATCAACAGCGAATAGGTATGCGAATGAATATTTTCCATCGCAATCTGGAATCCATAGAATGCACGCGCCTCCGAAATTTGTACTTCGGACATAAATCGTTGCGCCAGGTTCTCTGTAACGATACCATCTGATGCAGCGAAGAAGGCCAATACCATCTTGATAAAATGGCGCTCTTCCCCCGATAATTTCTCCCAATCTACCATATCATGCGACAAATCTACCTCTTCTGCACGCCAAAAGCAGTCAACATGCTTTGTATACATTTTCCAAATATCGTCATGTTTGATTGGAAACATCACAAAGCGTTTATCGTCAGCCGTCAGTAACGGCTCTTTCTCAGTTACAGCTAGGGTTGTCATCTCGTCTTCGTCTAAATAATATAGTCAGGCTATTTTAAACTCTTTCCTTTATTCCTACATCCTCTCCTAATTCTTTCATACTTATCACAGTTTCAACCCTTTCAATCGAGTCGAGACTAAAAATCGTAATATTGAAATTTTATGTTTTCTAGATAATTTATTTATTACCATAAGTGCTAATAAATAGATGAAACAAATTAGACACTACATTTCTACCACAAAAAAATCAATTGAAACTAACGTAACCTGAATTCATACTACTTCCGCTAAAATCACCACCCTTTCCCTTATCGAAATAACGCCCCTCTTTACCACATAAATCCTTAAACTGTCTACATATGGCTACTTCCTTATTATCAAATATATGACATCTACCTGTAACGTTTTCATGTGTAATCCAATTCATGTTATGCAGCCAGTATAAGGTGTCTAAAGAATCCGACCGATAATGAATGCATTGATAACATGGTCTCGGGTGATGGAATGAAAAGTCTTGATACATATTCCTATTGACCATCTTTCTGTAATATTTATTTATTAATGGTTTTAATGACATATAATATTATAATTATATAATATTTATATTATTATTTATTTGTCATTCCAGGTTTTCTAGATAATTTATTACAAAATATAATAAACCTTACCATAATAGTAATAATAATTTCAGAACATATGGAGAAAAGGTATAAATATACATTTTTAATTAAAAGTATAACAACATTGAAAATGGAAACAACAACAGAGTTTGATTTTGCAAAAAAAAGTGAATTTACAATGAATTTAGGTTCAAATATTATTTTACATATAGAAAAGAATTCTTATGAGAGTTTTGCTATATTGTATTTTACAGATGAAATAACTGAGAAGAAAATAAAAATACCGAATGACATAGTCGTTTATACATATGATGGACCATCACAAGAAATACTGGAAGCTAATAATCTAGAGTTTTATCACCAGTATTATTTGTACTGGACATATAATTACACAATTGAATACAATAAAATAGAAATTTTACACCTAGTTCCTCAAAGAAAATGGAATATTATCCCTCCCCCCCGTGTCTAGACTAAATTACGACAATTTTGTTATTCTATATAAATTATCAAGACCTATTCGAAAGGATTAATTACACAAATGATTCATAAATGTAATATTATCGTAACAAAAAATGTTTACTTGGAAACATACTCCCGTATCATCGGAAAAACTGTCTCAATAGCAGCTGCACACGCCAGCGCTAATTCTCTATGCTCCTTCTGAGTTCCATTGCCTGTCCGTAACTGTATATAGTGTATCCAAGAACGCAAAGTCCCATTTACATAAAGACGGGATGATGTCAATCCCTCTGGCAATACACACCGTGCCTGTTCCTTTGCAATCCCATTCTCCAAAGCCCATGAATAAGCATTCGCCGATGCCTCCAATAATTCCTTCTGTAACGATTCCCAAGTGGTCTTTAAATCTACATTATCTGTTTCTACACTGTTTTGCCTATTCTTCCAATCCTGTAAACGTGCTTCACGCAGATTTCCAGAAGAAACCATAGACGGGTCAACAACAGCATAACGCTGTGAGAATTCTTGAAATGAAAAAGAACGATGACGTAATAATTGTCGAGCAATATCACGTGTAGTTACTATCTCCAAACATACCGAAACCATCTCAAAAGGGGACCAATGACTATTTGATACTAAATAACGTACCAATTTTTCACTTGATTCCGATGATGATGATTGATTGCTAGGATTGGATACGCGCGCACAATAAGCAACCCACTCTTGCAAACCCCAAACGGCTTTTTCACTATCATTGTTAGAACATACAGGTTGTGAATATGTTATCAAACTAGCCGACATTACCTCTGTAGTAATTTATTGAATTATTTTTAACCCTTTATGTAACAAAAAAATGTAGGACCTTTCAGGTCTTTGACCACTAAAGGGTGTAGACCTTTCAGGTCTTTGACCACTAAAGGGTGTAGACCTTTCAGGTCTTTGACCACAAATCGCACAATGATTTAACTCCTGCCTTCTTATTCGAAAGCCGAATCAGTACCGGGTCAAAAAGCCAGGCCTGTACAATCTTGGCAGCCAATTTCTCCCGTTTCTTAGCAAATAGTTCCAAATCGTCACCCACTTCGCGTTCGACTCCAGCTATATCCTGACGAAATCGCCCCAATTCGCCTCGTTTCCCCAAAAGCTGCAAGATATCCTCCACAGCCAGCCCTAACAATTGCAACAGCGGTTTCATGATTTGGTTCGTCACGTAATAATGGTAATTAAGCTTCAGTCCACCTGCCACTACAACTTCCGGAGTTTCAATACAATCCCCCTGTAGTAATTTCACACCCGGCTTCACCAAATGTTTCGGTGTCTC
>Ga0136644_10004201_pt1 | contig 10664 bp, 10 predicted proteins | sample C_130820_EF_Meta_FD_94780 | JGI IMG/M metagenome (GOLD analysis project Ga0136644, IMG submission 94780) | Freshwater microbial communities from Lake Croche, Canada to study carbon cycling - C_130820_EF_MetaG (v2) (version 2) | ecosystem: Environmental > Aquatic > Freshwater > Lake | place...
AACCACGATGGGTGTTCCAATCGCCTCGGAGAGCTTTTGCGCAATGAAGCGCGCCATGATGTCAGCTGAGCCACCCGCAGCAAAGGGACACACCAAGGTGATGGGTTTGCTGGGGTATTTTTGCGCCGATGCATGGACAGAGAACATCAGCAGCAAAGCGCAAATGAGGCGTTGAAGTAGGCGAGAAAAGGTCTTGGTTGAGGTCATGGTTGAGGTCTTTGTTGCGTCAGTTCAAGGGGCCAAGAAACACCTCACCACCATAGGCATCAGAACTTTGCTCTATGTGAGCGGGCCAGTCCGTGGGATGGCTTGGGATGTGTTCTCTCAGATGGGCAGGTCTTGGTTTTCCGTCCCAACCAATTTGTTCCATCTCCCAGTAAAGCTCGATCAAAAACCCATCGGGGTCGATGGCAAAAGCATGGTGAGCGATACCGCTAGAAATTTCTCTGGGCAGTTCCATGAACTTCACGCCATGGGCTTTGAGGTGGGCCACAGCGTCCAAGAGTTGCTGGTAACTTCCGACTTGGACCGCGAAGGACAAGAGGCTTGACGGGTTGGGTAGTTTCAGATCCTTGGCTAGCGCTCTAGGGTAAAGGGCGATGGAGTGATGCTCGGTATTGGCTCTTAAAAACACGCAACGGTGTTGGTGGATCATCACCTCTTCGCTCACACGAAGGCCCATGGTTTGGGTATAAAACTGCAAGGCCTCTTCTAAATCTTCGACAAAAATTCTCAAAGGACCTACGCGGGCGACTTTGAAAGGCCTGGCCAACAACACGCCACCGACATCAAAGGTTTCTGGGCCATGTACGTCTTTTCGCCATCCAGCATGGATGTCAATGCCTTGCTCCAAGGCGTGTGAGACTTCTGAAAACTCTGAAGGGTGGGGCAGCTCAGGCGGTTTGAGGTGTTTGATGGTGTGCATTTCTGCTGACTTGGAGAGTCCACTCCAGCCGATTTGCTCAATGCCGTAGTACAACTCGTTGATATGTCCATCAGGGTCTACCGGGTAGAAGTGCCAGTTCGAGCCGGGTGTGTCTCTACCAGCGCGGAGAATTTTGATCTTGTTCTTTTCAACCCAATCGTGACCGTTCACCACCTCTCTGAGCGTGCTGACTTGCCAGGTGATTTGGTTGATGCTCAGATCGGGGTGGTCTTTGTAATGGGGGTTGGCTTTGGAGACGGCCTTCTTGGGAAACAGCACAAAGGAATGATGATCGGTACCGTGTCGGGTAAAGAGGCCAATGGTTGGACCTACCTCAGAGCGAAGGGGCTCTGGAATGCGAGGAGCGAAATCCAAATGATCAGAAATCTCAAAACCCAAAAGTCGACCGTAAAAATCCATGGATTCGTTGGGTGAGTTCACATTGATGCCAAAGTGTCCAAGGCGCTTGATGCGAAAAGGGCGATCAAGCAGTGTTCCGTCTACGTTTATTTTGTCGTTGGTCATGGTGAGTTCTGTCCTTGAAGGACGATCTTTTGTCAATGAAACAGGAGGCTGATCATACCTGTTTTATGTATTGATTTCTATGGGCGTTTGCCTAAAGACAGCAGCATGTGATGGGGCGTGGTTTGCCCTGTTGTGTGAGACCTGCTCTTTGAGTTAGAGTTGGGGCTTGGTTGAATGTGTTTTATTTTTTTGTTTCATCATGATCAGATCCTTTTTTAGACTTCAACGGTGTTGGTGCTTGCTGGTGTTGATGAGCGTTTCAAATTCGATGTGGGCTGCAGCCAATGTCAGCTTGGTGGTGCCCACCACGCCTGCTGCGGGACCTGATATCTTGGCGCGTATTTTGGCGAAAGAACTCAATGCGCGTTTTGGCACGGTTGTCGTGGTCGATAACAAGCCTGGAGCGAGTGGCAACATTGCCAACGATTTTGTCTCAAGGTCAAAGCCCGATGGTTCGACTTTGCTCGTCGCCTCCACCAGCTTTGCACTCAACTCGGCCGTCAATCCCAACCTGTCTTACGATCCGATCAAGGACTTTGTACCGATCGCACTCCTAGGGACTGGGACCTTGTGTTTGGTGACCCCTGTGAGTTTGGCGCCCAATTCCCTTGGCGAGTTCATTGCCCTGGCCAAAAGCACCCAACTTGATTATGCAAGTCCAGGCAACGGCACGCCGCAGCACCTGTCCATGGAGTTGTTCAAGCTCGAATCGGGTTTGAATTTGTTTCACATTCCCTTCAAGGCCGCGTCCAACGCCATCAGCGATTTAACTGGTGGGCATGTTTCAGCCATGATTGTGCCCATGCACACCGTTTTACCTTTGTACAAGGCTGGCAAGTTGAAAATGCTGGCCGTCATGAGCAAAGAGCGCTCACCTCTAGCACCCGGTGTTCAGACCTTCAAGGAGCAAGGCTATCCAAAGCTCCAAGTCGATGTTTGGTATGCCTTGTTGGCACCCAAAGGCACGGCAGCTTCAACGGTTCAGCAACTCAATGAACAGGTCAACCAGATCTTGAAATCTGCAGACGTGTCTTCACAATTGAGCAACCATGGCATCGATGTCGCTGCTGGAGGCGCATCATTGTTGAGTGATCTCTTGAAGACGGAAATGGCCAGGTGGGCTCTGGTGGTTAAAAATGCTCGCATCAAGGCCGATTGATGCAAGAGGCCTTAGACTTTTTCTGAGAAAAAATCTCTCATCAACAAATAAGATTTTCTGGTCAGCGCTTCGCTAAAACCTTTGTTGGTTGGGTCGGTGAAAGAGTGCGGTGCGCCGCCAAACATCATGACTTGCCAATCCACCTTGGCCTGTGTCAGCTCCTCAGACAAGGTGTCGATCAAAGGAACCGGTGTCACAGGATCTTTAGAGCCGTGCACCACCAAGACGCGGCCTTTGAATTGGTTGTCTGTACCAGGTACAACTGGGTTGGGGTTGGTCACGTGAAATACCACTAGGCCTTTGAAGTCAGCCCCGCTTCTCGCATGCTCGAGCAGGTATCCACCACCCGCACAAAAGCCCGCAGCCCAGATCTTGCTGGTATCAGCGACCTCTAATTTTTTGACCGCCTCAAGCATGCTTTGAAGGGCTTTGTTGCTGCAAGCGACGGTGAACGCCCGGTCCTTGTGCACGCTTGACATGTTTGCGCCCAGCTCTTGCATGGTTTTCTTTTTTCGTCCATAGCCCAGACCAAACATGTCGGCCATGAGCACAATGTACTCTTTGCCAGCCAACAAACGTGCCGTGGCGAGGGTGTCTTCATCAATGCCCTTCCAGTCAGGCTGCATGAAGAGAAGAGGGCGCTTGCTTTGTACAGAATCGTCATAGACGAGTTGACCCTCGAAGGCTCGACCATTGACCTCATAGGGCACGGTGGTGTGCACGCTGGCAGCTTGAGAGATGCTAGGAAGCAGCAACTCTTTGCAGCTCAACACAGAAGCCGCAAAGCCCGCATTTTTTAAAAATTGTCGTTTTCCAGGATGGTGTTTGGTCATGGTGTGGATCCTGTTTGAGGTTGATATTTTGAGTTGATGTTAAGGAACAAGTCTTTTGTAAGAATTTGATTTACCAGACCTAGAAGTATGCCAAAACTTGCCTCCTTTTCAGCTGCAAACTGATGACTCAGGTGTAAACCCTATGTTGAACTCAAATTGAACGATGAGTTCGTACATACCCTCTTGGGCAAAACCTAGCGCACAGGTAGCCTTGGGGATCCAGGACAAGCTGAGCGTTTTTCTATCATTGCGGTCCTGCTCAATTTATGTCCATATCCGTAGAGCCCCAAAACGCCGACATCAGCCTTGGATCAGCCCATGAGCCGCCAAAGCTGATCCTCACCACGCTCCTGAACTTAGCTCATGGGATTGACCATTTGTTTTTGCTAATTTTTGCGTCTGCCGTATCAGCCATTGCCCAGGATTTTGGTTTTTCGAATTGGGAAGACTTGATGCCCTATGGGACTTGGGCTTTTTTGATGTTCGGTTTGGGCTCCATCCCCTGCGGTCGACTGGGCGATCTTTGGGGCAGGCGGCAAATGATGCTGATCTTCTTTTTTGGCATGGGTGCAGCAGCCATTGGGTGTGCCTGTGCGCAAACGGTTGTACAACTCACCGTGGGTTTGACCTTGATTGGCACCTTTGCTTCGATTTATCACCCCATTGGGATTCCGATGCTTTTAGAGCGGTCCAACAATGCAGGGGCGACGATTGGTTTTAATGGCTTGGTGGGCAACTTGGGCGTTGCTTTGGTTGCGATCTTGACGGGCTTTTTGATCAAATATTTCGACTGGCGTGCAGCCTTTTTAGTGCCCGCCTTGTTGACGCTTGTATGTGGAGCGGTCTTTTATTGGGTCTGCCCCAAAGAGAGCGAGCCCCCTTCAAAACGCATAGGGGGCGCCAAGGTGCAGTTGTCAGGTCGCATGCTTGCCAAAGCCTTGGCGGTGATGACCGCTGCAGCCGCGTCTAGCAGTGTGTTGTTCAATGTGAGCACCAACGGAAACGCTCAGCTGCTCTCAGAGAGATTCATCGGGGTGATTGAAGACCCCTCGACTTTGGGTTTTCTGTTGGCTGTGGTCTACACCGTTTCCTCTTTCGCGCAAGTGGTGGTGGGTCATTTGATTTCAAAATTTCCCTTGAAGCCGTTTTTCTTGTTGATGGTCGCAGCCCAAATCCCTGTTTTGATTTTTGCGTCCATGGCACAAGGTTGGTGGTTGCTGTTTTCTCTCTTGCTGTTGATGGTCTTTATTTTTGGAGCCGTGCCCTTCACGGATGTCTTGATCTCAAGGTATGTCGATGACCGTTTGCGCTCGCGCGTTGCTGGCATGAGGCTAGGCATTTCTTTGGGTTTGAGTTCTGTGGGGGTGTGGGCTTTAGGGCCCGTTGTGAAGTCCGTGGGCTTTGCCAATGGTTTGTTGATCTTGGCCTTGTTTTCAATCACAACAGCTTGCATTTTGACGCTTTTGCCTAGTGCAAAGGATGAAATGTTAACAATTACACGCAGCAAGGTTGAACAGAATTAAGTTTTATGAGATCTGCAGGGTTTGTTTTTATTTGATACGATGTATATTATGTTAAGTTAAATAAGTTTGTATTGATTGAACCTCATTGAGCCACTTGTACCAAATGTTTGTATTGCTATCTAGAATGAATGACGAATCAATTCATGGCTTAATGCTCGAGTTGAATGAATAAGAATGAAAGTACTTAAGATGAAAACACCCTTTGCCCTAAGCGGTTCTGCCGTGATGATGTGTCTATGTGCGGTCTTGTCAATGTCCCTGACTTTTGACGCTCTTGCCCTAAAGACTGCCCCCCAAGTCAAAGAAGAGGCTCGTGATGAACTCCTTACTCGCGATCATTTTGTGACGCATTCCTCCACCTTGTCAGTCAATCGCCATCAACCGGTTGGACTTTTTCTTCGTGAAAAGGTCTTGTCCGTCAAGCAAAACGCCAAGCTTCCCGTGGTTCTTTTTGTTCACGGTGCAACGGTTCCAAGCATGCCAGATTTTGATTTCAATTATCAGGACTACAACTGGATGGCGTTTTTGGCTCGAAGAGGTTTTAGGGTCTACGCCATGGATTTGAGCGGATATGGCGGCTCTCCTCGTCCTTTGATGGATGACCCCTGCAATGTGGCGCCCTCTTTTCAATCCATCATGGTGCCTAGGCCTTTGTCCGCAGCATGTTCACCCAAGCCAAGCCGTGAATTCAACACCATTCACGATGATTGGGCGGAGATGGACTCGGTGGTAGATCACTTAAGGCGTGTCAACCACATCAAGCGCATTCACATCGTGGGTTGGTCAGCAGGCGGACCGCGTGTGGGCGGCTACATGTCCAAGCATCCTGAGAAGATTGAGCGTGCGATGCTTTATGCACCCAGTCCCACCGTGGCGAAAGACCCCTCAAGCTTGCCGTCTGAGGGGTATCCCATGAGCATCCAAACACGCGATGACTTTGAACTGAAGCGTTGGGATCCTGATGTTCGTTGTGCAAACCAGGTTCAGGCCGGATTGAGAGACGTCCTATGGACTGAGATCATGAAATGGGATGCGGTGGGCTCCACATGGGGCCCCGAAGGCGTGGGTGTGATGAGAGGTCGTATCTCCAGTCAATTCAACTGGACGCCTCAAATGGCCCAAAAAGTCGATACACCCACCGTGGTGGTGGTCGGTGAATTTGATCGCTTGGCCGAGAGAAGAACCGTTTTTGATCAACTGTCTTCTAAAAAGAAAGTTTTTGTGGGCGTCCAATGTGCGTCTCACTTCATGCTTTGGGAGAAACAAAGGCATGTCTTGCATGAAACGTCGCTTGAATGGTTCCAAAAGGGCACGGTCAAAGGCGCCTACAAAGGGATCTTTAATGTCGATGAGCAGCAGCGCTATACAAGGGTTGATGAGGTGTCAAGCGCCCGTCCTTGACTCGGTTTAGGACCGGGACACTTGCAAGAGGGGACTTTATTTCTGATACTTCGCTCTCCAAGCCTGTGCATAGGCTTTGATCAATTCGAAGCTCTCCTTTTGCTTTTCTTGAGCTGCAAAGTCCATGGCCGAGAGGTCCTTGTCGTTGATCAATGTGGGGTCTGCGCCCTCCTCTAACAAGACTTTGCACGCCAGTGGGTTGCTTGAATATCCGGCCGCCATCATCAACGGCGTGGTTCCATTGGGAGAGGCTGCATCGATGTAGGCGTTTTCTTCCAGTAAAAGTCTCATCATTTCAATGTTGCCCTTGCTTGCCGCGTAGTGCAAGGGCGTCCATCCAGGCTTGTTGACATCGGCCCCTTGGTCAATCAATTGTTTGGCGGCTTCAAGGTAGCCCTTGATGCTGGCGATCATCAAAGGGGTTTCATCGTGCTCATTTCTGTCATCGATGGGTAAACCTTTTGATTGAATCAGTATTTTTGCGACTTTCAAGGCCCCCTGATTCAAGGCAACGAACAAACCATTGAGCCCCTTTTCATTGGGTGTTTTGGGGTCAAACCCACGGTTCAAGAGGTTGGAGACCGCCCAATCGTTGTCCTTGGCGATCGCGCTGAAATAGTCCTCGTAGGAGCCAGCAAAAGCAGTCTGAGCCGTCAAGATCCCAGCGCTCAGGACGCCGAACATCAAAGCATTTTTTAACTTTAAATACATTGAATAAACCATTGAATTTAAACGGTATTTTTTCTAATCTTAAGAAATTGCTTTAAGTGCAATTTTGTTGAGCTGGGGCAGCTCTTGCGTGCTGAAACAAGTCCTCAAAATTCTGGCTCGTCTGATGGGCCACGTCCTCGATAGAGACGCCTTTGAGCAGAGCAATTTCTTGAGCCACAAAGGGCACATAACTGGGGTTGTTGGTTTTGCCTCGGTGAGGGCTAGGCGCCAAATAAGGGCTATCGGTTTCAATGAGCATGCGCTCCAAGGGCACCCATTTGGCCACTTCTTTGATTTCTTTCGCATTTTTAAAGGTCACGATGCCAGAAAAGGAGATGTAAAACCCCAAGTCCAGGGCCGCTTTGGCGACCTCCATGCTTTCTGTAAAGCAATGAAACACCCCACCAACACTGCGCCCTTGTCCGCTCTCCCCCTCTTGCTTGAGGATCTCAAGGGTGTCTTTGGAGGCCTCGCGGGTATGGATGATCAAGGGCAATTGGCACTCTTGTGCAAACCGAATGTGCGTTCTAAAGCGCTCTCTTTGCCAGTGCATGTCTTCAATGCTTCTTCCTTCTAAACGGTAGTAGTCCAGTCCCGTCTCGCCAATGCCAACCACCTTGCCCCGGTTCACTCGCGCGCGTAAATCCTCCATGCTGGGCTCTTGGACTTGGTCCTCATCGGGGTGAACACCCAAGGTGCACCAAAAATTGTCGTAGGACTGCGCCAAACCCTGCACCGCGTCAAAGGTTTCCAATTTCGTGCTGATGATCAAAGCCCGGTCAACCCGAGCTTTTTGCATCTCCTCTCTGATTTGAGCCATGTGTGGCTGAAATTCAGGGTAGTTCAAATGACAATGTGAATCAACAAACATGGGACAAAAAAGCACCTCAAAGAAAAATTAAAAGTAAAAGACATCTTGGACTTGACCCCCTTGAGTTGGTCCGATCCACCAACAAACCGCACCCTCAGGGGCATCCTTTCAATGCCGCACCATGTAATGCTTGGCCTGAGAGACCAAGGCCTCTTGCAAAAGTCCCAAGTTGTAAGGATGGTTGGCCGTTTGGGCCGAGTTGGTCAAAGACTTGGACCATTCACTCAAAGCTTTCAAGGTGGCCCCTTGGGGCAGACCTTTTGCAGAGAAATATCGAGGCTGCGCGCCTTCAACCATGCACAGCATGTCAAAGCAAATTTTCTGTAGCAGGTTCACCGTCTGAGGTGCCGTGAATTCTTTGAGCAAGCTCACACTGCCTGAGGCGATCGATTGAGGCATGCGCAGCCAATCCTCTGGGGTGAGCCCTGAGTGGTGCGCCATGTCCAAGGCATCCACCGGACGGTTGCCCGTTGCTTGGAGCCAAACTTGAGCGTGCTCGGCGCTTAAACCTTTGTCCATCAGCCATTGAAGGCTTTCTGCTTTGCTGGGCCAAGTGATGGTGTAGGTCTGACAACGCGAGCGAATGGTGGGCAAGAGCAAATGAGCTGCACTGGTGCTCAACACAAACTTAAAGCCCTCTGGGGGTTCTTCCAAAGTTTTTAACAGGCTGTTGGCCGTCACATGGTTCATGCGTTCAGCTGGGTAGACCATGGCCACTTTTCCAGTCGAGCCAGAACGGGTGGTTTGGCTGAACGTGATCAACTCTCTGCAAGCATCGACCTTGATCTCTTTGCTGGGTTTTCTCTCTTTTTTGTCCAGATCTCTTTGAATCTTTTCATTCAAAGGCCACTCCAAGTCAATCATCTCGACCTCGGGCATCAAGGCAAAGAAGTCGGGGTTGGTTCGCACATCAAAGCCGTGACAGCTGCTGCAGTGGTGACACGCCCCGGTGGGCTTGGGGTGTTCGCACAACCAGGCCTTGGCCAGGTGCAGGGCCAACTCGTACTGACCCAAGCCAGAAGGTCCTTGGATCAACCAAGCGTGTCCCTTTTGCGTCAAAAGATGAGTCAACTGGCGCTCAAGCCATGGGTACAAGAGGTCTCTCAAGCGCCTGTCTCCTGCTCGGGGGCGTTCAAGTTGACCACCGGAACCACAATGCTCAACCAGCCCTTGGCGACGAGTCCACGGGTGAGTTGTTGCCAAACCTCGTGCTTGCTCTTGGCCGCATCGATGCTTAAAAAACGACCCTGAGACTCCTGACACCGTTTGGCGTAAGCCGACTGAACGAGCTTGAAGAAGTCCACGGTTTCGGATTCAAAGCGGTCTGGGCTACGAGCTTGGACCAGTCGCTTTGCCGCAATATGCGGATCCAAGTCAAACCAAACCGTCAAATTCGGTTGGCTCAAGGAAGAGTGGTCCGTGTCTTTGGCTTGAACCCATTGTTCAAGTTGTTTCAAGAGCTCCCAAGACACACCTCGTCCGCCTCCTTGGTAGGCGAAGGTGGCATCCGTGAAGCGATCGCACAAGACCACATGACCTTTGGCCAAAGCGGGTTCGATGACCGTTTTGAGGTGGTCTCTTCTGGCAGCAAAGGCGATCAAAGACTCGGTCAAGGGATCCATGTTGGTGTTCAGCATCAGGGCGCGCAAGGACTCCGCCAAGGGCGTGCCCCCTGGCTCGCGGGTCTGGGTGACTTCGCGACCTTGTTGAAGAAAGGTCTTGGCCAGGGCTTCGATGTGGGTGGATTTGCCCGCACCATCGATGCCCTCAAAACTGATCCATAGGCCTTGGCTCATTGCTTGTTCTGAACATTAGAGGGGTGAGTGGGATTGAAACGCAAGAATGGGTTTGATTTTAGTTTGTTTTAATGGTTTTTCTGCAGTTTAAAAAACCGCACTTTTCCTTACAATGTCTTCGTCGGCGCGAGATCAAGGGTCTTTGGACATCGCCTATTTTTTGAGGAATTCATGTTTACCCATATTTCTAGTCTTTTGATTGAGGTCTTGGCAAGTGTCATTGCCGGGGCGGCTTTGCTGAGAACGTATTTGCAGTTTCATTTCATTCCCTTGTCGATCAAGTCCGGGAACCCCTTCGCGCCCTTTATTTTTGCAACCACCAACTGGTTGGTGATGCCCCTCAGAAAGCTGTTGCCCTCTTGGGGCCGCATGGACAGTGCCTCTTTGTTGGCCGCCTATTTGGTGATGGTCTGCAAGTGTTTGGTCTTGGCTTTTTTAGGCCTCTTGAGCGTAGAGCCCTTGGCGCTGTTCCTGGACTCTGTTTACGCCATGCTCAGTCTGATCTTGTCTTGTCTGTCGAGTTTGACCCTTGCTTATGCCTTGTTGTCATGGGTTCAAAGAGACAGTCCTGTGTTCGATCTGTTGAGCCGAATGCTTTTGCCCATGTTGGTGCCCATTCGCAGAAAAATCCCTACTTTTGGGGGCTTGGACATCTCTGTGTTTGTCTTGCTGATCTTGCTTCAGGTGCTGGAGATCGTTTTGCGAGATGGCCATATTTATCTGCTCAGACTCATTTGGAGTCCTTGAGCCTGAGCGTCTCCTTGAGACCCCCCAAGCCACTTGATCAGCCCCTGTACCCATCCATTTCAGTTCAGGTGGCGCTGGTAGCGATTGACCGCTTGGTTGTGTTCTTGAAGGGTTTGACTGAAATAGCTTGAGCCGTCCCCCTTGGCCACAAAGTAGAGAGCCTGGCTGCTTTG
>Ga0136644_10004202_pt1 | contig 10663 bp, 14 predicted proteins | sample C_130820_EF_Meta_FD_94780 | JGI IMG/M metagenome (GOLD analysis project Ga0136644, IMG submission 94780) | Freshwater microbial communities from Lake Croche, Canada to study carbon cycling - C_130820_EF_MetaG (v2) (version 2) | ecosystem: Environmental > Aquatic > Freshwater > Lake | place...
AATATAAATTATATACAACGATATGAAGAAAAAAAATAACAAAGTAATCACAATAGTAATTGGCGTTTTAATATTGCTTTCAATGTTAGATATATTACCTATCATTATAACAACAATGTTTCCAAGTTTGTGTTACGGTTGTACAACAATTGGTAAATTTCAACAGTTCTTAAATTACAAATACAATTTAGGGTACGTTTCGTCTTTTTCTTTCATTTTAGTATTAACTTATCTTTTCTATTTAACGTCATTTGTTAAAAACAATTATGTAAAATTTTCAGTATATTTTTTATTGTTGGGTTTATTCGTTTTTCCGGTATTTCCGTTATTAAACGTAATAAGTTTAATATTAAGTCCATTATATAAAAATGGTCCCTTTATTAAAGATTATTATACAATCTTTCCGGCATCTATTAAAATTGATAAAAACGCTGACATTATAACAAAGGAATTCGAAGAGTATACAAAAGAACATCAACCCGAATGTATTCGTAAGACAAATCCTGGTTTCAAAATTGAAATTACTAAGGACAGTTCTAATTGTTGGCGAGCTTTGTATTTAAAAAAATTTGGTAAAATTGATGACGATATGATAAAACATTTTCCAAACACAATTAAATTGTTAACTGACAAACAAATACACAACGCATTCTTTAGTATATTAGATCCTGGCGTAGAAATACCACCACATGTTGGTTATTACAAAGGATATTTGCGATATCATATGGGAATTGTAATTCCAAATAATGATACCGACAATTTTGACGATAAAGCGTATATAGTTTGTGGGGATGAGAAATATATATGGAAAACTGGAAAAGGCATTGTTTTTGATGATGTTTATTTACATTATGTTAAAAATCCAACAAATCAAAAAAGAGTGGTATTATATTTGGATATTAAAAGAAAAAGCGACAATTTTTTTGTAAACAAACTAAATGATTTTGGATTATTTTTAATAGAACATTCTTTGTTGTTTAATATATTTTTAAAAAATCAACACGGCCAAAATAAGATTGAGGAATTTAATACGAATATAAAAAATTGACCTTGATTTACTATTGTTTTTTACTGTTTAAAAACACTATGGATAAAGAGCCTAGGAATCCTATTATCGTCATTAGCAATATTTTGCAAAATGTTCCCGACGATAAGATTGAATTTAAGCAAGATTTAAAGGACTTTATAAATAAAGATCTAGTGTATCGCGCACCCGAGATGATTTCACATCCAACTGTATGGATGAAATTTGAAACTATCATGAAGAAACATATTTATGATTTTGATGAGCCTTGGAAGAAAATTTGTGTAGATATTTATACCGACCAACAAAACTCATAATTTGTATTAACTATGCAATATAATAAATATTTTTTTATAAATATAATAACATATCAATATATTATTATATAAATGGAAGAACCAGACAATCTTTTACCACAAAATCCAAATATTGATAAAATAACCCTTGAACTCTTCATGAATCGCAACATCTATAAAAAATACGTCGCCAAAAACGAACCAGAAAAACATGAAAAAATATTAGAACATCATGAAAATATACGTAAATATAAACATCGCATTTTAGAATTAACTAAACAATTTTTAGACCATCCCACCATTCAAATGACCACAGAAATAAATGAAATTTTCGACGCATATTCAAAAACACTTATACGACATTTTCAACAGAAAGATATGGAAAATTACCACATAAACCAAGAACCGAAAGATGAGGATGTTATGTTTGATCCGGAAGCTATGGAACCAATCGTGGAACCATTGCAAGTGTACAACCAAAGTTCTTTTTGGGGAAAAGAAAGAGTAGTTAAATCTCAAACTGCGATTTCTCAATATGATATGAATATGTTTCAACGAAAAAAATAATATTTTTATGAAAAATATATATGAAAAAATAGTTTCATTTATTATATTAAAATGGCCCAAACACTATGTTTAAATATGATTGTAAAAAACGAATCGCATATTATAGTCGAAACATTAGAACATTTGGTTTCGAATTTCAAATTTGATTATTGGGTTATTTCTGACACAGGATCCACTGACAACACAAAAGAGTTAATTAATGAGTTTTTTAAGACACATAAAATCGCAGGCGAATTAGTAGAACATGAATGGAAAGATTTTGGACACAATCGCACAAAAGCGTTAGAAGCCGCTTATAATAAAACAGACTATTTACTAATTTTTGACGCAGACGATAGAGCGCACGGCGTTGTCAAATTTCCGGAAAATCTAGATAAAGAATGTTATTTATTAAAATTTGCCAAAGCTTTTGTTTATTATAGACCACTATTAATTAATAACCGCATAAAATGGTGTTTTAAAGGAATTTTGCACGAGTTTCTTTCAAAACCTGAAACAGACCAGTATGATACGACATATTTAGAGGGAAATTACTACATTGAATCTAGACAATTGGGTGATCGTAGTAAGAATCCAAAAAAATATCTTGACGACGCAGAATTATTAAAAGTTGCTTATGAAAAAGAACGTTTGTGCGGTGAAAAAATACTTTATTGTAGGTATGCATTTTATTGTGCGCAAAGCTATAAGGATGCTGGAAAAGAACATTACGATGAATCGATAGTATGGTATAAAAAATGTATGGAATTAGATAATGGTTATCAAGAAAAATATGTTTCCGCAATTAATATTTCTGGTATGTATTTACTAAAAAACGACACCGATAATGCATTGCATTATTTTTACAAGAGCGCGGAATATGATTTAGAACGAATAGACGGCATCGCCACCGCTATGAAGATTTTGTGTGATAAAAAAGAATATATTCTGGTAAATGCTTTGTATCATCGATTTAAAAATTATACTTTAATAACAAAGGATAAACTTTTTGTAAATCCGGCGCCTTATTTAAACTGCGATATTGAGTATTATGGTGCGATTAGTTCTCATTACATTCGAGACAGTAGTACCGCATATGAATGTTGTAAAAAAATGGTATCTGTATTAGATGTGAAAAATGACAGATTGGCACAGGTATTTATTATTTTATCAAAGTATAAATTAGAAATTATAAAAGATCAAACTATTAAGAAGGAAATGTTTTTAAAACTGGATGCACTTATCTTAAAAAATTTTAATAAAACCAAAAAATTAGAACCATATTTTACAGACGTGTGGAAAATACTATTTGAAAAAGTATCAGGTTGCAAATCGACTTTGTTAAATCAAATTATACAGGGAATTGCATAAAATTTTTTCTATGAATATTGTAGTATAAAGAATGGTGGGGTATAAAAAAACTAAAAAGAATAGAAACGGCAAAAGAAAAACAGTATCAAAAAAATTCCACGCAATAAATTGTAGTCCAGCCGTAAAAGGAAAAACGCCAGTGCAAAATAGTTGTTTTACAGAACCTGTTTTACAACAATTAAAAGAGTCTTACAACAAACACCATCCCGATAATATAATTAATGAAACGGTTCCGTCTGAAATATGGCAGCAGCTAAAGATTAGACTATCCACATGTTCTAGTGAAGACTGTTGGTTAGACACCATAGAAGACAAATCTGTCAGAAGCAAATTAGACAATTATTTGTTTGCACCAGATCAGCCCGGCGATTGGCATGAACATGACGGATGGCTATCTAATTTTGATATTATGACTGTTCTCAAACAATTCGAAGTATCTCATAAAAACTTTAGACTAATTGGTCCAACGCCCATAGATTTTGATAGTAAACCAAGAAACAAAACTACAAAATGCGTTTGGGATGAATTGTGTGATTTTGATATGAAGAAATATTTAAAAACTGGAATAAATAAAATAGGAATTGTATTTAATTTAGACAAACATTATGGGAAGGGAAAACATTGGGTATCTATGTTTGTAGATTTGGAAGACAATTTCATATTTTATTTAGATAGCGGTGGTGATCATGCGCCAAAAGAAGTAAAAAAATTAGTAAATAGACTAGTTAAACAGGGATTGCAGTTAGAAGAAAAAAAGCGAATTCATTTTTATGAAAATTGTCCAATCGAACACCAAATGGGAACAAGAGAATGTGGTATGTACGCTTTAGTTTTTATAATTACAATGTTAACTGGTGAAATAGAAGGACAATCGTTGCCTACTTATGCGGATAGAATTAATTTTTTTAAAGATAAAAGAATACCTGATACTTTTGTAAAGAAATATAGAGAAATATACTTTAACGTACCAGAATAATTTATATTTATATTATAACAAGTAAATTTATTATAATATATGTCACAAATTAAACCATTATTACCAGAAGAAAATATAACTATAAAATTTGAAACGACACCTTCACTTTATGCAAATTCAAAGGGGTTCAACATATCAAATATAAAAACAAGCATTAGTAATAATGCAAACGAATTTTATTCACCCATCGATAAAGTCAATAATGATATGAACGGCTTGTGGAAAACATCTGTAAATTCGGCAAAACCGTATGCCGCACAAATAAGAGATTTAAGTAAATTTTTTCCAAAGTATACTCAAGAATTCCACATTTATCCTGTGGAAGATCATAGACATTTTGAAACCGATCAAGTAAAAAGTGCAAAAAAATTATTTGGATATGGTGATAATTTAGATATTTCTGATGTCGCTGATTTTAAGAGAGAATTAGAGGAAAAAAAATTAAAATTAGATAAAGAACATAAGAAAGATGTTGAAACCATGGCTGCTGAAGTTACTGCTTCAAAAGGTACCAATGATTTAATAATAAAAGATGAAACCGAAAAACTACATAAATTAAATGAGGAAACCGAAAAAATAGCTGTCGCAGTGCGATTACTTAAATATAATATAAGCAAGGAAAGTATTTATATTTTACTTTTATCAGGAAAGATTACAAAAAGTCTTGGTGACATTATGTTGAAAAAATTGGGTGAGGGGCCAAGATTATTCGGATATTCATTAACAACAGGATTTGATAATTTTGATACATCTACTGCTAATAAAAACATAGCCGATAATAAAGACGAGATTAAAAAACATATGGAGACAAAAAAAGCCGCAAAAGAAGAGTTAACAGCAAAGAAGAAAGAATTAAATGAAAAACTAACAGCAATAAGAAATACAGAATACAAAATACATGAATTAATCAAAGATAATGAACGACTAGATAAAGAGCTAAAAGATTTGGAACATGTTTCTGTGACAATAAGTAATTATCACGACGTTTTAAAACAGCATTATGAATCAAAAAAGGCCGCCGCTAGCAGTGTTCCAGAGAAGAAATTGGGTGGTTATCAGATAAAGTCCAAAAAGATTTCAGTAAAGCGAGGCGGATATAAAGCAAAATCAAAAAAATTCTCAATAAAACGGGGCGGAAAGAAACATTCAAAAAAAAATAAAACTCGCAATAGTATATAAATATAAGCTAACAATTTATATAAATGTCTCTTTATATAAATAATGAAAATCAAAAATTATTATGGACCGTTATACATAATAATCCTACAGCCATGCAATTCTTTTCAAGGATAACCGAACAACAAAAAATCGAATGGTTTAAAACAATTATTCGACTATTTTATGAAAATAACGCAAGACGAAATTTAACTATTAGTGATTTGCAACAACTTAATAAAGCGACAATTTCTTACATGTTGCAAAATATTACTGGTTCAAATGCGAACAGACCAGAACCGAGTCCCGCGATTTCACCGCGACCACAATTTACAAAAGAAGAAGTGTTACACCAACAATTTGATAATAAAAAAAAAGAGTATGAACAAATGTTCGAAAGAAAGGCGCCTGATAATATAGATTTTCGTGAAAAAATAGAGGATGGTGCTATTAACAATATGTCAGATTTGGTTCAATCGCATATTCGAGAACGCGAAGAAGAACTTCGTAAATATTCTCAACAGAGCCCAACTATCTTGCCAAAACAAATAGAAAATAAACATCAAAAACTTAAAATAGACGACAACGACACAATAAATATAACTACCGAAGTTCTCGAAATAGAAGAAAAACGTGAGAAAAAAACGGTTACTTTCCAAGATAAATCGAACAAAGACGAGCCCTTTTTAATGTTATTTGAAGAGTTTGAGAGTTTTAAAGCAAACGTTAACAAAAAACTAGAGGAATTGCAACAACAAATTAAAGAATTACAATCTGCTTCACTAAATTTACAAATATGATATATTAATTAAAATTGTAACCCAGTTATGTAGTCATTTATGTTTTTTAGGAAAAAAAAATAAATGCATAAAATATAAATAGTTTAATCTATTGATGGCGCATAACAATCCGACAATGAATCAAGATTTACACAACATATTAACTTATGAAAACAATGTAATGATAAACAAAACCGCTGAATTGAACAGCATGTTGCTTTCTTTACAAAAGCATATTTTTTACATGAATCAATTTTTAATGAAAAAATATGACCTTTCGTCAGCAAATCCTGATCAAGTATGCTTTGTAAATATAACTACATACGATCATTCTGGTAATATAGTATCATCGGTTACTTCTGATAATTCTGGTAATTTTGTACCAGTTTTAATGAGCGATGCTTCTGGGCATTGGATACCATGCGTTTTGCCGCCCGATTTGTCAAACAATCGTATGTTTACTAGAGGCGTTGTTCCTAACACAAAGCATGATGGATCACGCTGTTTCCCATATTATCCATATTCTTATCCATATTCTTATCCATATTATCCACATTATTATCCATACTTAGGAAACGACGACTATGATTATAGATCGTTTGATGCACATAAACCAAATTCCCCCCACCACCCTATAATGCGACCTAACAACCACGCGGTTTCATCACACAGCACTGCTCATCCGATGGGTCAACATATTCATATTTATCCACAAGGGCATAATTAAATTATAAAGATAAACAAATAAAATAAAATAAAGAAAAATTTTTATTTTATATATTTAAAATGGAATTGCTAAAAAATACATTATTTATAAACTTAGAATCCCGAACCGATCGTCTACATCATGCGCTATTAGAGTTTAAAAAAATGAATATAAACGCAGAACGTATAGATGCGGTAAAAGTGTATAATGGCGCAGTTGGATGTACAATGAGTCATATAAAATGCATTGAATTAGCAAAACAACGAGGATACGATTTTGTTTTTATTTGCGAAGATGACATTACTTTTACAAATCCAACGTTATTAAAACAACAGTTAGAGAAGTTTGAAAAAAACGAAGACATATCGTGGGATGTGTTAATTATAGGTGGTAATAATGTTCCTCCTTTCCAACAAGTTCAGGAATATACAGCAAGAGTTTTTTATTGTCAAACAACAACTGGATATATTGTTAAAAAACATTATTACGACACGCTGTTGGTTAATTTTAAAGAAAGTGCTGGAAATTTAATGCGCAACCCTAATAATAAAAAAGAATTCGCTTTAGATATGTATTGGAAAAGATTACAGTTGCAGGATTTTTGGTATATGATAACCCCACCTACCGTTACGCAATACGAAAGTTACAGTGACATTGAAGAAAAAAATGTAAACTATGATTTCTTAATGTTAGATATGGAAAAGAAATGGTATGTTGAACAAAACGAACGATTGCGTAAAATGGGAATGGAGATAGATTAATGGTTATGTAAATATAAAAAGTTTGATAAAACCGTCTTATTTTTTTCAACATACTGGGAACTTTTTAAATTAGATTCGTACTCTTTTCTCATAATAGCTTCTTTATAATTTTTTTCTTGCAATGACAACATATGTTCTGCTTCTTGTTTTTCTAGTGGCGTCAATGTTTGCTTATTACGTTCTCGCGAATAGTGGTCAACTGATGCAAATTTGGGAACATTTTTATAATCTCTTTCACTCACAGACAAAACGGTTTGATCTTTATGAACTTTTCGTAAATCATCGAATTTTAGTTTACTAAAAGGGTCACATTCTACATATTGATCATCGTCGTCATATAATTTTGAACCTGTTCCGCTATTTACGTATAAATTTTCTACACCACGATAATTTGTAATGCCCATGCTAGCTTGTTGAGTTTTTACTTTTTCAAATACTTGTCCCATGTTATTTTTTGTTACATTTTCATCTATTTGAAACGTCGCGTCGTCTTTTGTAAACCATTCGTTGCGAGTAGGATCTGGTTTTGTCGACATATTTTCCTCAAACAGTTTATTAAATTTATTTTGAAATTCTTTTGACGCCATTTTGTTTATCTTCGCCTTTATGTTTTGGTTTGTAGTTTTATCAAAATCACTTTGATTAAGTGGTTTATATTTTTCTTCTTCGCTGGGTACCGTCGCGTTTACTTTTTGTTGATTTTCATAAAAACGATAAACCATATCAAAAGCTTTTTTATAAAATAAAAAATACTCCGGGCCTAATTTTGATTTATCTGGATGGGTCATTAACACTGTCTTTTTTGCACGTTTTATATCATCTATTGAAATTTCATACGACAATCCAAAAAGATCTAAGATTTCATCGAATTTATACATATGGATATTCAAGTTATGTGATTTAGAATCCTGATTACACTTGGACATTTAAAAATTATATAGAATCTATATAATTTTTATTTAGTAACGAAAACGAAATAAATAATATGTGACAAATATATTATATAATCATGCCCTTGCCCGTTATTACTAAAATCAATGATCGCACCCATTTCGCACAACTCTTACAATCTAATCCAGGACTATTTATTATTAAATTTGGTGCTGAATGGTGCGGTCCATGTAAGATAATAGAACAAGATGTTATTAATTATTTTAATCAAATGCCGGATACTGTTCAAGGCGCCATTATCGATGTTGATGAATCGTTTGATGTTTATGCGTTTTTAAAGAGTAAAAAAATGGTTGGTGGCATTCCTGCAATATTAGCTTATTATAAAGGAAACCTAAACTACATTCCCAATGATTCACACGTTGGTTCTGATAAAAAACAGTTAAAAACTTTCTTTGAAACTTGTTACATAAAAGCAAATCAAAGCAAATAATTTTTTATTTTTTTGCGGTTCTAACTTTATTTTTACTTCTATAATTACATTTATCTAAAACGCCTCGTCTTTTTATTTTGACGGCGATATCGTTTTGTTTTTCCGCCAATTTTAAGTTGTGGCGCATTTTGAGGCGGCGACGGTCCGCTAGTCAATGGGTTTGTAAAAGTTATCGGGGCTGCTGGTTTTGGCGGACCAACATTTGGTGGTGCACCTGAACCTGATAAATTTGGCAACATATTCGAAGTTTTTTCAGAGTTGCCTTTGTCGGGTGTTTTATTCATAATTGTTACATATGTTAAAACTAACGTGGTAACCCCAATTAACGCATAATCTAATATAGGTATTGAAGGTTCGTCCATTTATTAATATTTATAAAATACTGATATTTTTATTATATTACTAAATATTATCCCAATCTTTAAATAAGCCACCCGCCTTCAAATTTGGCGTCTCTATTTTTGGTTTGTTTAATCTTTCGTAATCATTAATATATAATATTTTTATATCATTTGACAACTCTTTATTGATGAGCGTTTTTAATAAATTCATTTTATAATTATTTTTGGCAATTTTTGCAATCAACTCATTATCTATTTCTTCCGTTGCATTAAATCTATGATCACGACCATCACTCGATCGCTTCCATAAATTTGTTATTAAATCGTTAACGATTGGCCCGTTTTCACTATTGATAATAGACATTCGCTGCGTTATAATATTTTTTTTTCTTCCTTCAATGCTAATATTGTATAAATATTTTTTATTGTCTAGCAAAAAAGCTAAAAAGAACGATCTCAAGAACATTGTTTAATAATAATAAAATATCTTTCTATTATTATTTTTACTTATTTATTCTTTATCATTAAGTTCTTTTCTAATTTCCATTGATTTATTCAACCATTTTGACTTTGTATCACTATCAACCGTTGTGTGCATATGTCTTTCATATTGTTCAGGACTATCATAAAACAATATAATTTCATTGTCCTTACAACCCAATCCAACATAACGAGTTTTAAAAAACAAATACTCGCTTTTTGAACCAACGCGGTAACCTTGAAGTCTGGTGCCAGTTATTGCGTCACGAATAAGAGACCCCGGGGTACTTGATGTGCTGTAAAATTCGCAAGCCTTATTTTTGCCGTTTACGTTAATTGATATCTTAATGTATCCCTTATCTATACTCTTAATATCATCATATAGTTTACGATTGCGATTCTTTGCCGTGTTTACACTGCTATTGCGTGTGGTTACGCTTTCGTTATCGTTTCCTACATAATTGTATTCATATTCGTCCTCGAAATCGTTGGCATTGTTTGGATGAAATGGGTCGTCTTCGTACTGCATAATAGTTTTAGCAAAAAACTCTGATTATAATAAGATGCTTATCAGATACAATATAATCGGGTATTATGTTTATATTCTTTTTATTAATATTTTATAATTGAATATATAGAATAATTTATAATAACATTCTATACATGTCGTTAACGTCTGAACAGTTAAGAGAGTTGTTAATAAATAAATTCATGGGTCCTCAAGAAACTTTATTATCTGAAACGCAATCAGTTGAAACGCCATCATTAGAACCGAAATCAGTTGAAATACCATCATTAGAACCGAAATCAGTTGAAATACCATCATTAGAACCGAAATCAGTTG
>Ga0136644_10004204_pt1 | contig 10658 bp, 7 predicted proteins | sample C_130820_EF_Meta_FD_94780 | JGI IMG/M metagenome (GOLD analysis project Ga0136644, IMG submission 94780) | Freshwater microbial communities from Lake Croche, Canada to study carbon cycling - C_130820_EF_MetaG (v2) (version 2) | ecosystem: Environmental > Aquatic > Freshwater > Lake | place: Lake...
AACGAATAAGGATTTGTACGGTTAAATCCGGTTACATGCGCAGGTGTCCGCAAATTTGGTGCTACATTCTGCCGATTAACAAACTGTATCTTTTTATTTTTTTTCGTCACACCATTACGTTTTAAAATAGACCGTATTTCTCTGCCGGACATCCCTATATTAGTCTTATAAAAATTGAGACCGCGCATTAATAGAAAACAGCGACCAATTCAAGATGAAATTGGTCATTGTAGAATCTCCTGCCAAATGCGGCAAAATTCAGGAGTTCTTAGGCGCAGGATACCAAGTTGTAGCAACAATGGGGCATATTCGTGCTTTGGAGGAGACTCTAGATTCGGTCGGTATTGACCGCAACTGGGAGCCCAAGTACGCTGAAATCGCTACGAAAAAGGATGCGATTATGAAGCTTAAGAAAGCGGCAAAGGGCGCCGATGTGATCTTAGCAACAGACGATGACCGTGAGGGAGAGGGCATTGCCTGGCATGTATCTGTGATTTTGAATCTAAATCCGGCGGTCACGCCGCGTATTGTGTTTCATGAAATTACCAAGCCGGCAATTTTGGCGGCGGTAAATAATCCGCGACGCCTGGACTTGAACAAGGTTGCCGCCCAACAGGCACGCGCAATGCTTGATCTTCTTGTAGGCTTTACTATTTCAAAAGTACTGTGGAGCCGTGTTGCCCCAAAGCTTTCAGCAGGAAGATGCCAGACTCCTGCGCTAAGGCTGGTTGTAGAACGCGACTTAGTTGTTGATACGCACCGACCTGAGGCATCATGGCGTCTATCGGGTACCTGGGCAGATCCAGCCAATCCATCCCAAACCATTCCTGCGGAAGCAACAAAGGAGCTCAAAGATGAGGGTGAGGCGCGTCAGGCGCTTCAACAAGTTTATAATAATACCGAAACAAAGGTTGTTCAGGTGAAGGAGACTATCTCCATCTCACAGCCCCCAAAGCCGCTTATTACCTCAACGCTTCAGCAGGAGGCATCATCGCTTCACGGGCTCAATCCAAAAACAACCATGATGGCAGCGCAGAAGTTGTATGAGGCGGGTCATATTACATATATGCGTACCGATAATCCGCTGTTGTCGCAAGAGGCAAGTACAGCGATTCGTACATATGTTGAGGCGACCTATGGTACACCGTACTTGGGACCCGAGGGGCAGCATACGATTCTACCGGCAACAACGGCGGCAGCAGCCCCAGCCCCAGCCCCAGCAGCCCCAGCCAAAGCGAAAAAGACAAAAGCTACGGCAACGGATGCTCCTGCGCCCCCAGAAGCACAGGCGGCGCACGAAGCGATCCGCCCTACTCACCCCGAAACCCCCAATCCGCCAATTGAGGACATTACGCAAAAGACGGTCTACGCCCTTATCTGGCGCCGCGCCACCCAGAGCCAAATGTCCGCATCGCAGACGGATGTACGCAAGGCGACCCTTGCGCTTACGGCGGACCCTACCCGTCAGTGGACCACAGAGCAGACGAAGCTCCGCTTTGCCGGCTATAAAATTCTAGAAAAACAGGACCCAGAACGACACGCCAAGGACCAGGCGGAGTGGCTGTACTGGGCGCAAAAGCTTGTCCAAAACGCCCTTCTACACTGGACCACTCTTAAGGCGGACGAGGTGTTTACAAAGCCGAAGGGACGCTATACGGAGGCGTCGCTCATTGCAGAATTGGAGAAACGCGGTATTGGTCGCCCCTCCACCTTTGCATCCCTTGTAACCACCATCATGGACCGCAATTATGTAGAGAAGACAAATACCGACGGCAAGACGCAGGATAGTCATCACCTTGCCCTGAGCCCCAACATGTGGCCGCCAAACCAAGCATTAGAGCACCACAAGGTCGGCGCCGATAAGAATAAGCTCAGCGCCACCGCGCTCGGTAAGTCGGTGAGCGAATTCCTGTCCCGCGAATACAACGATCTATTTAATTACGAGTTCACAGCGGCAATGGAGCAGAAGCTGGATGCCGTCGCAAAAGCCGAGCAGCAGTGGAAGTCAGTCCTTCAGCAGACCTGGGACACCTACAAAGAACGCTACCAGGCAATGACAGCCGGCGGCGCCGCTGCTAGTAAAGCCGCAAAAGAGCGCGTCCTTGCCGAAAACATGAAGGTAATTTTGAGCCGCAAGGGTCCCCTCTTTGTGAAAGAGCCCCCCGCGGGCGCCCCCGCCGACACAAAAGCCACCTTTGCCCCTGTGCCCCCGTCAACGACCTTTGAAACCGCAACCCTGCTTGATGCGACAACGGCGTTCGCAAACGCCGCCATAGCCGCTCAAGGTGAACTTATTGGGATGTTAGAAACCCAGGAAATCCGTAAAAAGAAAGGACCTTACGGTTGGTATGTCATCTGCGGTACCACAAATGTGAGCCTGAAGGGCGACGAAACGCTGGAACAAATTAAGGAGAAACTAGAGGCAAAGATCTCGTTTGCTACAACGGAAACAGCATTTAGTCGCCAAGTTGGTGACTATATGATCAAAAAGGGACCGTATGGGCTATATTTCTACAAACATGCTCTCATAAAGAAAACGTTTGTAAAGTTTCCAGCAACATCCAATGCGGAAACAGTGACTGCCACGGATCTTGCAGCGCTCTATTCGGCAGGCATTAAATGTAAGCGGCGTACCCATTTCAACAAACCGAAGGAGTAGAGTTCGCAATAGCAAATAACTCACGCAGCTCACGAATCATTCCCTCCAACTTATACAATTGTTCAAGATGCTTGGGTTCTTTATCAGTTTTTGCTTTGAGTTTTGCCGCAATGACCCGCTTAATATCCTGCGCGCTAAATGGTGTAAATGTGTTATTTACAGCATTAAGAGTAACTAAGATATCCCATAGTTGCCCGTATAATTCTTTTTCGGTCATTTTAGTTGATGGTTGCCGGCGGGTCCAGCACAGGAATTGCCTCAAATTTTGTCGGTGGTACAAGTGCCGGTGGCGGGTAAGGGAAGCCCTCACTACTTGCCGGTACCAGCGGCTTAGGGTCCTGAATACCAAGTTTCTTATGTCCCCAACGGTACGTCTTATCTATTTTACCTTCGCTCATCGGCTGACGATACAGGCGAAAATCAAATAACGCTCCGCGCAACCGCTCATCAGGATTCTCAAACGCTTGGGATTCTAACTCCCAGTTGCTACGACCAATGTAGTTGGTTGTTGTGTACGATTTAAGGGGCATAAATCCATCCAGTTCTTCTAGGACCATCTTACCATTAATATAGACACGCCATGTGGGACGGAAATTAGAGGCATCGGTCGTTGTCAATGCAATATGCGTCCACTTTTTCAAAGGAATGGCGTTTGTAGCACGCAGCCGCATCTTACGTTGTTGGGTATCCCAAATTTCAAACAGCAAATTCGCACGAGGATCAACACCAGGACGAATCTCGTCTTCAGGGTATGTATTTTGAACTGGCTCGGGACCAGGGCAGTCAAATTCGCTCACATTTGCTTCGGTAGTTGCCATGAATTCTTGGGGTGAGACTTCAGCGGGCGCACGCGAATTACAGACCTTATTGTCATCACCAGGGCGGCGATTGAGTAGACCAAACGCGGGATCTACATTACCCTTTGCCTCAATACCAAGTAGTACATTGTCATGTCCTGGTCCGTTGCCGAAATCAAATATGCGTGCATTATTTGTGAACTCGTCAAAGTAGACCCAGACCGAAATTGCGCGTAATTGGCGAAGTTGAACTTTGGAGTCAAATTCCAGGCGTGCATTTTCGCCGATTTTAATGAACTGGTCGGCGGGCGGCTTCACCTCGGCATCCGCGGTCGGTAGACGATTCATAGAAAGTCCCTCTGTCACCGTTTTCTTAGGATCCTCGTCAATCTTTATTCCACCGGCAATCTTAATCTGGGTATTTTCACCGTAATCCAGCATATCATCATAGAAACGGTACCATACCATAATACCCTCAAAAAAGAAGAGTAAATCGGCAATATCAACGGGTGGGTCATTATCAGGAGTCTCTTCGCCCTGCTTGAAACGGGTGTTGCCGGCAAGAATTGCCATAGCCTGCCACGCATCATTGGGTGAATCTGTAATCTTTAAAATACGGGCATAGTCGTCCTTGCCGTCGCCGTTGACATCGCGAAAGTAGTCGTCACGACTGAATTTAGTGCCGGCGCGCATAGAATCGGTACGATAGGTGAAGGAGTCAAGACCCTCCTGACCGGCAAGCGCACACGCCATAATACGAGAATCGGGTATCCCTTCCTTCTCAACAACACGACAGAAATCGCCCTTGTATCCAAGGCGTTGTACATCAACGTAGCCTTCAAAGTAACGGGGGTTACGTATCCAGCCATCCACTTCGCGCATCTCGCCCGGTACAACATCGTAACGACGCGGGAAGAATTTGCCAAAATACTCTGGCACAACACCGTCGGTAAATCCCTCAAGCATCATGTTATTACGAAGGTATTCCCAGGCAACAATTATAATAAGCAGCGCAATGGCTGCGTACACCATTGTTTCCCAAATCATTTCCCTTACTTTCGTGCGGTTATTTTTCCATCGTAGAAAACGCTGCTATGACAAATGAACCTGTACGGGTTCGAGCGGGATTTTACGGCAGATTTGGAAAGATTTGTGCAAAAGAACGGCGGTTGGGAACCTATTCCACCATTACCACTATGGTCTCCACGCAAAACAGCGGCGCCTGAGCGTCATCGTATATTAGGAATAGAACGTAGTGTACCACTACAGACCCAGATTCATTTGTTAGATACCCAGAACGAAGCATTTGAAATTATTGAATCTATGGTGCGTATTTATCTATCACCGGTTGAATACGGAATGTTGGGTTCGGGTCAGAATGGATTTGCGCCGTTGAATCCCGAGGCGGAACAGGTTTGGCTATTTGCTATGCGTTGGTTAACACATTACTACGAATGTCTCATGGAGCCATTGGCAATACGAACAGAGTTTTATCAGCAGTCTCATCAACGATTTATTGAGCTTATGCGACAGATGCTTTCCTACAATCCTTCAAAGCGGATTTCTTTTCGGGACGCTTTACAATTTTGGTATCCTACAAGTACCGTTTTCGCATCGCGTCCGTTGAGTGAGGAGGATAATCAGTCCACGACAGACCAAGACCTCCCTGAGGGGGACAGCCAGGCAGAGAATTCAGCCGAATGTCATAGCCACGCCCCCGCTGAGAGCGCCGCCGACGAGTCCGTGCACCCCCCTGAGGGGGGCAGCCAGGCAGAGAATCCAACCGAATGTCATAACCCCGTCCCTTCTGAGAGCGCCGCTGAGAGCGCCGCGTCCGTGCCGCCTTCCGTGTCCGTGCCGCAGGCGCAGCTGCCGCCGCCGCAGGCACGTTCACGCCTCGCCCTAAAACGACTGGATGGTCCCGCGGGACACAATAAAACCCGCAGAAGTCCTCGTAATTCAGGTCGCTCCCCTGCCATCGGTAATCGCGGGACGCGAGTTCGGGGTTAAAAATAGGGCTTTTGAGCGCATCAAACGTCTTTACCTTATTTGAGCCATCCTTGTGGCTCCAATAACCATCACGGTCCTGACGATACCAGTGGTAATCCACGCCCTTATCCACTACCGCCGCCACCTTACTCATACCGGCAGGACACTTCTCGGCAAATGATGACTTAGTCACCTCAGGAATATCGCCCATCATAAGTTTCTCCACAACGGGGCACGAGCGACGCTCCTCCTTATTTAACGCATTGCGGTGTCCCGTTTTCGCACCGGGTTGGTGAAAAAAGTTACGGCAGTTACCGTACTTCTTACATAACTCTTCGCCCTTGGGGTCATAGACATGCATTGCGTAGGAATAACAATTATGGCACCGACGAACGGACGGTTTATTGTAAAGGGCAACATCACGGACTGGTTCCGAGCCCGATAAGGGCGAGCCATTGCAGTCCTGGTGCTGGGCACAAAAGGGGCTACCCTCAACTGCTGTACGCGTACAGGGTGCATTGTGTGAGTTGTAGCACTGGCACAAAGCCCGCGGCTTTTTAACTGTTTTATTCTGGTTCTTATTTGAACCCATCTTACTATAGGTATCTATTTTAAGAGAACCACACTAGATTTATTAGATATGAATCTAGAACAGGGCGCCGCTTTTATCGTAAATAAGATTCGGGCGCAGCAACCGTTTTTTGTTGGAAAACTAGGAACATCGGAGTTGGATGTGCTTATTTTTTATACACAGTATCGCCAAGGTGGACAGCATCAAGGGTATCCGCAAAATATAAAATTAAATATTGCGCGAAATGGTGGGTTGTTTCCTGCTAGTGATTTTGCAATAGATGCATGGGCAAATCATATGCTTACTGAGGTACTGCCTGTATGTGACGGTTTTGCCGCATGGAATCCTATGTATCCACAAGTAGAAAAGGCGATTCTTAATACATTTGCAAATAAGGCGGTACAGTTTCCTCTAAGATCCTTAGAGCCGTATTATATTGAGAATCTTGAACAACGGTGGACCTATATGCTGCCGAAGGACCGTAAGGTAGCAGTAGTTTCCCCTTTTTACAAAAGTATTGAATATCAATGGAAGCGTAAAGAAGCAGTATGGGGCGCAAATCCTATTTGGAGTCCACGACCACCAGTAATCATTCCTGTACGCGCAGGATACAGTCCGTATTTATCGGCAACAACGGGTCGCTGGTCGGCAAAGATTATAGAAGGCGGTTGGCGTGCAGCAGTCGCAGATATTGTGCGACAGGTGGAAGAGACGGGAGCGCAGTTTGCTATTATTGGCTGCGGCGCCCTTTCCTTACCGATATGTTACGCACTAAAAGAGAAGAATATATCGTCTATTCATACTGGCGGAGCTACACAGATATTGTTTGGAATCAAGGGGCACCGATGGCTTTCACATGGTACTATATCCGAATTTTTCAATGATACATGGGTGTTTCCTGAGACGGAAGAGACGCCAACGGGCGCAAACGAAGTGGAAGGCGGATGTTATTGGTAATGTTACGCTTTTAAAAAATTGATGAATTTATCAGCTCAAAGCTGATTTTCAGTATCCAAAATGCCGTTGTGTACAGCGACGACTGCGGCTGGCAATCCTTGTACAAAAAATGCAAGCGCGAATCACAATGGTTTATGTTCAGTTCATGGTAGACAGGTACAAAGGGCGGCAGAGGCAGCGGCAGAGGCAGCACAAGCTGCAGCAATAGCGGAGGCAGAAAATGCTGCTGCGCGTGCAGCTAGGGTTACTGAGAATATTGCGCGACAGGATCGTGCGCCAGCGGGATCGCCTGATGACTTTCATAGGTACGCACGGCTAATTGCGGATTTGTGGACGGTTCATCGTGTGCCGACAAATCTGCTTGCTCAGGCGTATTGTGCCGTAAAAAAGACGTCAGTTCAGCATGTAGGATGGGCGCCTTTGCTTAGGGCAGTTGCGGGTGTTATCAATCTAGCGTACTTTAATATGGACATGTTGGAGTGGAGTGATATAACAGACAATGATAAAAATAATGTATTTCAGGAATTGCAAACTGCTTTAGGACCGTTTCCGCCTTATAACATTATTAGCTCTTTGAAGATTGGTGATAGAGTGCGTGAAGAGGCGGTTCGGCGGCGTCAGGAGGAACGGGCAGCAGCAGAAGCGGCGGCGGCGGCAGCACAAGCAGCGCAGGCAGCGGCAGCACAGGCAGCGGCACAAGCACAAAACCCCGCTGTACAAGCGGTTCATGGGGCGCAGTTTGTTCGCGACCCAGAGGGCGGTATTAATCTTGGTGCATTTGCTCGTGATACTCAAAGCACGCACCGTTCATCAGTACAGGATGGAACAAGAAAGGCGATTCCTGTTCTTATTGCACGCCCGGTGGACGCCACCCAGGAAACCTTGACAGAGATTCTAATTGCCTTTGATGATAGAACGGCGGTAAGGTTCTCCGATAGAGCAAAAGAGCAATGTGTTATGGAAATTACCAATGACTATTACAATACAGGAGCATTCAATGTTGCATACGGCGATGTTCTTGACCGTATATGGATGTATATCAAGATACACGCAGAGCGTAAGCAACTTATTCGTCGGCTAGCACAGGAGGTGATTGAAGGAGTAGGTATGTGCGAGAATGGTAAGATGACACATCTTGTAAATGTACTCTACGCGTATGATCAAGAGATTACAGCATTGCTACAGAATGAGGCTCCACCGCGGGAGGCGTTTCAGGCAAAATTTGCGACTCTTTTGAACCGACCTGTAAGCGAGCGCGCTGCAGCAGCGGAGGAGATCTTTAATGATTACCGTATTCCTGAGGCGGAGCGCCAGACATGGTTAGCGCCTATGTTGGAGACCGAGTAATCCAAAAAATTTGATGTTGCTTTTTCTACCATAGAAAACGCAACAATGGCACTACGACGTATTCTAAAGGAGCTTGACGATCTGCGTAAGGACCCGCCAGCGGGCTGTTCGGCAGGACCGGTGGGGGACGATATGTTTCACTGGGAGGGCGTGATTATGGGACCGGCAGATAGTCCGTTTGCCGGCGGCGTCTTCAAGCTCAACATCCACTTTCCTACCGAATACCCCTTCAAGGTACCGCATCTACAGTTCAAGACCAAGATTTATCATCCAAATATCAACGCAAGTGGTGGCATTTGCCTTGATATTTTGAAGAGTCAGTGGAGCCCTGCGCTTACCATTTCCAAGGTGCTTCTATCGGTGCTCAGTCTACTTACGGACCCCAACCCAAACGACCCTCTTGTACCGGATATTGCACAGCAGTACAAGGAGGACAAGGCGGCGTATGAAGAGCAGGCGCGCGCCTATACCATGCTTTACGCCGGTGACAAGCCAATGGATATTTCGGATGAGGACGACGATGATGAGGAGTCGGTGATGCTTGCCTAGGCGATCCAGCGGTAAGGACCTGTGCCCAGCACATTTACCGAAGATTTTTTAGGCTCCACGTCAACAACCAACCGACGACCGTAGACATGCCAGTCAAATTCACCGCTATCACCGTAGACCATGAACATATTGTTAGAAATCCTGGATACATTAAGTGTGCGTACGCTGCCATTGTAGATAGGCGTCACTTGGACGGTGAATTCCGTTGCTAACGCATCTACATATTCAGGTAGAGTTATAGTAACACTGGTCTCAAGGTCGGCAATAGCGGCTGTGCCGCGGTAGTACACACCGGCTTCAGGTCCCTCTAAGCACGCATGAACAAGGTATTTAGATTCATCCTTAGGATGGTCAATAACGAATGTTTTTGTTGTGTTGTAAACAACTTCGTTTGTTCCTGTATCATATGCAAGTGCGTTTGTTGTAATACTATTATTTTGACGAATCGGTGATATGTAGAGTGAACTAGAGATTGCGGAATTGAGTGCTACACCTGTCGCGTTAATTATAATAGTATTGGTGCTTTGGTTATTTGAGCCGGCAGCGTAGCCAATCGCAACTGCATTGGAGCCTTGGCTACTTTGACCTGCAAATGCGCCAATGGCGACGGCATTTGTGCTTTGGTAGCGTAAGCCGGCAAAATTTCCAATAGCAATAGCATTTGCTCCTTGTGTTGATTGACCAGCATAATAACCTACTGCTACTGCTTTATCTCCTTGTCTAATGGATCCTGCGGCAGTACCATAGGCAATTGTAGAAACAAGAGTATTAGGCAATGTATTATAATTTACAATACCTGAAGTGGAATTATATGTGAGTACAAATGGAGAATTGCTATTTGGTCCTGTGATTCCTGACAATACAATATTTGTGGGTGTAGAGATTACGAGATTTGTATTTGTGTCAATTGAGATAATACCATATCGGCGGTTGTATATTTGGGCTGTAGGAATTCCAAGAATAAATATGCCTGAAGCACCACTACCGGCTGTGATATAATCAGCGCTTCCTCCTCCGCCTGAGCCAGGAGTCGTTGCGTTTGCCCCTGTGGTGGCGCCGCCACCGTACTCTGCCTTGGCTCCACCTTTTCCTCCGTATCCACATGTTATACCAAGAAACGTCAACCCCGCACCGCCTGCTCCTCCCTGATTAGCTACAGTACCATTTACACCTATCGAAGTAATTCCACCACCACCTCCTCCTTGTCCACCTAAAGTGGTAGGTGAAAATCCTCCTAATCCTCCATTAAATCCTTGTGAACCTATTCCTCCTGCGCCATAGTCTCTTGTACCACCTCCTCCACACCCTCCAGATATACCAACAGATACATCCCCTCCACCTGTTCCTCCTCCAGTTGCAGTCACAAAGGTAGATACTCCTGATATAAATGTTGTATTTGTTCCGTTTGTATTTGTTCCTCCTCCCGTTCCAATGGTAATAGTATATATTTGCCCATTTGTCAACGTTAGAAAATTATTATTGTACTGTAATGATGAAAGTGTAAGAGATGAAAATATGGCTGGATCGTTCGTTCGTAATCCTCCTGCTCCTCCTCCTCCTCCATTGTAATAACCTGATCCGCCACCAGCGCCGCCGCCCAAAGAGAAATATACAACATTTGTTAGATTAGCTCCTAATGAAACAGTACAACTTGAATTACACACAAAATACGTATACGATCCTGAAGTTATAGTTGATGTTGGGGCAATTGAAAAGGTAAATGGAGGCACCGAATATTCACTACTTCCTATATTTTTAATATTATTCAATTTCATATCAATATCTCCAG
>Ga0136644_10004205_pt1 | contig 10658 bp, 6 predicted proteins | sample C_130820_EF_Meta_FD_94780 | JGI IMG/M metagenome (GOLD analysis project Ga0136644, IMG submission 94780) | Freshwater microbial communities from Lake Croche, Canada to study carbon cycling - C_130820_EF_MetaG (v2) (version 2) | ecosystem: Environmental > Aquatic > Freshwater > Lake | place: Lake...
CCGCCAGGTGCCCTTATGCGACACGACCGGTTGCATCAGGGTCGGCTCACCCACGATGCAGCCCGCAGGCTGAATGCCCGCTTCCTGCAGATCCTTGATGAGCTCGTGCACGCCGAAGCACCCCACCTCTTCGTCATACGACAGCGCAAAGTGCACGGCGCTTGGCAGATTGGCATGCAGGATGGCGGGCGCAGCCGCCAGCGCGCTGGCGATATAGCCCTTCATGTCGGCCGTGCCACGCCCGAAGAGCTTGCCGTCGCGCTCGGTGACCTTGAACGGATCACTGTGCCAATCCTGCCCGTCGACCGGCACGACGTCGGTGTGCCCCGACAGAACAATGCCCGGCGCTCTGCCATCGCCCAGAGTGGCGAATAGATTGGCCTTGCGCCGATCAGCGTCCCAGCTCAAGCGAGACACCACGCCCAGCTTGGCCAGTTCATCACGAACCCATTCGATAAGGCCCAGGTTGGAATTGCGGCTGACGGTATCAAAGCCGACGAGCGTATGCAGAATCTCCAGCGTTCGCGCACTCGGGCGGCCCGCCTGGATCGATGCAGCCGCGTCGCGGGATGCGGAACCGGAAACAGACTCGATCAGGGCCATGGGAGCTCGCAAAAGTGGAACAGATTGAACGAGCTTACCGCAGCCGGAGCAGGTGCGATCCGGGCGCCGGGACCGGATCCCGCGCCGGCTAGCCCTTATTCGATCACGGCGTCGTCGCCGACCAGTTCAAGGTAAGCATCCTCCAGGGTCACGGCTTTCACGCTGACTGCGCTGACCTCCGGACCGTCCAGCGCATCAACCACCTCGCGAAGACTGAATTGGCGCGGCAGCAAGCAGCTCAGTTGGCCCGCACGCTGACGGATGGCCCATCCCAGACCTTGCGCGCGCTCGATGGTGGCGCCACTGTCTCGCGACTGTAGCGTGGCGACCGCCTGACCGGGCACGCGGGCGAGCAGCTCGGGCACGGTGCCAATCGCCGCCACCCGGCCAGACTGCATCACCGCGACGCGGTTGCACAGGCGCTCGGCCTCGGCCAGCTGATGGCTGGTCATCAGAATCGTGGTGCCACGGTCGCGCAGGCCTTCGATCAGGCGCCACAGATCGAGTCTCGCTGCGACATCAACCGCCGCCGTTGGCTCGTCCAGTATCAGGACTTCGGGGCAGTGCACCAGTGAGACGGCCAGATGCAGCCGCTGTTGCCAGCCGCCAGAGAGTCGGCCAACGCGGGTCGCTGCATGCGGACCCAGACCGAAACTTTCCATCAGTTCCTTGACCCGTGCGTGGCGCTGAGCGGCTGGCAGGCCGTGAAGACGACCGAAGAAATGCAGGTTTTCCGCAGGCAGCAAGTCGGGATAGAGCGCGCAGTCCTGGGCGCACAGACCCATGCGCGCGCGGGCAGAGGCGCCAAGTCGGGCCAGTGGTTGACCCATCAGCTGAACCTGTCCGGCATCGGCCTGCAGCAACTGGCAAACAATGTTGAGCACGGTGGACTTGCCGCAACCGTTTGGACCAAGCAAACCCATGACCTCGCCGCGCATGACATGCAGGCTGAAGCCGTCGAGTACCTCTCGAGCGCCAAAGCGCTTATGCAGACCATCGATTTCCAGGGCGGCTGTCACGGGCGCCGCTCCAGTACCAGCAGTTGCCGATAGGATCTGACGCCCAGCGCAAGCGAAAGGCCACAAAACAGCACCAGAAAAATCAGCTCGAAACGCAAATCAGAGACACCCAGACCGTATGCCGCCACACCTTTGAAAGCCTGGTTCATATGCAGCATCGGGTTCAGCTGAGCTGCTGTCTGCATGGCACGCGGCATGATTTCAAGCGGAAAAAAGGTTCCGCCCAAAACCAGCAGCGGCACACCGATGGCGGACAGGGCGACCACCACTTCTTCGCTGCGCCTGGCAAAACGTGCACCGAGAAAAAAACCCATGCCAACATAGGCAAATACCGATAGCAACAGGATCAAACCGCCCAACCACAGGCTGCCGTGGTATCGCGCACCGATGAGCCAGGCGATGCTGTAGAGCATCACCACTTGCACCGCTGCCAACAACAACTGCGCCAACACCACGCCAAGGAAATAGGCCGCCGGATGCAAGGGCGAGGCCAGCAGGCGGCGCAAGGTACGGCGCTCACGTTCGGCTGCAATGACTGCCACCGTTCCGCCAAGACAGCTGAAAAAAAGCGCCGCCCCCATCAGAATGCCAGCCGCGGCTGCATCCAGGCCGGCGCGCATGCTGTCGTTGTGGGCATAGACCAACCCGAACAGCAACATCATCGCGGCAGGAAACACCGCCCAGAAGATCAAGCCTCGGCGTTGACGCCACTGCTCCACCAGCAGGCGCTGTGCGACGGCAAGCGTCTGTTCGAGCAGCAGTCTGTGGGCGGGCATGAAGTTACGCAGGTGATTTGCAGGCGTTCACATCTGGACATCGGGCTCTGCACAAACAGGCCGAATGCACAGGGAGAGATTGTACGTCTGCGCCCTTGCCGCCTTTCAGCCCATCAAGCCTTTCAGGTCCGGCATTGAGCCGGGTCGGCAGCGCCGATTTTGGCGATCTGGTATGTAGTGGGTCCGACCCTGCCCGCAATAGCAGGCGCGCTGCGAACGCTCAGGTTGTTGCACCGGCAGGGTTGCCGATAAGCTCATCTCGCATCGTTCAATCAGATGCGCGCCGATAAGGTATTGCTGAACAATCACGACATGGAAACCATCTCCGTCTTTCCGCTCTCGACCGGCCTGTTCCCCGATGGTCGCTTGGATCTGCAAATTTTTGAAGTGCGCTATCTGGATCTCGTGCGCCGGTGTTACCGGGAGCAGACTGCCTTCGGGGTGGTGTCGATACAGGAGGGCAAAGAAGTCATGGTGCCGGGACAAATCCCGGCGCTGTTCAGCCATGGCACGATGGCGCATATTGAAACACTCGACACTGTCCAAGCGGCCTTGCTGCGCATTCGCTGTCGGGGAGGCAAGCGCTTTGAGCTGCATCGCAGTTACCCGGGCCCGCTCGGTGTGTGGCAGGCCGAAGTGACCCATCTGCCGGCCGACCCGGCAGTCGAGATTCCCCCTGAATTGAACTACCTCGCGCTTCGCCTTGGGCAAGGCATTGCCCAGGCCCAAAAAGAGGGCCGACTGTCCGACCTGCCCTTGCTTGCGCCCTTCCGTCTGGATGAGTGCGGATGGGTCGCAGACCGCTGGGCTGAGCTTCTGAACTTGCCGGCAAGCGACAAGCTGGATTTGCTGCGCGAAGCCGACCCCCTCGAGCGCCTTCGCGCAATCGATCAAACCATCGGCGGACCTGACAGCCGCTGACTGCAAACCCGCACTTTAGCGATCCCCAACCCGTCCTTGCATGCAAGCGCCGGCGCGATCGTGACGGTCACCCTCTGAGAGCCGTATTTTTCCGCGATGAAAACGATTCAACTCTGGAGCGAATCACTGCGGCTGCTGGTCGAACTGAGCGCGACAGCCGCTTTTGCATTGTCCGGCGTCCTCGAAGCGGCCCGAAAGCGGATGGACGCAGTGGGGGTGTGCGCGGTCGGATTCCTCGCGGCATTCGGCGGCGGCACGCTGCGCGATCTGCTTCTGGATCAGCGACCCTTCTTCTGGGTACGACATGTCGAGGTGTTGTGGGGCGTCCTGGCACTGTGCGTGCTGGCGATGCTGTTCTTGCGCCGGCGCCACTTCGAGGTCACCGAGCGCGCGATCCAGTGGCCCGATGCATTAGGCCTTGGACTGTTTGCTGCCACCGGCCTGGACCAGGCGCTGCAATTGCAAATGCCCGCGGTTGTGGCGGTGCTGATGGGCGTCATCACCGGCGTGTTCGGCGGGGTATTGCGCGACATCATGTGCAACCAGATTCCGAGTGCATTCAAGGACCATCGACCCTACGCGGTCTGCGCCTTCGCAGGAGGCTGGGTCTATATCGGCCTGCTGCAGATCGCCGCACCAGAATGGCTGGCGCTGTTGGCCAGTGTCGGTGTGACCGCCGGTTTGAGAGCGCTGGCCATCTGGCGCAATCTGGAACTGCCTGCCTGGCGGGTGTAGGCTGAACCGATGCCACTCGATCCTGATGTCGCAATGCGCGCTTCGGCCCGGCCCGGGCCGCGTGCCACCAGCGGCCAGCCTCGTCGCCTGCTGATCGCTGGTGCAGTCGGTCGCCTTGGCGATGCGCTGCTCGCCGAGGGGCTGTCACGCGGCGGCTACGACGAAGTTGTCGCGCTTGCCGATGGCGACGCGACGATGTCCTTCGGGGTCCGCGGACTGGTGCTTTCGCGTCTGAAGCAGCTGCCGCCGCTCGACTGTGTCTGCATTGCACAGACCATCGATCCGCAGGCGCCCGACGCACGATCCTTCCACGGGCGCGATGCACCCTTTGCGATGGTCACGCGCGACTCGATGCTGCGCATCGCCGAGGCGGCCTGCGCCGCCGGCGCGCGCAGGCTGGTGGTGGTCGACCCATTGCCGGTCTGGCAGCAGCTCTCGACATTGCACCTGGGCCTGAGCAACGAGACCGAACTGCAAATATCAGCATTGCCATTCGATGGCGTGACGGTGCTGCGGCCGCTCGCTCAGGGCGGCCCTGTCGTTGGCAACTGGTTGCAGCGCATTGCGCACCTGTATCTGAGCCTGCAGTTTCTGATGGTGCCGAGGTCGATCCCGACGCTGACAAGCGCGCAAGTTGCACGTGTTGCAATCGACACTTTGCGCGCTGACGGGTCAGGGATCCGAGTCCTGGGCGTGGCGCAGATCGGCGATCTGTTGAAGGCAGGCGCCGATAAGCAGGCCAACGCATCCCTCAGGCTAGAGTGATCAGCCTTCAGACCGCCTAAGTTGAGCCATTCTCGTGGTTGAGCGTGATATTCAGCCTCAGCGGACCTTCTGACGCCAGACCCGCATCGGGGCAAAAGACGGGCAGTTGACTGCGATGGCGTTAGGGCGCCCCTGGATGGAGGTGCTGTACAAACTACATTGCCCGCTGCTGGACGAAGATGTGGTCGCGGCTGGATTGCCGTTCAATGCGGCACTCAGGTTGACTCCGTTTGACGTTGACCGACCGATTGTCGGGGGTGGTTTAAACAACGGAACCACTGCCCCAACGGCACCCGACACAGGCGTTCCGATGATCTTGCCGGTCACGAAGTCGAAGCGATAGACATACGACGTTCCGCCCCCGTTACAGGGGTCCAGGGTCGACGACGGAGCATAGGACATCACCGTAAGCGCGCCGGTTTCAGCGATCGGATCGGAGATGACCCGCTCTCCATCCGTGAGCGGCAGGGTCCATCCCATGAAGCTGCTCCAATTAACTGGCGCACTGACAGATCTCATTCCATCAGTCGCTGTGGATGGTGTCAGGGTCTTGAGTTGCGCGGTCGTCACGGTTCCCCCGGTGTACTGGGGCTTTTCCCAGATCCCATAGATGCTCTGCGAATCGGTATTCAAGCTATCGCCCTCGTCGTACAGCTTGCCGGTACCAAACACGATCAAAACACCGCCAAGCGGATGAGGCACCAGGCGGGGCGCCGCACTGATCGGACGAGGACGCGCGCCATTGCTTGCGATAAAGAGCGGTGTGCTGCTGTTGTCAAAGCCCTTTGCACCGGCAGGCGTTCCGTTACTGAAGTCGAAGCGCCAAAGATTACCTTGGCGATCGCCGCCGTAGACCAGCTTGATGTTGCGCTCATTGTCGTAAACCACGGTGATGCCGCCCATGCCGTTGCGAGAGGCTGCGCTGCCGTCTAGCTGCCAGGTCGGGCCGACGGATATGGCTGACATCGCGCCGCTGGCGATATCGAAGACCAGGAGCGCTGCCTTATTGCTGGTGCTTTCATAGCCGTTGCCAACGACGTAGACCCATTGCGCCCCACCGGAATCCGTCTTGATCCGGCCGACGACACCGCGAGAAAGGATATTGCCAAGCAGGCTTGCTGACTGCGCATCGGCAGGCGTTGTATCCCACATCACATTGCTTCTCGTGATGGCACTCGGGTCGGTGACATCGATCGCAAAAACTGAGGAGTTGCCGCCAGCGCCCCCGGCACCGGTGGTGCCGATGACGACCGAGAGCCACGATGAGCCGTCGTGCCAATCGCCACCTGTCACAGGACCGTCGACGTAATAGCTGTGCTCATAACCCGGGTTCAGTAACCTCGCGAGCGTCGGATAGACACCGCGGGGCACGTACGCAAATCGCTCTTTGCCAGTCGATGCATCGAATGCATGGAACATGCCGTCATTGGCGCCGACATAGACAGTCGCTCCATTGCCGTCACGGCGCGTATCCCGAAAGCTGGCGTAGCTCGTACCGATATTCGGCATGGCGGCGTAGCCATAATCGGGCGCCTTCACAAAGAGCGGTGTCGAGTTGACGATGTCACCCAGGAGCGATTCGCGCCTGCGAAATTTCGTACCTGCCGCGATGCCTGTCGCAGGCAACTCGAGACTCTGATCTCCCCGCAGGTATTTGACCGCCTCCGCAGCGGTATAGCTCAAGCCAGTCGTGGTGGACGTCAGGCTTGCCGACTGCTCGGAGCTCAGCGACCCGGCGTCGAAGGTGGTTGAAATATTGCGCGCGCTGCTCGAAAAAATGTTGCGTGAGCCGAAGTCCGGCAGACTCGCAATCCAGTCAGGCGCTACGAAGCTGCCCTTGGCCAGCGCCTCGAGACCGCCCGACTTGTACGCTTTCAAGCTTCCGGTCCACTTGCCAGTCGTGTAGCTCGGAAAGAATGCCTGCGAGGTACTCGAGATCTGAGGACCCGAGATGGCTACACCGCCTGCCGAACCCTGGCGCGTCGAAATCTCGAGGAAGCTGCTGAGCACCCCGTTCTTGAGTTCGTTCGTCGATTGCGCCGCATAAAAATTGCCGCGCGAGGCGAGCGCCGCACGAAGGCTGTCGTCGACACGGTTGCCGCCAGAACCGAGCGTACTGCTCAGATCGACGGTCGGCCAGACCAATCTCTCACCCCTGGCGACCTTGTCACGTGTCTCGGGCGTATCCATGGCTGCCGACAGGCCGTAACCGAGGATGTAGGTGCTCATCGATTGCCAGAAAGCCGGGTTAGGACGACGTGTATCGGTCACCGGCAGGACGACATTAGGCATATCCGGGCGCAAGTCGTGATTCCAGTAGTAAACCACGGCGTCCGTGAGGGTCTTCGACTGACTTTCGCCGCCGGTGTACTGCGGCCATTCGTCAGGCAGATAAGTAAAGCTTGCGCCGGCATTGACGCCTGAGCCGGTAATGGTCGGCCCGCTGACATTGTCCGACTCCTGCGGCCCGCCAGTGCCCTCAACCGGCCCCACCGCGCCAATGAGGGGCTGGCCACCATCAAAATTGGTCCACTCCCCGTCAGTGGTCAGAAAGAGGCTGTTGCGACGGCAGGCCAACTGCGGGCTACTGTCGTCGATACCGGGCGTAGCGCCCCATGGACCCTTGTTGTCGGTTCGTGTGAAATACCGGCCGACTGAATCGACGGCCTCCCTGTTGGGCGTCGCGCCGACCCAGGACAGGCTGAACAGCCAATCAAACACGTCTCGGCGATCCTGAGAGCCCGTCACGAAGGACCGAACGCCGCGCACCATTGCACCGGCATTCGCCTGCCCGTCGAGAGAAGGCAAGCTCCCGATGGTCTGCATCTGCTCAGTCATCCACGGGTTGAAGCTGTTCTCAAAGTAGTTGATTCGCCCAAACCCAAGCCGAAGTTTTTGTTGACTGGTGCTGGTCATGCTCGAGAGCGAATCGGCAACAACTGCCTGAGCAGCAAAGAGACGGTTTCGGTAATACAGATACCAGTTGGCGAAGTTCTGCGCTTCCTCGAGATAGGTGCACTCGGTGAGCGCAGCGCAGTCGGTGCGTTGCGAGTTTGCAGCGGTGACGGCGGCGCCGGTGGCAGCATCAATCACCTTGTACCTGTAGGCAGCCGGTCGGGTCCGATCGATCTGGACGATCTTGTAGTTGAGCGCAAACCCCTTTTCCGAACCCGGCGGATAGCCCAATTGCCCGAGGATTTCGTCTGTAAATTCCGGCGCGTAGTAGTAGTAACGCGCTGGCGTCAGCGCCAACGGGTCGGGTACGCCGGGGAGTGCAGGAATCGTGCAGCTGCGCTGGCTCGTACCAGTCGGACAGGACGTCGGCACAAACGACGTCGGCGTGATCGAGTAGCTGGTTCGGGGCGGGGTGGTGACCTCAGTGACTTCAACACTGCGCGCAGCCGTCGATCTTGCCGCGCCGGATTGATAAGTGAAGGACACCGCCTGCTTGGTCCAGCTGATTGGACTGCCTCCATAGGGCGCATAAGGAATTGGCCCTTGGGCATAGTTGATATTCTTGGTCGCCGGGTTGACCGTCGTCGTGGGATCGAAGGTGGGTTGCACTTCGCTCGACGACGGGCAGGTGAGTCTGCCCAGCACCGTGGCGGTTGGGCCGGTCGTCGACCCGTCGCAATTTTTCCGGGTGTAGCAGGTCAGATCGGATGGCGGCGGGCTTGTGGTCGCCGACAAAATCGTCGGCTGCGAAGCACCGCAATCTGTTCGTGAGTAGGAGCAGAGCTCATCGTCGGGTTTCGACTCGTACATCGTCGAGTTCGGATCGCCGCAACGCTTGAGCGAATAGCAGAGCAATGTATCTGGCCTGGACTCCGAATTCATGACGCTCGGATTGGTACAGCTTGTCCGACGCTGCCATTGGCAGGGTGTCGCCACCGGCATTCCAAATTGAGCCCGGTACACCGTCTGCCCGGAACAGTCCTGTTGAACCCAGCAATTCGGCTGTGACCCCGGATCAGTGGTGCTCCACACGGTCCACTCGGTTGCACCACAGGTACGCGATCTGTAACAGGTCTGCGGCACCGGGGAGCCGCTCGCAGTCCCGTCGCAGTTGTAGTACGCGGCCGGGCAGTTGATCGTACCGGGATGGGTCGATGACGATTGCGCTACCCCATTGCAGTCGGTCCAGGTATAGCCGCACACCAACGGCCCGGGGTCGCTACCCTCAAAGTACTGCACAGTGCCCGCACAATTCGTGCGCTTCCAGCAACTGCGCGAGCCTGGGTTGGTCGAAGAGGTCGAAGTGCCCCCATTGGGGTCGCAAGCGTCGAGTGACCAGATGGTCGGCGAGATGATTCGTGTCGCGGGCGTCGCGCCCGACAGGCAACTCGCCTGACTGTCGAAGCAGTCGTCCCGCAATGTTGATGTGGTGACCTGCAGTGGCCGGCTGAAGAGATCAAGCGGACTGGTGGTGTCGTTATGGGTCGTCCAGGTCATGTCGGCATGACCGTTTCGCGGAGCGGTGGTCGCACCCAGCTGAGGGGGGCCGAAGTCGAAAGGCATCTTGTTGTAGCGGAAATCGGCGACAGTGCCCATGCTGACACGGCGCCCTTTGGAAATGCTGGTGGGAATTGCCAGTGCCGACCTGGAATCCAGGCCTTTCCAGGCCTCTCCGACCGCCGAATTAAGATCCGTCGGGTCAGTGCCGATCAATCCTCGCCCGGCCGCCGCCGTGACCGACAAATACCCGGTTCCTGAGGGGACCTGACGCGGATCACGTTCTGTGAGCTGCGAAGGATTGGAACGAGAGGTGAACGCGCCATAGTTGATCGAGGCAACCGACCCGCCGATCGACGCGTCAGGCATGCTCACACCATCCTTCTTCCAGGGCAGGTAACGGATGGCCGGGTTGTACCAGAGCGGGTTGATCGCAGGCGCTCGCAGCTGAAAGTCAGCGGGATGGATAGACCAGGAACGTGAGGCCCACACGCCAGCCGAATCCGCCCCCTCACCCGACATGAAATCGAATCCCCTCGACCCGGCGAGTTTGACCCCTGCGGGGACCGGCAGCGTGTGCCTGGACATCGAGCCCGAGTCGTCGATCATCATGACAATGTTCGCAGGCGGCTCGGTCGCGGTGAAAGGGGGCAACTGCGAGAGCGTACTGGCCGACCAGGCCGGCATCGCCGTGATTGAACACAGCAGATATACCAGCGCCCTGGTGCAAGTCTGACGAACAGTCTCAAGCCAGTCGGTCTGTGATCGCATCATGTCAGTCACTCAGTTGATGTCGCTTTCAACGCGGGAACCTCAGCGACCCGACGATTTGCACTTACTGGCTCAACAGCAGCCGACTCTGGCCTCTGCGACAGGGTGTCGCGAACTGCTGTCGGGTAAGGAAAATCGAAAGAGAACAAGCGATCCGGGAGGATCAATCGCCAAAAACGCGAATCAGCTCGCGCCGTGCGAAATAAAATTTTTTACGATACGCGACGTGATGTCATCTGGAACACATGCAGCAGGTGACGAACGGTTGACTGGACCCGATACAAATCTCTAATGAATCATTTTTTTTCGGCCCGAATACGACACGCCGAACTGCGATAACGGACACGGGAAACCTGATCCTGCCAACCAGCGCTCAGAAATGCGGGGGGATTCCCGTTCAGCATCGAGACCGATCCGATCAGTCCGGCACATCACTGCGACAGATGGCGTCCCGACCGGCCAGGACCTTCAGCGCCACAAATCAGGCGAAAGGATGGCGTTGGCCTCAGACGCAAAGGACCGACTGCCCGACGCTGTTCAAGCGAAGAATGGAGGATTGCTGTCCTGAAAGGAGCAAACAGTGGGTCGGTCAGAAATACGGCTTGCGAGCACGCGG
>Ga0136644_10004211_pt1 | contig 10648 bp, 12 predicted proteins | sample C_130820_EF_Meta_FD_94780 | JGI IMG/M metagenome (GOLD analysis project Ga0136644, IMG submission 94780) | Freshwater microbial communities from Lake Croche, Canada to study carbon cycling - C_130820_EF_MetaG (v2) (version 2) | ecosystem: Environmental > Aquatic > Freshwater > Lake | place...
AACCAAAAAATTCAGTAAATGTAATTAGAATTTACAGAGATAAATTCTAACACATTCGTACAATTTTTTTTGAACCAAAAAATTCAGTAAATGTAAATTATTTTGATGCATAAGATGGTGCATATAACGATGATGGTGTTGATGCATATAATGATGATGATGGTGTAGATGAGTATAATGATGCTAGTGATGATGCATATGTCGATGCTGATAATGGTGAATAAGATGAAGTGTGTGATGATGAATAAGCTGGTTTTGATGATGAATAAGCGGGTTTTGACGATGAATAAGCTGGTGTTAATTCTTGTGTTGATATTGGAGTTGATGATATTATTGGTAAAAATGTTGTTGCTGGTGTAAGTTCAGTTGTTATTCTATTTACTTTATTTTCTAATATTTTATCTGATGCATCTTGTGTTATATATTTTTTTTCTACTAATTTTTTCAAAACATCATTTTTATAATGACCTAAATTATTAATAAAATATTTTTGTCCATATGTTAATGTTTCTAATGTTTGTGGATAAACTGTTTCAGTTATTTGTTGTGTAATAGTAGTATCCATTGGAGCTTTACCTCTATAAAATTCTTCTTCTGAACTTATAATAATTGGAGCTTCACGTGTAAAAGCAGCAATATGCATCTTAATTGTTTCTTCATATTCTGCACTATTATATTTTTCAAATGCAGTTTCAGTAAATTTTGTTGGTTGTGGTATATTGAACTGATCAAAAACATCTACAGTTATTAATTTTTTATTATATAATTCTGTTACTATTTGACTTATTTGATATGGTTCATATTTTTTCTTAATTAAAAGATTACCTTGATCTTTTGTCAACGCATTAAGAGGATTCATTTTTGATAATTTATATATTTTTGATAATTCTTTAATAATTTTTGAAATTTCACGACTAGATAAATAATTATAATTAAATGTATCATCTAAAGTTAGATCTATATCTGATTTTGGTATATTAAACTGATCAAAAACATCTAAAGTTATTGACTTTCTATAATATAATTTTTTTAATACTTGATTTTTTTGAATTGTTGTATAATTATTCATTAAATAATCATATTGATCTTCTATTAAAGAATTCACAGGATTTATTTTTGATAATTTAGATATTTTTGATAATTTAGTAATTACTTTTTTAATTTTATTATCAGATATTTTAGTGTTAATAAAATTTTCTTTCTCTATAAATAAAAAAAATAAAATTAAAATTAAAATAATAAATATAATATTATTATTAGAAAACATATATTATATATCTCTATATTTTTTTTTATCTTTTAAATATACTGACAAATAAAGATATATATATATCATCAAATGTTGATCTAGCTACTTTATTTTCTAAATCAGATAAATTACTATAAATTTCTGCATATCTCTTTACTGAATATATATTTTTTTGTAATAATAAATTAACAATCTCTTTTAAAATAATACCTAATGAATAACCATTTTTTTTAATTATATTAATTACTAATAAATATGTTTCATAAAAATTATATTCATCATCTGTTAAATATGTAAAAACTTTATTTATATTTTCTTTAACCGGTAAACCAGCAGATTCATAAGATAGATCTGGTGTAATATTTTCTGATTTCATTGAAATTGTTTGTAATAAGTTTATACTTTTTCTAAGATCACCATTACATAAAGTCGCAATAATATTTAAACTTTCATTTTCATATTTTAATTTTTCTTTATTACATATATTTTCTAGTATTATAATTATATCTTCTACTTTTAATGGATTAAATCTAAAATTAGTACATCGTGATCTAATTGCTGGTATTATTTTATTTTCGTAATTACATATCAAGCAAAATCTGGTTGTTTCGGAATATTTCTCAATAATTCTTCTTAAAGCAAATTGTGCATCAAATGTCATCGAATCAGCTTCATCTAAAATAATTAATTTTACTCCTTTACAAAACATATTTTTTTTCTCTGCAAATCCTTTAATTTCTTCTCTTACAGAATTTATTCCTCTATCATCAGATGCATCTAATTTCATAACCATCAAATTAATATTATCACTATATATTTGTCTTGCTAATACTTGTATTAAAGATGTTTTACCAGTACCAGATGTTCCATGAAATAATAAATGTGGTAATGATCCATGTTTTAACATGGATGTTAAAATTTTTATATTATCATTGTTACTTATAATTTGATCAATAGATACTGGTCTATATTTTTCTACCCATGGTAAAAATTCTGCACACATTATTTATATAAAAACATATTTTTTATATGTCTTTAATTTTTATAATATTTCTAAATTGTTTCATAATTTTCAATAGGATGATACAATTAATTATACTTGGTGTGCTACTTCTTTAGATGCTTGGTGTGCTACTTCATGAGATACTTTTGCATAAGTATTTTTTGCTAATTTAGTTATATCATCTAATAATGAGAATTTTTCAAAAAATGAATGTTGATGTTCTTGTTGATCATCTTCATGTGATGCTTTTGTGTAAGTATTTTCTGCTGAATTTGTCATATCATCAAAAAATGAAAATGTAAAATATATAATTATTAATATAAAAACAATATTAATTATATTATTTTTATCAAACATGTATATATATATATTTATAAAATATTTTATAAATATTTTATATTATACTAATCATATAATAAACTAATCTTACAAATTGAATATATTCATCACACCCTTTAATCAAATTTTGATCAATATCTGATATTTTGTTAATAATTAAAGATTTTTGTTGATTTGATAATTCACTAATAATAATATAATCATGAAATAATAATACTTGATTTACCATTGAATATCCATTATTATAAATATCATTTATTAGAATATCAACTTTTTTTATATCTTTTGTAAAAATAGTTTCAATTAAATTATCAAATATATGTTTAGGTAATAAACCAGAAAATTCATCTAATAATTTTTCATTTTCAGAATCTTTAAATGAATTATTGCAATTTTGTAATAAATTGATAGCTTTTCTTAAATCACCCCTTGCTATTTTAGATATCTTATTAAAAATAGTTTCAGGAAAATCACAATTTTCTAATTTTGTTATTATTTTTAATTTATTTGTAATTTGTTCTTCATTTATTGGTTTGAAACAAAATAAAGAACATCTTGAAATTATTGGTTCAATAATTTTATCATGATAATTACAAATAATGCAAAATCTAGTAATTCGTGAATATTCTTCCATTATACGACGTAAAGCAAATTGTGAATCTGATGTCATTGTATCTGCTTCATCTAAAATAATAATCTTCCATGGTGGAATTTTATCATTATATTTTATTGATTTTTTTGCATACATTTTAATTTTTTCTCTAATAATATTTATACCTCTTTCATCTGATGCATTTAATTCAATAATTCTATCAGACCAATATTCTTTACCAAATAATTCTTTTGCTAATGCCAATATTGTTGATGTTTTACCACATCCTGATGGACCATAAAAAATTAAATGGGGTAGATTTTTTGTAATTATTGCTTTTGATAAAGAGTTAATTACGTTATTTTGTGCTGTTATTTCCTCTAAGCATTTTGGTCTATATTTTTCAACCCAGTGCATTATTAAATTATATTTTTTTTGTTTAAATATAATTTTTCTTACCTAATTATAATGAACAATTTAACACCAAATATGATATTTCAAGATAGTAATCCTAATTCAGCTGCACTTAGAAAACAATTAATTAAAAATATTATTAGAACTACAGAATGTAATATAACACAATTAGAAGACTTATTTTTTTCAGAAGAAAATATTGATTTAATAAATAAACAATTAATTTTAGCTGTTTGGAAAAATTCAAATAATAAATATAAAATTGGTTATCAAGATAGAGACAAATTATTAATTGTTATGAGATATGTATTTATAGAAAATTCTAAAAATTTACCATTTAAATATGCAGAACAAATTAAAAATTTAAATTGTATTGTTGTTAACGAAATACTACAAAATGTTATTACTAATTTTGAACAAAAACTTGGTTATTTAAGAGATATAGAACGAAGAGGTGATCCACCTCCGTTACCACAAAGTACTAATAAAAATAGAACTTTAACTACAAATAATCAAATATTTTAATTATAAAATATTTTTATTTACAAATGATCAAATATTTTAATTTTATAAAATATTTTTATTTACGAATAATCAAATATTTTAATTATAAAATATTTTTATTTACAAATGATCAAATATTTTAATTTTATAAAATATTTTTATTTACAAATGATCAAATATTTTAATTTACAAATAATCAGATATTTTAATTATAAAATATTTTACTTATAATAAATAAAATATTTTATAAATTTAATAAATTTCATAAAATTTATAAATTTAATACACCTTTAGTACTATCAGTAACTAAGTGGTACATGAAAATAACACCTCTTCTACTAGCCATAGTTACAAAATTGAAACCATAATCATTCTCTTTGGGTGCTTCGTGAACTCTGATAATTGGTTGTAAATCATGTTCATTAGTTAATACTGAATAAGGATCATATAAATAATGAGCTGTTTCTCTGATACCTTTTTCATAGTCAATAGGTCTAACAATTATTGCGGATGATCCAACAACAATATTAGCGGCTTCATTTTCTTTAGTAGTTTTATTAACTTCACTTAATACAACTGATCTTAATTTATATACATCATTTCTAATTAAAATTTCATCTTGGAAATTGACTTCACGCTCATTTAATCTTTCAAAACCAACTGCAGTAACAGGGAAATTCATAATTGAAAATGGATTATATGATGCCATAGTATTTACAATTGTTGCTCTTCTATCAACAAAGAAGAAAAGAACTTGTCTTGAATAAATTAAAGAAGTGTGTTTAGGTACAATAACACCATTTTCCAAGAAAAATTGTTGTTGTTCAAGAGCATCAACTAAATTTACTGGATCAGTTTCAGTAAGAGAAGGAGGAAGTTTGAAATTAATCATGGGAACATATGTAACAACTGGTTTAATATTTTGTTGATAAGGATTGGTAGTGAAAACTTGATAAATTGGCATAGTTGCTACAACAGTTGGTCTAAATGAGAAAGTACTCAATAAACGTTTAATAACAGTACCATCATATCTACCATAAACAAGATCTGGGGTATCTTGTCTATTGAGTCTGCAAACATCAATACTGGTAATGAATTCTCTGAAACTAGAATTATAGTATTGACCATTTCTTAAGGATAAAACAGCATTCCAAAGTTGATTTTGAACAATAGATCTTGTATGTAAATCAGCAATAGTACTTCTGTTATCACATACAATATCATTAGGATCTTTAGTTAAGGCCCAGAATAATTCAAGATCTGCTGTACTGGTGAAAGATTCGTTATTATATCTTGCTCTAACAATATTGGCAATATTAGAATGTAAAAAATGTCTTTCAAGAAGATCAATTTTAGGTAAGAAAAGGGCAGCAATTACTGGATGAACGTGATTAGAAACATTGTGGTGTACTTTATCATATTTACCAGAAAGTGCTTCAGGTGCAAGATCAACATATTGCATTGATTGAATAATTACTTGAGCATGTAATGGTTTAGATGTTGCATGTAATTTAAGAATATCTTGTAAGATTTTATAATCAGTATCTGATAATTTAGTATTAAAACCTTGGAAATCAATATTGGTACTGCCTAATAATTTAGTAATATTGGTATTGGGAGCAAAGATTTCAGGACTTTTAATTCCAACTAATTCATTTTCATAAATTTTTTGAAATTCACTGAATTCATCATCAGATAATGAATGTTTTACTTTATATTTATATGCTTTTTCCAAAAGAATATGGAATGGATATTGAGTGTCAGCATATTTTTCTCTAATTAATTGAGCAAATTTCTTGGCACGTTTAGTAATTTCGGTATGTTTTTCTACGAAAACTCTTTGAATTTTCTCGACTAATTCTTCATTGCCGTATTTATTTCTTAACATTTGAAAATCGTGTTGATTAATTTTTCCATTTGCTTTTCTAAATAATTTTTGTACTTCACCATCAACTGAATCTTTTCTTGATGATTGGGAATTTCTGTTATTTTGTCTATCTAAATTTTCCATAACTTATTATATAATTTAATGTAGAAAATTTTTTTTATAAATGTTTTTAAATATTTTTATAATAACACAATAGAGAAAAGTATTATAATAAAAAGCTATATATTTTTATAACCAATTTATATCATCTTTATATTTTATATAAATTGTATAAAAGTATATTAAAAAGTAAATATATATTATGGAAAAATTATGGATTAATAAATATAGACCTCAAATTTTAGATGAAGTAACTGGGCATACACTTCAAATTAATAAAATAAAGTCATGGATTTTAAACTTGTCATCTGCTAAAAATCAAGCAATTATTATATCTGGAATACACGGTATTGGTAAAAGTCTTACAGTTAAATTAATTTTCGACGAATTAAACTATTTAATTAGAATAATTTATCCAAATGAAATTAAAGATCATCGTATTTTTGATGATTTTAATGATTACTATAATCATCAAAATTCTATATTTTCTAAAGTTAATTTTACGCATTCAAATAAAAAAAATATAGTTTTAATTTTTGAAGAAACTGAAAATATAACATTAACTAGTGAAAAAAAATATATTATGGATATTTTTAAAGAAAATAATAAAAAAAAATGTTTCCCACTTATATTTATTTCAAATAATCAACATTCTAAATTATTAAATGATTTAAAAAAAAATTGTGATGAAATTATTTTCTTACCGCCAAATAATATAGAAATTACAAAATTAATAAATTATATTTGTAAAGAAGAAAAAATAAAAATTACAGAACCAGATTCACTTGAATTATTAATAAACTTTTGCCAACAAGATTTAAGAAGATTAATTAATTTGTTACAAGAATATTCTTTTAATTTTAATGAAATAAATTATAATAATTTAAATTTATTTATTTTGAAATCTAGAGAAAAAAATATTGATATTTGTTTATTTGATGCAACTAATAAATTATTAAATAATTATTTAGATTATGATACTATATTTAAATTATATGAATCAGAAAAAGTTTTATTACCATTAATGATTCATGAAAATTATTTAAAAAAAATATTATACAAATGTAAAGACCCATGGGATGATATTCTTTTTAATATTGTAAAAATATCTGATTCAATATCTAGAGGTGACAATATTGAAACAAGTATATATACAGATCAGAATTGGTATTTACAAAATATACATGGATTTTACACATGTCTAAATTCATCATATTGGATTAATAAATTAAGTAATAATAATATATCTAGTAAAAATATTAAATTTTCATCTGATTTAAATAAAACTTCTTTGAAAAATATTAATAGAAAAAATATTACAAATTTATTAAAAATTATACCTAATAAATCTATTTATGAATTATTAATATTAAACCGTATATGTAATCACTTGGTTACATCTAATAAAGAAAACGAAATTATTAAAATCTTACTTGCATATAATAAAGATATAACAATAAAAGAAGTAGAATTATGTTTGAAAATTGATAAAACAGTAGATTTTAAATTACTTGGTTCAAAAGATAAAAAAAAATTATCAAAATATATAAAAAATCAATAATATTTTTCTTTAATATTCGTTAAACCAATAAATTGTATGTTACCATATGAATTAACTGGTTTCAAAATTAACTCTGATCCTGATAAATATTGTAATGTTTCATTTATAGTATCTAGTAATACTTCATCATTAATTTCAATTACATCATTTGTTAATAATTGATAAATGAATGATTTTGTTTTTTCGTTATTATTCTCAAATAAATATGATTTTAATTTTATACTACCTACTTTATTAATTTGTAATTTACTAACTCCTGGAATAGTATTTGACCATAACCATAATTTTCGATGTGGTTGATATATACCAAAAAATATAAACTCTGATGCTAATATTTTATTATTATTATCTGACAATTGTAATAAATTATTTTTGAAATTAATATTATAATTATTTTTAATATTTAATATTTTATTAATTTCTCTACTCTTAGTTTTTTTATAATTTTTTATTTTATCAATTATGTCCATTATTCTAAACTAGAAAAAATATCTAATTTTATATATATAATGAATTTTGAATATATTAAATCAAAAGTAACAAATAAAACAATTGCTACATTTTTAGTATGCCTTATAATTTTCTTTTTATTTATTTTACCCCTTTTAGAACGCAATGAAACTTTTGATGCTACGAATTTACATAAAATGGATACAAATATTTGCTCCAAACAATGCTGTAAATTTACACAATGGCCTGTTGGCTTTAATACAGTAAATCCAAATATTCCTGCTGGAACATTAGATAAATTTATTCCAACTAACTTTGCATGCAATAACGGAGAAAATGGTGGTTGTGTTTGTGCAACAAAAGATGATTATAATTATTTATCTAATAAAGGACAGGATCATGTTGATGATAATGCAGTAGCACATAGCTCATCTAATATGTAACAATTGAATTTTTTTCTTAATATTGTTAATAATCATCTTATTCACTTTAATCAATAATTTATAAATTTTTTTCCCATATTTTGTTTTATTTTTTTTTTTAAATAATTGTACAAGTTCTAACATAACTAATCTAAATCTTAATTCCAGCTGTTCAGCTTTGTATAATTGGTTCATTTTGGTTATTTATATTAGATATTATTTATTTTAGTAAAAAAAAAATCAATTTTTTTAATTATTTGAGTATTGCTCAAATAAATACAAAAATTTACTTTAATTCAGCTAGTGTCGCTTTTGCAAAATTAATCCAGCTAGTGCTAGTGCAACTTCTACAGAAGCATAATTTTCAACAAAAGACTTATTAGCATAATTAACAGCTTTGTTATGAGAATGTCTAATAGCATATTTGTAAGCTAACTTATTTGCATTCTCAATTATATGTCCATTTATACTGTAAAAATTATAAGCCTTAATAAAAGCTTCATTATAGCTAGCAAAAAAACTAGTAGTATAACTGCTGAAATAGACACCTGCAGAACATGTAGCATAAACTATAATATTTTTACAAGTACATTCATTAGGAATAGCTGAATAAAATATTTTATTATACACATCAAAATAAACAGAATCGAACACTTCTTGAATAGTTGTATCAATATAATTATTTTCAGCAATATCAATTAAATCTTCTATTCCTATCATTCCATGTGTTATAACGGATACATTATCATCGTCAGCCATAGTTTATTATTTTACACAACATTGTTCATATAAAAAAAAAATCAATTTTTTTTGAATAGTGCTCAAATTTTTTACTTGTTAACATGTTCAGCAACAGCTAGACACAGTAACGCAGTATTATCATCTTTATCAACAATAGATATTTCTAGCACACTTTTATCTAATATACTCTTTTTCTTTGGACGACGTAAACCTTTAGCATCTTCCATGAAAGGAGGCCTTTGGTCTATTTTGGTAGTTTTTACAACTTTATAATGTTTTGACATATTTGATTAATTACTTATTTAATGTAAAACACTTATATTAAAAAAAAATCAATTTTTATTAGACTAATATGCGCTAATTATAAAAATTTATTTACTAATATTATAGAAAAAAATATATATATTATTATAATAATGAATTTTCTTGTTGAAACAAAATACGAATATACTATACAACTTTCAAATATATTAGCTCCATTAGTTTTTGAAGGTTTGAATTCAATGTATACTCAAGCAGTTACAATATCAACATCAGAAAATATTTTTAGAAATTTTCAATCATTCATGAAAGAAATTCCAAAATGGAATAATGAGACAATAAGTAGAGAAACATCCCGAATTTTAAATAATTCAAAATGTTATACATGGTTGGCAGATTTAATAAAAGCTACATTAAAAGCAAATATTATAATTTTAACATATAACCCAGCACTACGAAATCAAAAGAAAATTGATCCGGATTATTATAAAAATATTAAAATAGAAGATTTTATTCATAAAATTTATATTGAATGTGCTAGAGAATTATGGAATAATCCATATTTATTTTATCATCTTTATCCACCTATTGAATTAAAAAGAAATCAAAGAGATACAATAAATTTGATTAAAGACTGTATCAAAGAAGCAACACGTAAGTTTTTACCAATTAAACATATATTAGATATTTATTTAGGTGAAGAAGTTGAATATGGAGATCATGATAACAAATTTGAAAATAGTATTTCTGAAGTAGAAGAAAAAAATTTAACAAAATTAATTAAAAAAGATCTTTTAGATACAGAAAAAAATGATTTATTAAATAAAGCTAAAGAAGATCTTAAAACATCACCAATTAATGAAAAAAAACTAGATCAAGACTTAGATAATTTAGTTAATTTTGTAGATAGTGAAAAACAATTAGAATTAAATAAAGATTTACAAAAGCATTTGAAAGATTATCAACACGACCATGAATCAGTTGGGAATTCAACAGAAAATACTGTTGGTTCTAAAATATTAAAAATTATAAATAATAATAATATTAATTTTTCTGATAATAAAACATCATCTGATGAAATTAATATACTTTCAGATATAATTGAAAATAAAATTAAAAATATAA
>Ga0136644_10004213_pt1 | contig 10648 bp, 8 predicted proteins | sample C_130820_EF_Meta_FD_94780 | JGI IMG/M metagenome (GOLD analysis project Ga0136644, IMG submission 94780) | Freshwater microbial communities from Lake Croche, Canada to study carbon cycling - C_130820_EF_MetaG (v2) (version 2) | ecosystem: Environmental > Aquatic > Freshwater > Lake | place: Lake...
TCCTGACAGGCTGGGCAACGGAGGCCGACGTCGCGGGCGTTCGCGGCCCGACACGGGGTCGGCGCAGCGCGACGCCCGCCGGCGCGGTGGCGGCCGGTGGCTGGCCGCTGGTAACCTCCGTGGCATGCGTCTCCCCTGCGGCATCGTGATCGTGTCCCTGCTCGTCGGCCCCGTCGGCCTCGCCCCTCTCTCCGGGGCGCATGGCCAGGAGGCGGCCGTGCGGCCACGGGAGCCGGCCGCCGACGGCACGGTGTCGGTGGTGGTGGTGCCGCCGGGCGGACAGCGGGCTGAACCTCCCGCGGCGGGTGTGGCGACCGACCTGCTCACAAGGTCGCTCGAGCCGCTCGAGACCGGACCGGGCGGGCCCACCGCCGCGGGCGACAGGCGCACGGCGCCCCCGCCGCCGGCGGCGCTCTACGCCCGGCCGCTCGCGCTCGTCGAGGCGCTCGAGCGGTCGGGGGACCGCTCGCGACGGCTCTGGATCTCGCAGGCCTACTGGAAGGTGTCGGCGGCGTTCGCCTGGCTGCGGTGGAGCACCGAGGCACTCGAACGACTCGAGCTCGTCGCGCCCGGCGGCGACCCGCACGACCGCGCCGTGCTCGACGTGACGACGGCCGCGGCGCGGGCCGACCTGGCCGACGCACGGGCGGAGCTCGTGGCCGCGCAGCAGGAGCTCGTCGATCTCGTGCGGCTGCCCCCCGGCGACCCGCTCCCCTGGCCGGTCGACCGGCCGCTCGCGGGCCCCTACCAGACCCACTTCGAGCAGATCTTCTCCGCGCGGCCGGCCACCGGCCGCATCCGGGCGATCGTGCGGATGCTGCCGGCGAAGCACGAGGCGCTCGAGGCCCGCGCGGCGGCGACCGTGGCGGCGCAGCGGGCGATGCAGATGGCGGAGGCCGACCATGCCAAGGGGCAGCGGCCGATCGAGGCGGTGGCGGCGGCCCACGCGGCGCTCGTCTCGCAGCAGCGCGAGTTCATCAAGGCGATGCGGGCCTACAACCTCGACATCGCCGAGTATGCGATGGCGGTGGCCGACCTCTCGGTGCCCGACGACAGGTTCGTGTCGATGCTCATCGGCACGCCGATCCAGTGGCGACCGCAGCCGACGGCAGCCGAACCGACTGCATCCCCCGCCGGCAGCACGCCCGCCACCGGCGGCCCCCCCGTCACGCCCCCTCCCGCCTCGGCTCAGCCCCGATGACCGCCCCCCTGCTCTCGCCCGCGGCCTCGCCGTGCGACACCGCGCCGCGGCCGGCGGCCGTGCGGCCGCTCGCGATCGGCCCGGTGGTGGTCGATCCGCCGGTGCTGCAGGCCCCGATGGCGGGCTACACCAACTACGCCTACCGGCAGGTCGTGCGGGAGTTCGGTGGCGCCGGGCTCCTCGCCACCGAGATGATCGCGGCCCTCAGCGCCACCTGGCTCGAGACGCACAAGGGGGAGCATCCCGACCGGCTCTGGGGCGTGCGCGACGAGCCGCGGCCGCTGGCGGTGCAGATGTGGGACAACGATCCCGACAATCTCGCGCAGGTGGGCCGGCGGCTGGCCCGCGACTTCGGCGTGAGCGTGGTGGACCTCAACTTCGGCTGCCCGGTGCGGCAGGTGACGGAGAAGGCGCACAGCGGCTCGTGGCTGCTGCGCGAGCCGGCCCGCGTCGGCGAGATCGTGCGACGGGTGGTGGAGGCCTGCGACGGCGTGCCGGTGACGGCGAAGATCCGGCTGGGCTGCTCCGACTCCTGCCGCACGGCCGTGGAGGTGGCGCAGCGGATCGAGGAGGCGGGCGCGTCGTGCCTCACGGTGCACGGCCGCGTGGCGGCGCAGTTCTTCACCGGCCGGGCCGACTGGGAGTCGATCGCGGCGGTGAAGCGGTCGGTGTCGCGGATGCCGGTGGTGGGCAACGGCGACATCGACTCGGCCGTGACGGCCGTGGCCCGGCTGCGGGAGAGCGGCGTCGACGGCGTGATGATCGCGCGGGAGGCGCTCGCCCGGCCCTGGATCTTCGCCCAGGTGGCGGCGGTCTTGCGGGGGGAGCCGGAGCCGGCCGATCCGTCGCTCGACGAGCAGCGGGAACTCGTCCTGCATCACTACGACCTCGTCTGCCGCCGCTTCGGCGTCGAGCGCGGCACGCTGCTCATGCGGAAGTTCGCCTGCTCCTACGCGCAGGGCCTGCCGGGGGCCCGCGACTTCCGCGGGAAGGTGTCGCGGGTGACGACCCGCGAGGAGTTCCTCGAGGCGATGCGGTCGAGCTTCCCGCGGGCCGGCGGCTGACGGCGCAGGCGGGCTCGACGCGGTTCTTTCCCTGTCGTGCATCGGGCGATCGGTCGGCGATCGCCTCGCGCCCTCCACCGCGTCGAACGAGGGCGAAAGCCTTCCGGATGGGTCCTCCACATCCACGATCCGGGGGCGGAGTCCAGACGCGATCGGCGGGTTCTGGGAGCCACTGCGGCTATTTTCGAAAGCCGTGCTTGTCAAAAATATGGGCTCGCCTAGAGTAATGATATGAAGACGCCGGGCAACACGGATGAATGCGGCGGGCCGGCTGAGCGAGCGAGTGCGACGCCGGGTAGGCCCGAAATGCGCGATGGCGAGCCTCACCTCCCCGCTGTCCGCGCTGCCACCCCCCGCGGTGCCTCTGCCTGCGACGGCGCGGCACTTGACGGCGACTCCCCTGAACGGCGCTCGTCCGACGCCGCGCTGATCGAGCTTTTACGTTCCGAAAACGCCCTCGGCGTCGGTCCGATCGCCGCCCGACTGGGCGTCACCGCCACGGCCGTCCGCCAACGGCTCGACCGGCTGTTGACCGCGGGAATCGTGGCCCGCACCACGCCCGCCGTCAGCGGTGCCCGCCAGCGGGGTCGCCCTTCGCATGTGTACAGCCTCACGGACAAGGGCCGCCGCACGGGGGGCGACAACTTCCGCGACCTGGCGCTCGTGCTCTGGCGGGAAATCCGCGACGTCCGCGATCCCGCGGTGCGCCAGGGTCTCATCCGCCGCATCGGCACCGCCATGGCCGGCCTCTACCGTGATCAGGTGGGCGTCGGCTCACCGGGAACGCGGCTCGAACGGATGGCCGGGCTGATGCGCGACCGCGACATTTCCTGTCGCTCCGACGCCGCCGACCCCGCCCACGGCGGCCTGCCGGTGCTCACGAGCTACGCCTGCCCCTATCCCGATCTCGCCGAACAAGACCGGGGCATCTGCGCCGCCGAACGGATCATGCTCCAGGATCTCGTCGGTTCGTCGGTGAGCCTGGCGGCCTGCCGCCTCGACGGCGGGGACTGCTGCCAGTTCACCGCGGCCGCGGCCCCGACCGCCGCGACGCAGTGTCTCCCCGCCGCGACGCAGTGTCTCCCCGCCGCGACGCAGTGTCTCCCCGCCGCGACGCAGTGTCTCCCCGCCGCGGCGCAGTGTCTCCCCGCCGCGGCGCAGGGTCTCCCCGCCGCGGCGCAGGGTCTCCCGCCGGCGCCCGGCCTGCCATCCGCCCCCGCGAACACTCCGCCCGTGACCGGCCCTTGAAAACCAGCCCCCGGAAGCATCGAATGCCCCTGGAAACCGCGATGTTCGGCGCCGCCGACGGTCCGGCCCCTCCCCCGCACCCCACTCTCGGAGCCCCGCAGCGATGACCCAACCCCTCGTCAATCCGAAGCCCTGGATCGAAGGCCGCTTCGAGGAAAACATGGTGCTCACGACCGTCGAGCAGGCCATCAACTGGGCCCGCCAGTCGAGCATCTGGCCGATGACCTTCGGCCTCGCGTGCTGCGCCATCGAGATGATGGCCGCCGGCGCCAGTCGCTACGACCTCGACCGCTTCGGCGCCGGCGCCTTCCGCGCCACGCCCCGGCAGGCCGACCTGATGATCGTGGCCGGCACCGTCACCTACAAGATGGCCAGCCGCGTGCGGCGTCTCTACAACCTCATGCCCGATCCGAAGTACGTGATCGCCATGGGCGCCTGCACCACCGGTGGCGGACCGTACTTCAAGTGGGGCTACCACGTCGTCAAGGGCGTGGACCTCGTCGTGCCCGTCGATGTCTACGTGCCCGGCTGCCCGCCACGGCCCGAAAGCCTGCTCGAGGGGCTGATGCGGATCCAGGACAAGATCCAGGGCCAGCGGATCGCCAAGCGCACCGGCGGCGAGGGCAAGGTCGACGACGAACTGCCCGTGCCCCACCACTCCGGCTACGTCGTCTCCCCGGTCGGCGACGGCGACCTCGTGTTCGATCACCAGAAGGTTCAGGGCTGATCGGCCCGCCGGGCCGGGGCATGCCGCCGGTCACTGTCGTCCCGCTCGTTCCTCCCGTCCGCCTCCCTCCTCCTTTCCGGCGTCCATGCACATGTCCCCCGAACAACGCGGCACCGAACGACTCGTGATCAAGGGCCTCCACGCCGCGGTCGACGGTCAGGAGATCCTCCGCGGCGTCGATCTCGAGATCGGCCGCGGCGAGATTCACGCGCTCATGGGCCCCAACGGCTCGGGCAAGAGCACCCTGGGCTACTGCATCATGGGCCATCCGTCCTACGAGGTCACGGCCGGCACGATCGAACTGGTCGCCGCCGACGGCGGCCGCACCGACCTCCTGGCGATGGAGCCCGACCAGCGGGCCCGCGCCGGCGTGTTTCTCGCCTTCCAGCGGCCGATGTCGATCCCCGGCGTGCGGCTGGCCGACTTCCTCCGGCACGCCGTCACCAACGTCCGCAACCCCGACCGCAAGGAGGGGCACGAACTGATGCCGATGCGGGACTTCCGTCAGGAGCTGAAGGAGAAGATGGCCGACCTTTCCATCGCCTCCGAGTTCGCCCGCCGCTACGTCAACGACGGCTTCTCGGGGGGCGAGATGAAGCGTGCCGAGATCCTCCAACTCGCGATGCTGCGGCCGCAGTTCGCGATCCTCGACGAGACCGACAGCGGCCTCGACGCCGACGCCGTGCGCCTCGCCAGCGAGAGCATCGCCCGCATCGGCGGCAGCGGCATGGGGATCCTCATCATCACCCATCACGAGCAACTGCTCGAGCACAACATCCCGCTGCGCACGCACGTCATGCTCGGTGGCAGGATCGTGGAGTCGGGAGGGCCCGAGCTCGCCGCCGAACTGCACAAGCGCGGCTACGAACGGATCCGCGCCGCCTACCCCGAGGCCGCCGCCGTCGAGCGGTCGCTCCGCGACGCCCCGCAGCCCGTCTCCGCCTGATCACCGACCGCTCCCCCGAGGACCCAGCCATGGCCACCGGAATCGAACACCCCGCCGGCACGATCGCCGCCGCCACTGGCGCCGACGCCTCCGCCGCCATCGGCGAGATCAACAAGTACGACTTCCGCACCGACTCGCCGGCCGTGTTCAAGGCCCGTCGCGGGCTCGACGCCACGATCGTCTCGCAGATCTCCGAGATGAAGCGGGAGCCGGCGTGGATGCGCGACTTCCGCCTCAAGTCGCTCGAGATGTTCAACGCCAAGCCCATGCCCCACTGGGGCGGCCAGATCGGCATCGACTTCCAGGACATCTTCTACTACCTCAAGCCCGCCGAGCAGCAGGGCAAGACGTGGGAGGAGGTCCCCGACGCGATCAAGAAGACCTTCGACCGCCTCGGCATCCCGGAGGCCGAGCGGAAGTTTCTCGCCGGCGTCAAGGCGCAGTTCGAGAGCGAGGTGGTCTACGGCTCGCTCCAGGAGGATCTCGCCCGCCAGGGGGTGATCTTCACCGACACCGACACCGCCGTCCGCGAGCATCCCGACCTGTTGCGTGAATACTTCGGTTCGATCATCCCGCCGAGCGACAACAAGTTCGCCGCGCTCAACTCGGCCGTCTGGTCGGGGGGCTCGTTCATCTACGTGCCCAAGGGGGTGAAGATCGAGTTTCCCCTCCAGGCCTACTTCCGCATCAACGCCGAGAGCATGGGGCAGTTCGAGCGGACGCTGATCATCGTCGACGAGGGGGCGCAGGTGCACTACGTCGAGGGCTGCACGGCCCCGATGTATTCCACCGAGAGCCTCCATTCGGCGGTGGTGGAGATCGTCGTCAAGAAGCACGGCCGCTGCCGCTACACGACGATCCAAAACTGGGCCAACAACATCTACAACCTCGTCACCAAGCGGGCGATGGCCTACGAGGGCGCGATGATGGAGTGGATCGACGGCAACCTCGGCAGCCGGCTGACGATGAAGTATCCGGCCGTCTACATGATGGAGCCCGGGGCCCGCGGCGAGATCCTCTCGATCGCCTTCGCCTCGGCCGGGCAGCACCAGGACGCCGGCGCGAAGCTCGTCCACGCCGCTCCCAACACCTCCGGCCGCATCGTCTCCAAGAGCATCTCCAAGAACGGGGGCCGGGCCAGCTACCGCGGGCTCGTCCGCGTGGAGCCGGGGGCCCGCAAGAGCCGCTCGAGCGTCGTCTGCGACGCGCTCATCCTCGACGACCGCAGCCGCAGTGACACCTACCCCTACATCGAGATCGAGGAGCAGGACGTCTCCGTCGGCCACGAGGCGAGCGTGTCGAAGATCGGGGAGGAGCAGCTCTTCTACCTGACGAGCCGCGGCCTCTCCGAGGCCGAGGCCAGCACGATGATCGTCGGCGGGTTCATCGAGCCGCTCGTCAAGGAGCTGCCGATGGAATACGCCGTCGAGATGAACCGTCTCATCGAGCTGCAGATGGAGGGCTCCGTCGGCTGACGCCCCCTCCCCCGACCATGACCGCCACCACAGCTCCCGCCATCCGCTCCGCCTTCGACCGCGTTGCGCTCGACCGGCTTCTGGCCACCGACGCCCCGGCCTGGGTCGCCGACAAGCGCCGCGCCGCCTTCGACGCCTTGTCGGCCCTCTCCCTGCCCGACCGGCGGCACGAGCATTGGATGCGGACCGACCTGCGGCTCTTCAAGCCGGCCGCCTGGGGCCCGCGGCCCGTCCCCGTGGCCGGCGCCACCGCCCCCGCCGGCCTGCTCGCCGCGAGCCTCGCGGCCGCGACGGGCGGGGCGGCCGACGTGCCGGAGGCCGAGGCGGGGGCCGACGCGGTCCCGCGGGCGCCGCTCGGCGGCCGGTTCCTCGCCCTCGACGGCCACGTGCTCTGCGACGAACTCGACCCGGCGCTCGCGGCCCGCGGCGTCGTCTTCGGAGCGGCCGACCGGCTGCTCGCCCGCCATCGCGACGCGTTCGAGCCGCACTGGTTCTCCGTGATCGAGTCGGAGTGCGACTGGTTCGCCGCCGTCCACTCGGCCTTCCATGCCGCCAGCGTCGTGCTCTACGTGCCCCCCGGCGTGAAGGTGGCCGAGCCGCTGCACGTGCTCTCCGCGCTCTCCCCCGACGGCGTCGACACCAGCCACGTGCTCGTGGTGCTCGGCGAGGGTGCCGAGGCGACGCTGCTCACGGAGACGGCCGGCGGCGGAAGCGGGCAGCCCGGCTCCGGACCGCCCGGTTCCGGACTGCATTGTGGCGGCACCGAGATCGTCGTCGGGAAGAACGCCATGCTGCGGATGGTGAACCTGCAAAACTGGAACACGGGCGTCTGGCACGTCGCCCGCCAGAAGGCGGTGGTGCACGAGCAGGGTCGGCTGCAGTGGACGCTCGGCGCCCTCGGCAGCCGGCTCTCACAGGTGGCGCAGGACGTGGCGCTCGTGGGCCGCGGCGGGAAGGCGCAGGTGAACGGGGTGATGTTCACGGAGGGGCGGCAGCAACTCGTCTACAACACGCTCCAGCACCACGTCGCCCCGGGCTGCACGAGCGACCTGCTCTACAAGGGGGGGCTGCAGGACCGCTCGCGGCTCGTGTGGCGGGGCATGATCAAGGTGGACAAGGCGGCCCAGAAGACCGACGGCTACCAACGCAACGACAACCTCATGCTCTCCCGCGAGGCCCGCGCCGACTCGATCCCGGGGCTCGAGATCGAGGCCGACGACGTCCGCTGCACGCACGGCGCCACCAGCGGCCGCGTGGATGCCGAGCAGATCTTCTACGCCCAGGCCCGGGGTCTCTCCGCCGACGAGGCCGCCCGACTGGTGGTGGCGGGCTTCTTCCAGCAGGTGTTCGACCGGATCACGATCCAGCCGGTGCGCGAGGCCCTCGCCCGTGCCATCGGCAGCCGCATTCGCCGCATCTCCTGATCGGACGCGCCTCATCGGGCACGCCTGATCGGGTCCACCGGCCCGTCCCCTCCCGGAGTCAGCGCATGCCAGAGTTTTACCGCGTGGCCGACGTGTCCGAGATCCCCGACCCGGGCTGCACGGTCGTGGAGGTGGCGGGGGACGTGGTGGCCCTGTTCCACGTCGACGGCAGCTTCTATGCGATCGACGACGTCTGCACCCACGACGGCGGCACGCTCGCCGACGGGCGGCTCGAGGGCTTCAAGATCGCCTGCCCGCGGCACGGGGCGAAGTTCGACGTCCGTACCGGTGCCGCCCTCTCGATGCCGGCCGTGCGGCCGACCCGCTCGCACGCCGTGAAGGTGGCCGACGGCGGCGTGTGGGTGGCGGTCGGCCCGGCCGCCGGCCAGGCCGGCCCGGGATCGTTCCACGCGGGCCCGGGCGCCACCCTGTCGACAGGAGCGCATGGCGAGGCGACGTCGGGAGCCGGTCCGGCCGTGTCACCGCCGGCAGGCACGGCGCCGGCTGGGGCGACCCCTGCCGGCGCAGCGCCGACGATCCCGGCTGCGGCCGCCGGGGCCGCGACGGAAGACGCCGTCCGCGAATGGCTCAAGGAGGTCAAGGACCCCGAGCTCTTCGTGAACATCGTCGACCTGGGGCTGATCTATGGCGTCACGCTCTCCCCCGCGGCCGACGCGCCCGACCGGCAGCACGTCGCCATCGACATGACGATGACGAGCCCCGCCTGCCCCGCCGGCCCGCAGCTGATCGCCGACACGAAGCGGACCGTGGGCTCCCGGCCGGGCATCGCGGCGGTGGAGGTGCGGATCGTGATGGACCCGCCCTGGACGCCCGACCGCATGACCGACGCCGCCCGCGACCAGCTCGGCATCTTCTGAGACGCCGCCGACAGAAGCCGGGCTCAGGCGCTCTTGTGCCGCACGTCGCGGATCGGCACCACCGGCTCGGTGCCGGCGACGTTCCGCTCGTTGATCACGTAGGTGCTGCCGCTGTTCTCCGGCAGCTCGTACATGATGTCGAGCATCACGTCCTCGAGGATCGACCGCAGGCCGCGGGCCCCGGTCTCCTTCTTCATCGCCCGGCGGGCGATCGCCACGAGCGCCTCGTCGGTGAACTCGAGCTTGCAGTTCTCCACGCCGAAGAGCTTCTGATACTGCTTCACCAGCGCGTTCTTCGGCTCGCGCAGCACCTTCACCAGCGCCGACTCGTCGAGCGGCTGCAGCGACGAGATCACCGGCAGGCGGCCGACGAGCTCGGGAATCAGCCCGAACTCGAGGATGTCGTCGGAATCCACCTGCGGCAGCAGCTCCGCGAGGTTGGCGTCGCCACGGTGGCCGCTGGGCTGGCCGAAGCCGATCGTCCGCTTGCCGAGCCGTCGGGCGATGATCTTCTCGATCCCCACGAACGTCCCGCCGCAGATGAAGAGGATGTTGGACGTGTCGATCTGGATGTACTGCTGCTCCGGATGCTTGCGGCCCCCCTGCGGCGGCACGTTGGCCACCGTGCCCTCGAGCATCTTGAGGAGCGCCTGCTGCACCCCCTCGCCCGAGACGTCACGGGTGATCGAGACGTTCTGGCTCGTCTTGCCGATCTTGTCGATCTCGTCGATGTAGAGCACGCCCCGCTGGGCCGCCTCGATGTCGAAGTCGGCGGCGTTGAGGAGCTTGAGGAGCAGGTTCTCCACGTCCTCGCCCACGTAGCCCGCCTCGGTGAGCGTGGTGGCGTCGCCGATCGCGAAGGGCACGTCGAGGATGCGGGCGAGCGTGCGGGCGAGGAGCGTCTTGCCCGAGCCGGTCGGCCCGAGGAGGAGGATGTTCGACTTGTCCACCTCGACGTCGGCCCCCTCGCTGCCGAGATTGAGCCGCTTGTAGTGGCTGTGCACGGCCACGGCGAGCACCCGCTTGGCGTGCTGCTGGCCGATCACGTACTGATCGAGGTGCGAGACGATCTCGCGCGGCGAGGGGATCGCGGTGAACAGCTGCTTGCTCGTGCCGCGCCGCCGCTTCTCCTGGTCGAGGATCGACTGGCACAGATCGATGCATTCGCCACAGATGTAGACGTCGCCCGGCCCTTCGACCAGCGGCCCCACGTCACGGTAGCTCTTGCGGCAGAACGAGCAGAAGGCGTTCTTCTTCGTCGTCCCGCCGGCGCCGCGACGTCCCAGACCGCCGACGTCTTTCCCTGATGGCATGCTTCAATTCCTCGAGTGGTCCGTCCCGCCAGTCCAGCCGCCCGGTGCTCCCGGGCCCGCGGCCCCCAAACGACCGCCCGCTGCAGGCCGCGGGACGCGGCCGGGCGCGGGCGCATCGAGCCGCACGAGCGGTTCGACGAGCGTAGATATTTTTCGGTATTCCTCCTCGCTCAGCACACCCTGATCCCGGAGATTTTTGTAGCCGACGAGCGCGGTTTCCCAATCGCCATGATCGTCACCGGGACGGAGCCAGCGGGAACGGATTGCGACGATCGCAGCGATGCCGCCGGCCACGAGCAGCGTGAGCAGGACGGCACTGACGACGAACGATTCCACGGTGGCGGCCCCGGACGCGGGAGAACGGACGCGGAA
>Ga0136644_10004217_pt1 | contig 10642 bp, 9 predicted proteins | sample C_130820_EF_Meta_FD_94780 | JGI IMG/M metagenome (GOLD analysis project Ga0136644, IMG submission 94780) | Freshwater microbial communities from Lake Croche, Canada to study carbon cycling - C_130820_EF_MetaG (v2) (version 2) | ecosystem: Environmental > Aquatic > Freshwater > Lake | place: Lake...
AGTGGAGGAACATTAAGATTAAATGCATTGAAAAATGTTTCAAGTACTACAAATAGATTGGGTGTTACACTTGGGAACTATACACCCATAGTTAATATAGCATCAGATTTAAGTGGTAATATTAGTCACTTAGATATTTATAATTATAGATATGCTACTGGAGTAGGTACTTGGACTAGTGCAAGTACAAGGATACAACAAGCTATTGATAGTACGAACCAATCTTATATTGAATTTAATCCACCAAATAACCCTCATGGTCTAGGTTTATATAGTGCTGGTAGTGGTGGTTCTACTACTTTGAATGCATCACCACTAGGTATTACCATATCATCCGCTGGCAATGTTGGTATTAATAATACTAGTCCTAGTACATCCTATAATTTGGATATCAGTAGTAATATGCGTATTAATCAGGTTGCTCAATCCACTACTGCATTAACTATTTATAACTTAACAAATGCTGTAAACACTATCAACATGTATCCTTACCTAGGCGCTAGTTCTTTCAATAACATTACACTAGCAAATGATTCTGGTATTATTTGGGGTAGTTCACAGGGATTTGCAACTGGTGGATTTGTTTTAGCACCTTGGGCAAATGCAATAATAGGTTTACGAATTGCTAGCAATGGTAATGTAAGTATTAATACAACAACTACTACTGCTCCATTAAACGTTAGCACATCAACTAGTAGTGCTGGTGGTTTAATATGCAATATGGGGAATTCTAACAATACAAATAGATTGCAATTCTATGACGAAACTACAACTGGTTCATTACCACCATATATATTTGCTAGTGCAGGAAATGGTCTTGGTTTATCTTCTAGTGGGCCTGTTATTTTTTATACTAATGTTACTGCTCCAATATCAGCAGCTACTCAAAGAATGTCTATTTCTACTGCTGGTAACGTAAGTATAAATACAACCAGTACTGTAGCCACATTAAACATTGGTGGAAACATATCATGTACTAGTGATGCATCATTTAATGGTAATATAACCATAGGTGGAAAATTAAGTGTTGGTGAATTAACTTCAACAAATACAATATTATATACTAACGTAGTAAATTCAACTACTTATTCATTAGTTGTTAATGAAGATGCTACATTTGGTAATACATCAAGTCCTACAGGTTCTTCAACTGTGGCCGCACTTGCTGCTACCAATGGTGGTGTTTATGTAAAGTTAAATCTTCGTGTTGATGGAAGCATCTTTACTAGTACTTTGAATAATGGTGGTGCATTAACACTTCCCACTACCGCAGATACATTGGTTGGAAGAGCTACAACTGATGCTTTAACAAATAAAACATATAATGGCCTTACTATTACTTCAAGTAGCGGAACATTAACCATACCTAATTCTACTATATTAACATTATCTGGCGCTTATAACACTACTTTTACAGTAACTGCAGCTACTAATGTTACATTTCCAACAACAGGGACGTTAGCCACTCAAGCTTATGTTACAAGTCAAGGTTATCTTACAACTGTTACAGGATATGCAGCTACATCAGGTGCTACGTTTACTGGTGTAGTTAAAATAAACACTGCTGATAACACTACTTCTTCTCTTCTTATAGGTCAATCAGCAGCAGCAGCAACTAATTATTTAGTTGTTGTTAATGGTAATGTTCAAGCAAATTCATATAATGCTACTTCAGATATGCGTATTAAAACAAATATGTCTAATATTAATGGAACATATGCTGTAGATGTCTTACGTAAATTGGAACCTAAAAAATATTCTTATGTTGATGATAAAGAAGATAATTATACGTGGGGATTCATTGGTCAAGAACTAGAATCCTGTCTTGATTATGCTACTACAAAATCAACCAATTACGTACCAAATATCTATGATAATGCCAATATCAATAATAAGCATGTTACTTTATCTACCAAAACAACAAATACTTTTATTCAAAAATCATTACTTGACCCATCCCTCTGTAAAATGCGGTTCTTAGATAATAGTAAAAATGAAATTATAAGAAATATAGATAAAATTATTAATGAGAATACCTTCTCTATTACTGAGTCTATTGATACATCGGATAATAAAATATTTGTTTATGGTCAACTCGTTGATGATTTCTATAGTGTGAATCATACTTCTATTTTTACTATTACTACTGCTGCAGTAAAAGAAATAGACCGCGAATTACAAGCTGCTTTATTGGTAATAGAAGAACAAAATAAAAAGATACAAAAGTTAACAGATGAAATGGATGAATTAAAAGCTATTGTCAAATTTCTTATGAAATAAATGCATCTTATTAGTTAGTTGAAAAACATATTTTCAATAATAAAAATATGTTTATAGACTCATTTTACATGAACATATATTAGCATTTGTTTTTACGCTATTTAATATGCATTTACAACCTGTCTTTTTCCAGGAAGCATTCTTAGTTTGCATCCAGCTTAATGGTTGTGGTGTAGGTGTAAAATATACATTAGACATATTTACGCGATAAGGGCGTTTATTTGTGCCGTTACACATTAAAAAACTAGGACAATTCGTTATTGATGTAGCCATATTTTGCACATTTGATTTATTCTTATCCATATCTAAAACTACCTGTGAAGTAGATGGAGTTATACGTCTATAGATAGTTTTGCTATTAGAAACTGTATTCTCTAAAACAAATTCTTTGTAATCCGAATAATCTTGTGAATTAAGAACTGGTAAAAAATTATTACTCGCGTCTACAGATATAACATGATTTACCTTTTTGTATTTTATGTAGTCACTTTGACTCGCCATCTCTATAGAGTATATAGATATAATAAGCTACGTCAACTAGTATACTAATTGTTATTATAAAATTATTCATTGTAACACCTCATCTGTAATTTAATTATGTTTCTAAGGAGGAGGGGTGGTAGGGGAACCAGGGGTTCCCTGCTAGATATATTGTTTCCCAACTATTTCCCTTCGGATAGCCATTGTTTTGTTATGTAAAACGCCATATAGGCAAATCCTATACCTATCAAAGACCCTGTAAATAATTGTTCTAATGTATGTTGTCTATATTTCCATCGTTGATAAATAGTTAATGCTCCTACAAATAATTCTATGATTAACCAAGTTGAGGAACCCTTTACGAAATACAAAAATCCTATAGAATAAAAAGAAGATTGAGCATGACCTGAGGGCATACCATAGATTTCTTCACCTGAGTATTCTTCATTCATAATTTTTATACTATCACTTGGGCGTTTCTGTTGAATTACTTGTTTTAAAATCTTATTCACTATTGTATTGCCAATAAAAAATACTAAATACGATAATAAGTATTTCTTTTGATTCCATAAATTAACTATTCCAATACATAATAATACCAATGGTCCCAAAAATCCTAGTTTTTCTATTGATTCTCGCATTTTAGTTATAAAATGCTGAGAAAATATTTACTTTTTTTGCTTATATAACTGCTGACAAAGGAAACTAAATGACCAATTTGTACCATTTAAATCTACTGTATTACCCTTATCACTAATTAGTTTTACTGTCATACGATGAATATTTGCTGGTCCAAAATAATATCTATTGTTGTTCTGTAATGTACCACCATATTCTACGAAGTATTGTCCATTTTGTAAACCATTTAATTTTAAAGGTATAACTGCAAATACATCCTGTGAAAAAGGACCTCTGCCATAAACAGATGAACTTACACCACCTAAGATATTAGATGCAGTAGTATTCTTAGCATTAGATTTTTGTGCTAAGGAATAGAGTTGCTTCTGTGTTAACTGAGAATAATATTCTCTTGTGTTTGCATTATAGGTTAATTGATTCGTTACTGGGTCACATTGAAAATTTGAACGGTCAGTGTATGATGGCAAAGGAACACTAGTGTCTTGTCCAGTGATAGTGACTAATCCATCATCCAAATGATTTAAATTGTAATCATCCAAACATATCATAAAATAATTAAATAAATTAGTACTCACTCCTGTGTCTCCGACGATAGTTATTGAGTTATTACTATCTGCTTTATAAATACCAGAACTATTGGATAATAAAAAAGACGTATAATAATTAAATGCTGTTAGTTGTGTAGCTGTATTTAAAATGTAATAAGTGGAATTGCGAAATCCTAATATCCATCCAAGTGTAGAGTCCCATGTAGTGTTTTGTACTCCTTTAGCACCCGTAAAACAACGGACAAAGCTTACTGCGTCATAAAAAACAATTTTGTAATCACTAGCTCTGTATATCTTATTAATGTTGTTGAATAATTTTAAATAATAATTATGATTTGCATCTGGTGCTGTTAAGTAAGCATAGGACCCATAGGATAATGGATTTGCGGATAACAAATTATTTAATTCTGCGACTAACATGTCTCTTGTATAGTATATCAAATTGTTATTAGAATCATATTTTGGAAAAGTGATGACAATATTATTTGTACCTAATGTAGTTTGCACACCATCTTCATAACCAAAAAATGTTATTGAATTAGGTATAGATGCAAAATTAATTGTTACTACTTCAATAGGTAAACTTGCCTTTACTATTATACCTGGACTATTTGTATATTTTGTTAGATAACTATTGTTGTTACTCAAATCTAAAGGTTTTGAAATAAATGTATTATTATCTATGTTTAAAGGGTCATACCAAAAATTTAAATTGCTGTTTGCTTCAAACAATGGATTTACATTATCTACAAATTGAATGTTATAATCCTTAGATGTTATTTGTCTATTTATAAATAAGTTCAAACTTATATTATACGTGTTTAATTGTGAACCTGTTGTTATATTAAATGAACTATCTGAAGTAAAGATATAATTTCCTTGATATTGATAATTCTGTAAATAATTCGTTAATTTTGTAGATAAATTGCCAGTTCCTTGACCAGTAGTATATTTGTTAAATACGTGACTAGCGTCATAATAATAAATAGGTCCAATATTATCTAATTCATTACCACACATATCTTGAACTGGATTCACATAGAATAAAATTGAACCATTTGGAATAGTAATACTGTCTGGTAAACCTACGTGGTCATTACTAGATTGTATTCTAGTCAAACTACTATTTGTTAATGGTTTTGCAGTATTTAAGTCATAACCTAAAAGGAACTGATTGTTAAATAATGTGCCATTATTACCAGAAAAATCTAGAGTATAATTGTTATTACCAAATGTTTTTATAATATCTACTGCAAGTGAGAAGTTATAATTAGAATCTATATACGCCATTGTATAGCTTGGTGGTGTTTCACCAGTGTATTTATAAGATAAATAAGGTAAGCCATTTAAAAAAGGCGTATTCAAAGATTGGTCTATAATACCAGCATTTATAGAATCAATCATTTGAGCAACATTATATATGGTTGTACCAGTAGATTGGTTTAATTGTAATGCAAACGAAATATCATTCGCTGTAGAAATAAAATTGGTATTTACACATTTTAAACTTACATAGGGTCCCTGTAAAATATGATATAAGTTTGTTTGTTTTACTATTGGTGTTTCTGCTGTTATTAATTGCATTTCATTCGCATTGCTATTGAAATAAAAACAGGATTTAAGACCATTTGCATTTGTACCTGTCCAAATCTTTGTATTTGTATTGGCAATATTTGTCTCATCTGGGAACTGTAAAAATAATTTAGAATTTGTAATATTATTTGTTGTGTAACGATTTGGTTTTAGTTGTATTTCAAAATAATAGGAACCATATTGGTTATCATATCTTATATCTATTGGGTCTGTAACTTGTATAAGTTGTATGGAAGATTCTGTTGATAGATACTTACTATTAAATATTTGATTACTTAAATCTGCTAGTATTTGATTCCGACTGTATTTTGTTCCATCTGTACGTAAAGATAGAGTTATATTAAATGATAAATCCACTGGTGTTAGTCCTGGAGTATAAAAACATGCTGATGCATCACTCGTAATAGAATCTGTATTAATAATACTTGTGTATTTAATTACAGTAATTGTTGTACTCAAAGGGTCTATTTTGTACAATAAATTATTACTTGTATTTATATCTGCAGTTTTTAGTATTCCTGAATTCAATGTATTTAATTTATATATTTTTTGATTCAAACCTAAAAATGAAGCTATACTATTTTTATCTCTTGTAACATCATCTAATAACCCTCCATTATGATATACATTTGGTGTAGTCCAATATCCTAGACTTAAATCATAACTATTTTCACTATACTGATTTGTAATATTTATATTTATATAAGATTTGGAATTTCCTGGATTATAATTTATACTAGTGTTTCCGAAACTGATATCGGTATACAATGTAAATGTATTCAACATAGATTTATTTATTTCCGCCACTAAATTGGTTGGGTCATAATTGCCTGGATTAATAGCGATTTGTATATCATGATTTCCATTATTAATACCTGGTGAGCTACCTTTTATGTAAAAGAAATTACTACCATAACTCTTTGCAATTGTGTACCATGTATATGGTATTTGAACGGAATATAAGCTTAATGAAACAACATCTTTTAAAGGGTCAGCCAAATCAAATGTAAATTCCGTTGGAAGAGAGTTCTTATCTGCTCTGTATTGACTATCAATACTTATAACTCTTGTTACTGTTTCTTTTAAAAGAGGATTTATATTATCTGATGTATAATTTTGTTGACTTACTAGGCTTATTTTTTGAGAGCTTGCCTGACCAGCCGAAGTTGTTATTGTTTTATTTCCTTTATCACCAATATTTATTTCTGCATCAGTTAAAAATGTTCTATTATCTGTAGAAATATCATTTCTAAGTTTATTATTAGAAGTATTTTTTGCATCTGTATTCACTGATTGTTGCTTTTGAGCATCTAATAGTGTTGTCATTCCTTTTTTTGTGTTTGTATTTTCTTCTATTTCATTGTCTTCTTCCGATTCACTATCGTTTTCAAAGAAACGGTTATGAATATCATGAAAAAACTTGGCTAGTTGCTCCCCAGAGCTATTCTGCATGTTTTTGTATTTCCGATACAAAAATACAATTTTAGCCTCTAGTTCTCTATCTGTAGGACTGGTCAAATCTAATAATTCATATAATTCAGCATCTGAATATGTAGTTACATCATACATGTCGCTTTCTTTTCGTTTATTTGATTCCATTGTTTATATTAGAACAAGACAAAACATTTATGTATTTTTCATAGTTAAACGTATTTTAAACATATTTGCTATGAAGTTTACTAAATCTAACTTCTCTTTACATTTGTACAGGATATCAGCGGGAAATGACTTCAGACCATGTAAACGTTTCATATGTCTTTTCCCTTTGAAACATAATATGTCAAAGATTTGCATAACTTTTTCCTCTTCCTCAGACATATTTGTACGGTCAATACGATGTCTTCCTGTATAAACATATCTATTGTAGTCCCCGCTATCATGTATAAAATATTTATTCATTACGGGATGATTTCTGAACATACCTATACCCATAATTCTATTCTCATCATTGTTCATTTCTAACATAAACACCACTGAATCATTCGGTATATGTTTGGATAATGGTATGGGTGAACCATAAATACATTTTATATCCTCATATTTCTTACGGAATTCAATATTTTCTGACCATGTTGTACTATTAAACCTAGCTGTCAATAGAAATCTGCGAAGTCCTATTTCATATTCTTTTATAAATTTTTTGACCAAACCTTTTTGTGAAGGAATCATATCGTTATTTTTTCTATTAATTCCAATATGTTTTAATAGAAAATTCAATTTTTTTACTTATTGTTTATAGCAGATGAGTTTATATAAGGATGCACATAAAATTGCATATTTTGTTTTTTTCTCTATACTGCCTTTATCCGTTCCTTTATCCGTTCCTTTATCCGTTCCTTCACGATTCATTTCTTCTATCTCAGGAATTTTTGCCTCCACACCAGCAATTGGATCATTTAAAGACTCTGTATTGATAGTTTTTTCAGAAACATTTACTACATCTTTATTTTCTTCTACAGCTGTTAATTCAACATCAATAGATTCGCTTAATAAATCAATATTTTCCTCTTGTGGAACTGGTGTGTTGTTTCTTTTTTCTTCTATAACTTTATCAAAAATGCTTTCCATCAATTTAGTGGAACTCATTATTATATATAGAATGTATATATATTATTTTAAATGAATTCTGAAGATGAAGTAATAGAAACTACATCATCCAATTCATCTTCACCGAATTCATCCGATGAAATCCATTTAAGTATACAAAACAACAATATTTCTATTGAAAACATACAAGAAGAAACAAATTTAATAGACTATACGGAAAATCATTTTCATACTAAAATTCAACAGGATTTGGATAAAATAAGAGATATGCATCTCACAAATACAGCATCATCGTTTTATATTCAAAATAAACGCAGTAATAGTCCAATTACTATATCTAATTTTGATAGCAACAGTAATAGTAATCACAGTAGTGATTCTGATAGTAATAATTATGATACAGATGATGACGAAATTGTATTATCTAAACATGGGTATAGAAAATTATCATATAGAGATGTTGAAAAAATGATTCATAAATATTATGATTTTAGTATTGATAATAAGCTATCTAGTGAAGTAGATATTTTAACTACTTATATTCGTGGTCAAAAAAACCTTTACATACAATCTAAACATTTTACCCAGAGAAGGCTAAATTTATTAATGTTTCCATCTCTTCTTATTAGTGCCGCTATTACTATAATAGCTCCCTTTATTGAGTGTAATCATTGGAGCGGTGGACTTATTTCAGCATTAAATGCTGTTATTATGCTTTGTGTTTCTTTCATTAACTATCTAAAATTAGAATCTTCTATTGAAAATTATTTGTATAATGTGAAACAATATGATAAACTAGAAACTGCATTAGAGATGACGAATAATAAATTAATGTTCATTGAAAGTAATAAGGAAAAAGCGAATTTAGTATTGAATAAAATAAAAGATATTGAACGAAAGATTAGCGAAATCAAGGAGGCAAATAATACTCTTATTCCCGAGGATGTAAAAACACTCTTTCCTATTATCTGTCATATTAATATTTTTTTGTTTATTAAGAAAGTAGAAATTATTAAGAAAAACCTGATTATTAAGTTTAAAGATGTTAAGAATGAAATACGTTATATTCTATTTCAACAGCATCTTCATAGTCTTGAAAATGAAAAATATGAATCTAGATTAACGTTATTGTATGAAGTTAAAAATAAATTAAAAACCGAAATATTTGAATTCTTATGTGCCTATTCACATATTGATAATATCTTCACAAAAGAAATTAAGAATGCTGAGGTTAGATATGGTATTTGGAATATCCTGTATTTATTCCATAATAATGTTAAAAAGAAATCTTATGATAACATAAATCCTATCATTGATAAATATTTTCGTTTTATATTTGCGGATGAGTAGTCACTATTTTCCAATACCATGGCATATTATAGACTAACTTTACTGAGCCTATTGTTCTTAATATTTTTTGCATATGTAATGAACTAGAGTTTTTATTCCAATGTACTTTAATAATAATACGTTTGTGACTAGGGTCATTTCGCAAAGGTATCTCAATAATTTTTTCTATAATTCCTATTTGAAGATTCATAAATGTTTTATAAATATATTCTCTGGTTACAGATAACTCTACACGTGGAATACATATTGAAGACATTATTGATTGATGGTTATTTTAAGTTTGATTATTATGACATTATAATAATCAATTTTTTCAAAGTACTAAAACTCAATAAAATTTATGTTATCATTCATTACTATAACTCCTGTACCAGACCAATGACCATAACTTGAAAAATCATATTTCTTTCCTACATCTTCTTCTTTTAATCCTTCCCATAATCTAATCATGCATGCTTTTATATCTTCGTCTGGATGATAAAATACGTCATCTAATAAAATGATACCACTAAAATTTAACTCTTTTAATCTATCTATTATTTGTCGTTCTACAGTTTCATAATGATCAATATCTATTAATACTATTTTAACATCTTTAATTAGGTCTTCCGTTAAATCGTCTAAAACATTTTTTACTTTAAATGTTATATTTGGTTTTGAATAAATAATATGACCTTTATTGTTTATACAATCTCCTATATCATAACTTATTACCTTATTAGATTCATTATGTGATAAAGCTACAGCACTTCTACCATCTAATGTACCAATATCCAATATTGTAATATTGTTAAAATAAGTTGTTAAATATGAATATAAACGGTATTCTTGAATACCAGATTTATCATTGTAATGTTGTTCGTTTACTAAATAATTCTGATTCTTCAGATTAAATTGGTCTAAGATATTATTTGAAATGGGTATTATCATTATGATTTATCAATTTATTAATAATTATATTAATTAACGCAATTATATTGCATTGGTAAATAAATGATTATTTGTGAAGGGCAAACCTTGTTAATTTTTAATTTCACCGAAAGGTGCGATTTTACACCATTGCACATTCAAAACGCCCGCTATGCGGGCAGTTATGAGTGGCATGTAAATCTTCAAGGGTGTAAAGATAAAACCGTATTTGATAAAGTACTGGATCTATAGAACCTATTTTAATACTGTTAAAATATAATTTCGTAATGAATTTG
>Ga0136644_10004222_pt1 | contig 10639 bp, 5 predicted proteins | sample C_130820_EF_Meta_FD_94780 | JGI IMG/M metagenome (GOLD analysis project Ga0136644, IMG submission 94780) | Freshwater microbial communities from Lake Croche, Canada to study carbon cycling - C_130820_EF_MetaG (v2) (version 2) | ecosystem: Environmental > Aquatic > Freshwater > Lake | place: Lake...
CAGTGTGCCAGGCAGTTGAGTACACAAAATTTTTAAAGTATCCAGTGGTTTCGTTGGCCAAGGTGGTACTTTGAGTCCAGCTGGCTCCTGGTACCCATGTGGTATTGCCGTATGCAGGCAATGTGGTAGCAGATACTCTGGGGAAATTCTCGTAGTAAAACTGACGCATTGTGGTCTTCCCAATTGCGGGTTGTACTTTGTTTGTTACCACATCTGCAATTTCATTGCGATTGGTCCAGGAGAATAAAATGGTAGGAAGTATATTTTCTTCCCACAATCCGCCATCGCTGCCAAAAATGTTTGTGCTGGAATATTTGCCAGTGTTGTCAACCAGGTCAAGATAACGACTGGTACCGATACTTGCACGGTTCAAGGCTTTGCTTTTGACAATTGAGTTGTATTGTGTGTATGGGAAGAGATTGTAGTCCTCGCCGTTGACCATACGATTTTGTGTGTAGTAACGTGCTGGCGCACGTTGCTTGATGGCATCAATGGTTTCACGTGCTTGGCTGTTCGAAACAGGTTGAGTGATACCGCAAGTGAATGTTAATGTTTCAAGGTTGCCCGAGCGACTGATATAACTGATCGGGATTTGCACCGCCTGCATCTCAGCAGGATTAATAATGTATTGCAAACCGTTCGATGCACGAACATAAGCACGGAATGTGCCCACTGGAATTTCTGAGAACACCCCGTCGCCAAATACCATGGTAATCTGGTCATTGGTTCTGCTGGTGACTGAATAAATGGGACGTAGGTCTGTGGCTATTTGTTCTGCGCCAGCTGAATAAATGTTTTCAGTATAGGTCCATTCGCGACTGATGTTGCCCACGTTGTCTAGCTGGAACAACCAGCGGTCTTCGTTGTTGACACCTTCAATGTTGATGTTTACTGTGCGATTGCTGACTTTTTCAGCCAGGTTAAAATCTTGATTCTGCAACACACCTTGTTTGAACATAAAGAAGTAACCAGTGTTGGCTGATTGAAATCCAAGACTATCATTACGGAACAGTATGTTGAACGGTTGATTGGCCTGTGGCGGCGGTTCATACAAATAAGTCTCGCCGACCGAAGTAGATGTCATGGCCTCAAATGGCATGTTTACTCCATCTACTGTGGCAGTATAAGGTACCACAGGCAAGTATCCAGGAACCAAGTTGATGCCATATTCACTGGTGACCACTCCCAGGATCGTTTGTTTGTTGCCTGGACGACCGACTTTTTGTGTGTCTACTAGACTGGCGTTGATAACTGCTGTGAATTGTTCTTGCCAGTCCGGGTTGGTAGCATCTGCCCAGTTGATTGTGTAGTTGGCTAGATTTACACCTTGATAGTCAATGACGTTTTCTGTTGTGGTAACTGAAAATACCTTGAGTAGACCTTGTGCGGCAATGTTGCGTTTGGCTGTGTAACTGACCAAGTTGGCCAGACGAACCACACTGTCACGACGCTCGGCCGTATCCATGTAGTTTTCTCTGGTATTTAGATCTGTACGGAAAGCCAGTGCCTGCCCCATGAACGCAATAACGTCCAAGAGAGCAATGTATTCTGACGATTCAATGTAGTCATTGAATGTTTCTGGATAGTACAAGCGCAGGTAATCAACAAAACTTTTGCGCAGAGTTTCAAAGTCATAGCTTTGAAAATCAGCTTCGCGATAGGTTTGATAGATTTGTTTCCAATCCTGTACACCAAATATCGCCGTTTGTCTAGTTGTTTTTGCCATTATACTGAGCCTCTATTGTTTATTTATGGATGTTAAAAACTGCTCAGTTTATACATAACTTGCTGAACGTTCTTGAAGATTAAAGAAAATACTCAGCCTTTCTGCATCCGTGCTCGGTACCACCGCAAGTTCGATTTGAATCAATATGCCATTTTCTTGTGGGAATACTTGTGTATCACTGATATAGATGCGTGGATCGCCGCCGGCCACACGCTGAACTTCTGTTACTATGCTATTTTGTAAATCTTCCAATTGGTTCTCAAACAAGAAATCCCATAGCACAGTACCGTATGCAGGACGGCCGGGCAATTGGCCTTGACGTATATTGAATGCGTTTAAAAGGTCGCGTTTGATCAGTGCAAAGTCCGTGAGAGTGAACTTTTTGTATTGATTTTGAGTGTTGAATCCAATGAATGTTTGTGCCATATGGTATTTATGGGTGCTTATTCACCTGTTCCGCGTCCTTCAATTTTCTGACTCAACACATACAATCTTTCTTTCTGCGACGCAGAGAAGGCAGCCCCGGCTTGAATTTTTTCGGTTATAGAGTTGATACTAAATTCAGATGCTCGGATTGTTTTTTGCCCTTCAGCATCTAAGTTATTGTAGATGTCAACCAGTTCTTTGGCCTTGGGAATACCATTGATGTTGTAATTGTTGCGTATTGCATCGCGTTCACTGTTGAGTGCGTCATACTGCGCCTGGGTAATAGTTTGTTGGTTCTCTAAGGCTGCAAATTTTGGATCTAACGCCTGTAGTTTCTGAATAGAAGGGTTCAACCAATCATTAAGAAAAATTGTGGCTTTGTTGATGTAATCTTGCGTTGATCCTGACGGGGCTTTGTTCACATAACTAGGTACAGGTATCTTGGAATCGCCTACCACTCGAGTGCTGGCCGCATCCAGTGTGGCACGATTCACTGTGTCTATTTTGGGCACAGGAATATCTTGCTGTTTGAATGCAGTGGGTATCTTGGTATTGACCAAGTTCACTGCAAATGCACCATCACGCACAGCACTTGAGAAAGCCGCTTGTACTGCACCAGTTGCATCGCCTGGGATGGGTAGGCCTTTGGCAAATGCTTCGGCGTTGGGAAGATTTTTTGCCGCATTCAGGGCCATGCCGGCGATGCCTTGACTTGACAAATTCTGCACAGGGACACCTACTGCACCCAGTCCGGCCACACCCTTGGTCATGAGATCCTGTTGTATTTGACTTTGTTTTCCAGCGTTGCCCAGCAGATCACCCACACTCTTGATGCCATCTTTACCAGTCCAGGCTGCTGGACTTTTGACCACGTTTGAGAATAAACTTGCACCTTTGGCTGCCAGGGCCGCTATGCCAGGCTTAACAAAACCTGCTGTTTCCAATTGTTTTAGATCAAAGCCAAAAGAGCCAAGTCCTTTGGTGTTACTGACAGCATCAGGTGCTTGCCCCACAAGATTTTTTGCTTGGGCCAGTACCCCATTAACTTCCGGTATACTCATGGGACCAATTGCACTCACTGCACCGCCTACACCAGCAGCGACTTTTGAAAAATCAGCAGTGTTGATAGGATTGGTTATGGGAAAACCAGAAATTGTTTTGTTGATGGTCTGCACCACTGATACCGCTGTGCTTCCTTGTATCACCGCCGCACTGACCAGGGGGTTCCCAACATTTTTGGCACCCAGAATATTGGAAAGTGCTCCTGTTGCCGCTGACACCGCTGGACCCACTGCCGCAGTCAATCCGGCAGCAGTGGCAGCCAAACTTCCACCACCGGCGCCGCCAGCGGCACCAAGTGCTGTGCTGATTGATCCTAACGGGGCGACGCTTCCCACACTACCAAGAGCACCTGCAAGACTGCTTTGTGCTTGTTGTAATGCACCTTGCGCACTTGCAAGTCCATCGGCTGCTTGTGAGGCCGCACTGAGACTATCTCCAGGCTTGAAACCTACCAATGCGCCTGTGGAATCTTGTTTTTTAAAGATTGCTTCGGCTTGATCTCTTGTGAGTCCTTCGGGCCCTTTTATGCTAAATGGTTTTCCGTCGCTACTGGTAAATGTAAATTCAGCCATGTTATTTTGCCTGTATTTCTATGCTAGGTGGAACCGGCTCAGCACCCGGAGGTGGACTGGGTTTGCCTTCTTCGAATGCAATCTCAACATCCACACCTTTGTTGTGATAAGGATAAGGTTCGTGTGTGGGCGCACGGCTCACTGTGCTTTCAAGTCCTTCGGGCTTGACTATCCAACCACGGCTGGTATTCCATTCAGTATCATCCAACAAAGTTGTAGTCAAAGGTTGTGGATTGGTCACTGTGCCTGCGGCCGGACCGTTAAGATCAATTCCTCCTGCTTGTAAGACCAGTGCGGATCCTGCACCCCATGATCCTGATGCGCTGTTTAGTGTGAGTGTGCCGTCTGATTTGACTCCAATTGTGCTTTTGCTGTACAAAGTGATATCATCCTGTGCCTGTACACTCAAAAATGTATCAGTCTCCAACTGCATGTCTTCCTTGCTTTTCATCTTCAAGTAACGTCCAGCAAACATATTGATATCACGATCAGCATGCAGGTTGATATCACCCTTGGTGCGAATGTTTACACTGTTTGTGGCATACACATCTACTGTGCCTTCTACCCCAAACTCAATCCAGGTTTGTCCATTGGCATGAATAATGTAGAAAAAGTTGCCAGTATCACTCATGGTAATTTGGTGGCCTTTTGAGGTGCGTAATCTCAACAGAGCATTGTTGCCTTGGGTATCGCCGTCGTCCATCACAAAACTATGACCGCCCACCCGCCCAATTACTTTGGCGTCTCCTGGTTTGATTTCACCGGCATTGAGTTTGGCATTGATATCATTGGGCTTCATGCCGCCTTGATAGATGGCTGTGCCCGGAGTGCTGATGCCAAACACAGCACTGGGAGTTTCGCGCTGGCTGCTGGAATTGATAGTGCCACGTTCATTATCGGTTATTAAACCTTGTTGTAGCAGGGCCTGGGCCACCACGCTCTGCACAGGCTTGATGCCGTCAAAAAATCTTGGATCGTTAAACAGTTCATTATTGTTGATGTTGATTTCTGTGACTGGTAGTCGTGTGGCATTTTTAAAATAACTTTGCTGGTTTTGATTTTGAACTTCAGCTTGAGATGTCTCTACAGAACCAATGGCCGGAACCATGCGACCTGTACCTTGTTCCGGGGCAACACCAATGTAATAGCCTTGTGATCGGTCACCATTCACAAAGATACAAATAACAGTGACTCCCACATCCGGTGGAGTAAACCACATGCCGTAACTGTTGGGCGTGCCAGGATAGCCTCCATTGTCCAGAGTTTGCCCGTTGGTTGTGGTTTTTGGAGTGTTGCCGTAGAAAGGTGGCATATAACTCACTGTGGTCCACTTGGCGTCATTTTCCATGCCCGCTTCGCCACCATCAGCAAATGCTTCAATATACACACGCAATCGGCCGCTACGAGTTGGGTCCACGGTGCTCATGACCACACCAGTAAACGGACCAAACTCCGAAGGTACGCCGCCGCGATCTAGTTTGTAATTACCCGGGCGGCCTTTGCTACGTTGTACATTATCTACCATGTGTTTCCTTTATTTGTCGCTTCTGTTCTGTAGTTGTCCAGTAGGAGATTTAGAATTAAGTTCACCAACATTGATCTTTTGTCCTGCTACCCTGTTTAAAAATCTGTCTATCAGGCCCGGGGTTGATGAATTAGGTAATTTTGGAGGGCCGCCACTATCAACACTTTGTGCATTGATTAAAGCCACATTGGCTCCAGTACCGTCAGTAGGAGGCTTGGGAGGAGGAGCATATTCCAGGTTGTCTCCACCGATAACCACACCGTTGGGATCAGTATAGGCATTGCTGTTTGGAGCGCCGACATAAACTGTTTGTTGATATGGCACTGCTGTGAGTCGCTGTTGTGCCGCTCTGTCTCTTAAACTGCCGGGCCTTATGTTTTTATTATTGGGATCTGTTGATCCTGATAATGTTGGATTGCCAACAGCAGCTCCGCCAGCAGTTTCTTTGCCGCCTGCGCCTACCCATCCAGGGCCTTTCTTTTTAGTATTACCTTGTGTGCGTTGGCCGTCTGGATTTGCAACCAATGCAGATGTAGATGCGGCAGACGCAGGATTGGCAGCGTTCTTTCCAGACGGTATGGGGAACAAGTACAAACTTCCGTCTAGTGTTTGTTCAAAACTGCCGCCCTTAAATTCACTTGTGACCTTGGTAGCAATGTACACTCGACTCTGCAGGGGCTTTTTGTCAGGACCAGTTTGTTTTGTATAAGGATCTGCTAGACCAGTACTGAGATTGTAGTCTTCTGGGCGTTGCCACAACATTTCAAACAAGATGTCTTGACTGTCAAAACTTATGGACCCATCGGCTTCAAATCCTGTTCTGGCCGCAGGATACACTGTGCTGGAAGTGACTGGTCTAAATTGGCTGCCTTGCATGATCCAAGCAGGATCTCCAATGATTCGTACCTTGGCGGCAGCAAGGTCACTGGGACTGTACAATAGATCAGCGGCATTGGCATTGGGTTCAAGTTCTTTGCCTTCGGCACCAAAACTGCTTTCGCCGCTTCTTGGACTGTAAACATACTTCACTATGTCTGCCATACTACTGGTAAATCTTTTTCCCTGTTGATTTCTCATGCTTGTGCCAGGGCCGTTGCCACTCAACGTGGCTGTAAACATTGTGTTGAGTGTTTCTTGATAATCTTTGACCGCAGTATTTTGTCCAGTAAACCAGAAAGGATAACTTTTGTGTATGCCCGAGAATTTGGTAGTGGGGAAGTATTGACTGTTGAGATTTTTAACTAGAAACGGGCTCACAGTATATTTAATTTTGTAAGCATAGTCATTGCGATTGCTGTCAAAGTCCTTGCGTTCACAACTCATGCTGATGGTAAACCAGGTGACATTTTTGGTTGTTTGTTGATTGAGTTCTTGTTTACCATCAGCGTCGACTATCACTAGTTTTTGTTTGCCGATGTAACTTGAATTTCTAATGACCAGTTCAATCACTTGCAAGATTTGTTGACCGGCTGTGATGCTGAAGTTGCGATTTTCGTAGTCAACTGAAATAGTGTCCTGGTTTAAGTTTCTTGGATTTTTGGTTTGTGATTGTGCGTTTGGTGTTTGTTTATGATCTTTTTTCACGTTAGGCAGTTGTATCTTGGCATCACTGATGTCAGCGGCGCTGGCCAAACCTGGTATGCCAACAAATTCAATTGAGTATTCGTCGGCTATCAAATAATTTCCAGCTTCAACTTGTTCTTTTTGAAAGTCATTCATGGCTCCCATCAAGCCTTCAGTAATTGTTTTCTTGGGGCTTGGCGCCGCGGCTGCTGTGGGGGGAGGTTTGTATGAGGATCCGCTACCAGGCGCTGCCTGTGCTGCCTTTAGCCGTTGTTGTTCTGTTTGTGCATTACCGTCCCAACTGTTTCCTCCTGACCCTGAATCAAAGGGAATATTAAAACTGGTAGATTTGCCAGGATCAGCATTGGGTGCTGTGCCTGTTGAGTACTTGGCATTTCCTCCCAGCAATCCTCCCACAGTGCTATCCACCAGTTGCACATCATATGGTATAGTTCCGCGGCTGGATCCGCCGCCAATGTTTTGCCCAATAGGAGCGGCTTCAAAATCATAAGACACAGTTTTTGTTCCAATGGTCCAATTGACCTTGGCAATTATGAAAGGTATAAATTTTTCTACCACAGCCGAAGGATCACTAGTGTTCACAGGAGAATCTAGTCCGCCTTTGACAGGATACACAATGTTGCCACTTTCGTCATAGCCGTAAAAACGCAGGACCATGAGATATGTTGCGGCAAGGTAGTTTACCTTGCCGGTGCTTTCTTTGGGTTCAAAATTGGCCACCGCTTCGTACAAGCGATCCAGTAGCGTGATGCCCTGTGGTTCGACCACGGTGAATTTGAGCGTACTGGCAAGATGAGCGGCACCTGTGCCTTTGCCCATGCATTGAGTTTCTAGTGTGACTGAGTCAATAAAGAAATCGTTTGTGAAGAACGGACTGCGATTGGCCGATGGGTATACGGGTGCGGCAGTGCCATAAAATCCGCCTTCTTGTGCATCAGCATCACCGCCACTGCTGCCTGTGGGGAATGGGGGTCTAATCACACCGTCGCTGACTCCAGCACCGCCTGATTGAAACAGCAAGTTGTATCCGTCGATCTTTTTGTCTTTACTGTTCATCAATTTTGAATACTGAGTCTTGTTCATCAAGTATACTGATGCTGACCAGGCATAGTTGTTGTATCTATCTAGAATGTTGGGTTGTGACTTAACTTGTATGGGATCGGCTTGAGCTGCGTTGACATCGGTTTGCTTGGTATTAGTACTGTTGTTGGCAGCATCATCTCGAGTAGGAGTTCCGGGATCAGTTTTTAAATCAACACCGCCAGGCATGCCGCCAGGATCATACAACTCCCCTGTTTCAGGATTTTTTCTAAGGTTTGATAGTGTGCCATCTTCAGCTCTGACATTGATGCCTTGAGCATATGGATCTGTGGCCTGTGTTTGTTCCGTGGTTCTTGTTGGTGCATCAGTGCCGGTGGTACCACCATTGTCAGATGTTGTAGGTGTGTCTGCGTTGGTAGGTGCGGTAGTATCCGGTGGTGCAACTATACGACCGTTGTTGTCGACTTGTGCGGCAGCAGGTGCATTGGGTCCTTTGGGTGCGTCATCATTGGCTGCCTGGCTGGCTGTGGCAGGTGGCTGTGGTTGTGTAGAATTTTGTTTGTCTGCTATTGCCGCTGCCTCAGCGTTCAGTGTGGTTCTGAGTGAGGCTGGCATGCCGCCTTCGCGTATGGCATCACTGATTGCGGCAGTGGGATCGCCAGCATAGTATTTTTTGCCGGTGTCAGTATCTTCAACATACCAACCGCCTGTGTCTCTATTTTGATTTATAACCCAAGCCATAGGTTAGAATCCCAGGGCTGTTTTCAGCGTGGTCATTTTTGGCAAGTAGATCAATGTTCCCACTGCAAAGTCCAAGGGTGGTGCTTGCAAGGTGTTGGGGTTGCGTTGATAGAATACCCACCATAAGCCAGCGTTGCCATACAAGTCAAATGCCAACAGGTCTGGACGATACTGATAGGTAGTGTTGATAGTAAAACTTATGTCATCGTTTTCCTTGGGTATGGGTCTGTTGACCATGGTTTCAAGAAAGAACTGACTGTAGCCAGTTTCGTAGTAAGGACTGGTTGCGTCGTATTGTGCCATTACCAGAATCCTCCTTTGAGTAGGTCACCGTTGGCGAATCCCGCCAGGCTGAATTGTTTGCTGATTTGACTGCGTGTTTGTGCAGGTATTAGTGTGATATCAATTTCCATTTTGGTCGGTACATAACTGGCCGGCGTGTTGTTTGTGACACTGCCTGCCACTGAGTTGGGTGCCGGAGGCAGGGTCTGTGCGCCTTTTGGTAACAATGCATTTGTTAATCTAGTCAATCCGGCTAGTGATCCGCCTGCTGGCAAACTGGCTCCAGATGGGTTATAGCGATTGGTCAAATTTAAACCAAAGTTGTTGGGATTGGTTGTTCTTATGTAGTCCACATCGTTGGGCAAGGTGTAATTAAAAGAACTTATCACAACCGGATGATCAGAAAATTGAAAGCCACCAAACCCGTTCAACAAACAAATGGGTGGAGGGGTGCCACGTTGTGGGTCTTGCCCATAGAACATCTTGGTAGCCGATCTGAAGAAATGTATTACTGCCAACAAGTAGTTGGCTTCGGTGGTGTTTTGTGCTGTGAATGTACCCCGAATCTGGATGTCGCCTACTCTTGAATTCTTGTAGAACAGCCCACGATAGTTTGAATGCACTAGATCATACTGTTCGTAGTTGGCCGAATAAGTTGTGGTGATACTTGGGGTGTAAGGAAATATCACACCATCTGTGCCCGATCCGGCTCGCAACGGTGCCAGTATTCCCGGATCCTCGGCATTGTAAAGATAATTTGCTTTTGGGCCGAGACTCAGTCTCACACGCCAGTCAGTATTGCCTGGTTGTTTGTAACGTGCTTGAACTGTGGCTTGTTTTTGTGCCATGGCCACCATTGCAGCCTGCTGACTGCCTTGCGAATCCGCCAATGCACCAAACTCAGTGGGTGCAGTTGCACCTGTTTCGTTAACCCCATAGCCTTCTAGCGTGGTTGGATCAACTCCTGTTGGCGCCTGCGACAAATTATCGTAGGCCGCGGCGTCGCTTTGCGCAGCCTGTTCGTCCGCAATGGCTTCATCTTCTGCGGCCAAGACCCCATACGGATCTCTTGGGCCAACACTTTGATTGGCAAATGCGGCGGCTTCGTCTTGAGCCAGTGCTTCATCTTCTGCGGCCAAGACCCCATACGGATCTCTTGGGCCAACACTTTGATTGGCAAATGCGGCGGCTTCGTCTTGAGCCAGTGCTTCATCTTCTGCGGCCAAGACTCCAGTGGGGTCTGCTGGACCCACAGTTTCAAACGCGGCAGCGTCGCCTGCTGCCGCTTGTTGTTCAGCAATGGCTTGATCTTCAGCAGCCAAGACTCCAGTGGGGTCTGCTGGACCCACAGCCAAATTATCAAATGCTGCCGCATCTCCTTGTGCGGCCGCTTGTTCTGCCAATGCTTGATCTTCTGCGGCAAGTACTCCTGTGGGGTCTTGTCCATCACCTTCGTTGCCTCCACCGGCAGCATACACATTGGCATTTTGTTCAATGACATTTTGTTGAATTGCTGTGTTTTCTGTGGCCACTTGAATATAGTCTTGTTGTGCGGCGTTGTTGGCCAGCAACTCTGCTCGACGAGCATCTGATATATTGGGATCAGCAAGTTCAGCGTTGTTTGCAGCCACAATTTTTTCAGCGTTGGCAATGCCTGCTGTATTTTCCTCAATGGCCGCA
>Ga0136644_10004226_pt1 | contig 10632 bp, 8 predicted proteins | sample C_130820_EF_Meta_FD_94780 | JGI IMG/M metagenome (GOLD analysis project Ga0136644, IMG submission 94780) | Freshwater microbial communities from Lake Croche, Canada to study carbon cycling - C_130820_EF_MetaG (v2) (version 2) | ecosystem: Environmental > Aquatic > Freshwater > Lake | place: Lake...
CATTGGTTGCATCCAACTCTTTAGCAGGATTAAAACCTTGACCAAATTTTGGTGCCAAAATTACACGAGTATTTGCACCTGTGCCAGAACCATAAATGGTCGCATTAGCATAAGAATAACCAATTCCAGTTACATTAACAGTAACTTTAGAAATAGCACTACCTACAATATTTGCAGAGGCTTGTAGTCCTGCGCCATCGCCTTGAATGTAAACTCTGGTTGTAAATGTTATATTATTTCCTGTTCCGCCACCGTTTGCTGTTGTGGCAGTATCTAAAACAATTGTGGAAGTAATTACATCCACAGAAGAAACTAAAGTTCCGCTTGCAATACCTGTTCCAGTAGCAATCATGTTAGCAACTACATTTGTTGTATTTGCAAGAGTAATAGTTGTTACTCCTGTTCCAAAAGCAGAAGCATTAATAGTTGGATGTGCATATCCTGTTCCGCCATTGGTGACAACAATTGTTGTAACTTCTCCGTCAATTGGGCCAGTAGAACTCACATTATAATCCAATTTACTTGTAGAAATTGGTGCAGGTATCCAGTCAGGTGTTAAAAATCTATTTGATGGTTTAACATTATACAAATATTTCCAAATGAATCCATCAGCTGTTAAAATTGTACCGTTTGCGGTTGTGTAATCGCCAGTTGGTTCTACGGTAGAATTGGCAGAAATATTGTTTGATAAACACTTATATACATTTCTCTCTGAAGTAAAAATATACATTGGTTTAACATTTAATGTGGTATTTCCAGTCAATAAATCATCAAGAGAAATTCTATCATCATACTGTTTATATTTTGTATTTGCAGTCCAATTGACACGAGGAATAACCAGTTCAACATCGTTACCTGTAATTTTTTTAGCTGCAAACATATTATCCCATGCAGATTTTTCATCAAAAGAAGAATCTACAATAGAATTTGGTGACGATTCGTTTGCATAAGGAACATGATTTCCAATGAAAACATAACCAACAGTTGCTGGTTCTGGCTCATAGAACGATTCTTTGAATTGTTCTGCGTTATTAAACGAGAGTTTTTTGGATGTATAGTTAGTTGCCATAGTTTTACTATTTTATTTATGTAACAATTACAAGCGTTTCCGCATTGGCGGATTGTGTGAAAGCAGATGACACTCTCAATTCTGTGTTACTTATAATGCTACTAATTGTTCTAATTTGTGAGTTGACCGCAATATTGGATCCAACAGTCATTATGCCTCTTGTAGCCGCAATGTTAAATTTAGTATTTGTACCAATAACATAAATGCTACTATTAACATTTACTGTTCCTGCAATGGTGTTTGCAACATTTAATGTGGCAGTTGTAACGGTATTAGCAACAACAGTTTGGTCAATTTTAAACTCAGCATACTCAATAAAACCAGCTGGGTGAACAAGATTTTTAAATGTTTGTTTAAAATTATCAAATTCAACTTTTGAAGATAACACATAAGCATAATCTACATAGTATTCACGACCTTGTATTACCCTTTCAGATGTTGAAAGAATAGAATCTGAAGTTGTCCAACGGCCAGGAAGTGTAACATAACTTGATTCAACGGCCGCATTAGCTGTTGCACTTCTATTACCTGATTTTGTTAAATCAATAGTTGGAGGATAAACATAACCAGATCCGGCATCAATAATTCGAATTTTTAAAATTTCACCAAGATTTTTATCAGCAGCTCCAAATAAATTTTCACCATCTCCCATCAAAGCAACAACAGAAAGATTTGCATTAGCACCAGTTTTGGAACTAACAGTTATTGTAGCTGGTTTATTTTGATTATAATTTTGGCCACCAATTGGATAATCGTAATATTTACCAATGTTTTTATCAGTAGTTGAGTATTGAAAATTAACATTAACATTCAATGATGTGTTTGATGATATGGCATTAATATAACGAGATTCATTATTAATCATAATGTAATCTCCAACACGCAAATCATCTTGAAATATAGTGCCTGTTCCAATAACTGTTACATTTGTATTAGCAAAAGTGTTTGCGGTACCACGAATTCTTGATGGTTGAATTTTAATTTGTGTAATTGCACCAGTAGATGATACATTAGTCACAGCAGCAGCTGCACCAATTCCTAATGCCATTGGATGTGTTTCTCCAATTACAACCTCATCACCAATTCGATAACTAGTGCCGCCATTATTAATTTGAATTCTACCAACTGATTGTGAACTTTGAACATATTGAGTTGTTCCGTTTGCCAAATATTGTGCTGACTCAGCATCTAAAGTTGGAACACTAGAAAATGTTGCATTAGCAAAAAGAATTGCCACATTGGTAATTGCACCAATACTTGTAACCGGTTGAAAGGTTAAAGCATCAACAATTTTAGAAGTAACATTTTCAGTTACTATGGCAGCATTAAATCCATAATTAGCAGCAGAAATTAAAACACTACCAAAGTCTGCAATTCTATCTGTATTAACAACAAATGTATTGGCAGTATTTGCACCAGAAACATCAACGGCATCAATAGCCAAAGTTAATGAACCTGCACCCGCACCAATAACAAAGACATTACTACCAGTTTTAAATCCAGCACCACCAGCTAAAACTCTAATTTGATTAATAAATCCTGAAAATACTTCTTCAACAGCAGCTGTGGCATCTCTTGTAGCTTCACCGCCTGAAATTATTACCGAGTCGCCAACATTATAACTTGCTCCACCAGAAATAATATTAATTGTTCTGAGAATTGCTAAACCATGAACTTCAATTTTAATTATTGTGCCATCAATTGGGTCTATGATATTAACAAAAGCATTTTCGCCATTATTAAATGTTCCTAATAATGATTTTTTATTAATATACAATTCAAAAATTGGAACAGAGTTAATTGTTTTTTGAGCCGTCCTTTCAACTACCGCAGTAGCCCGAGAAGTTTCACCAATAATTTGCCTATTTTTTAATAAATTAAAATCAAAATTATTGTATAATACTTTAATTGTTGCACCTGTGGATGGAGCAGTATTAAATATTAATTTTCTAATTTCTTTACGAATAATAAAACCAGAAGTTTGTAGAACACCATTGATGTAAACAGATACATCTGATGGTTGAACAACCTGTGCAAGCTTAAAGGTTTTTGTGGTTGAATTGCCTGTATATACGCTATACACAACTTGTTCAATTCTAAAAGCATTTTCAATTAACCATTTACCATCAGATGCTTTAAGAACATTGGTTTTAGGTTGAATAACTTCTACTTCTTCATTAAACAAAAGCCTAAACAATAATTTAAAAGACTTTTCATTACCTTTGGCAAGATATAATGGTAAGACGTGTTTTAATAAAATGCCCTTGTCTACCTCAACATTACGAGGTATTAAAGTAGCAAAAGTCCTAAAAAAATTATCTTCAAATTCATCAATAGACAAATCAACATCGGAAATATTTCTAAGTTTTTTGGATTCTGCAACTAAATCGTTTTTTTGACTTCCTTGTTTGTTTTCAAGGAATTCATAATATGCTTCCAAGAAAGCAATAAAATTAGGATGTTCTTCACGAACAAACTCCGGTACCTGACGATTAATCAGTAGAGAAGTTTTTTGGTCAGCCATTATGCGTTAAGCTTTTCTAAAGTTGTTAATATTGCCGTTGGATCATCCACATCAATTGTAATAATCGTATCTCTTGTAGATTGAAGATATCCTTTATCTGCTTCAACACTAATGCGAATTAAACCATCATCAGAATCAACTGTCAAAAAGCGAATATTGTTAATAGTAACAATACCATTATCATAGTCAATTAATCCAGCATTTGAATTGATAATTTGTCTTTGTGCCAATGTATCGTAGTAAATTGTTCGTAGTGTTCCTGTTCTGCCATCAACAACAGCCACAGCTTCTGCACCATAACCAGAACCTCCAGTAATTGTAATAGTAGCACGAGTATAGTCCGTGCCACGGTTAGTAATTTTAATTGATTGGATTTTACTATTAACAATTACTGCTTCAGCTGTTGCGCCAGTTCCATCGCCATTGATTGTTATGGTTGGCGTTGTTAAATAATTTGAACCAGGATTTGCAATTTGTATTTCAGAAATGCCAGTATAAGATTGTGGAATTTCTTCAAATAAAGCGGTTCTTATTGTTCCTAATGTATCATATACTGTAAACTGTGTTGATAATAATTTGTTGGTAATTGTGCCACGATGTAGTGGAACATTATACTTAATTGTATAACTTACCGACTCATTTAATTTTGGTTGAAATCTTTTTTGAACTCGTGTTGTTGTTCTTACACCAACAATAGCATTTAAATCTAACTGAGCAATGTCGGATTCAACATCTGAAGCAACATATATTGTTCCAAACTTATTTAAATAAGTTGTATTATAATTTAATATTGCTTGTTTAATGTTTTGTTTTAATGTTGTTTCAGTAGCTGTTGTTTTCTTTGGGTTATATTGAACATCATTTTCTAACAACAAATACAAGTATTCTGGATCACGAATCTCGGTTTGAACAGAAATAATAGATTTTGGATTAATAATCTCTGATACAATTCTAGCCTTTTCTGTTTCAGAAATATAGTAATTGGCTTTTGGTTTTAATGCTACATAAACTTTACCAAATACTTTTGGTATTTCATCTTCACCACCCCAAACAGAAATAGAATCTATGCTTGGATAATTATTTTTAATATATGTTTCATAATCTTTAACAGTAACTAAACGATTCTGTGTAGAGAATTGTGATGCAGCTGAAAATTTAATACTATCAACAGATTCACGACTTGCACCACCTGCAGCGGCATCAACAGGAGTAATTGTAAAGTTTGTTTGTGAAACACTTAATGAGTCTGTTAATGTAGCAGTTGCAATAAAATTATTTGCTTTATTAGCGGCTGTTCCATTAGTAACCAAATATCTTACAGAAACGGTTGCACCATCAGGTAATGATTTACCAATATCATTGTTACCAAAATAAATTTGATATTTTCCATTACGATTTTCTTGTAAGAAATAACCCTCTGATGTAGAAGTAATATCCAAAACATCAGTAATTTTACTATAAACAATACTTGCTGTATTACTAGATTGTGGTGTTACTGTAACTTGAATAGTTTTGGTATCAATATTATCATCAGGCAAAGTAAAAATTTGTTTTGGATTGGAAGCAGAATTATATCCAAAACTATATGTAATTAATTGACCTTCGTGAATATTAAGTCTGTCAAAATAATATGTGGTGTTTGCTTTAGTAGCCGTTGTATCTTCTAATACAACAAAATTATAAGATTTATTATCAATTTGATTTGATAAAAAAGAAAAACCAGCAGGAATAGTTAATGTTCCTGGTGTTGATGTACCAGAAGCTATTTCAAAATTAATAATTGCAGTAGGCGCAGTTGTTGAATATGGAATGTAACCTAAAGTTTTTGCGTGTGATACAACAGAATCACGCAACATAGCGGTATCTAAAAATGATTCATTTGCAACCATATTAAGATAATAAGCATTATAGTGCGTATTATATGCCAAAATATCCAACAAAACAGTAAGGCCTGAACCTTCAAAGTCGTAGTCAGTAAACTCTTTTTGTTGATTTAAAAAGGTTTTTAAATTTGACTTGATTGTATCAAAATCAAGTTCGGTAACTCTTAAACGGTCTGCCATTTTATTATCTAATCCGCTCTAAAAAGAAATTGATTGTAATTGGATTTGGGTTGTTAATGATAAAAAACTCCAATAGTATCTTATATCCATTATCGTCTGGTGCTGCTGATGCTATTACTTTTGACACCTTAACTCGTGGTTCAAAGTTATTAATTGTTTCAACGATATCTCGTTCAATCTGTGCAGCTGTAACAGAATCTACTTGTTCAAATAAAAGACGGCGAACATTGCTACCAATTTCTGGTTGGAATGGACGCTCATAATGATTAGTTAGAATTAAATTCTTAACTGAGTTAATTATTGCGTATTCGTTTTTGTAAATGTTAATGTCTTTACGAATTGGATGAATTGTAAACGACAAATCCAAGTCTTTAAACGACCTTGCACTATCTATGTCTATTGTTGCCATATCTTATTTATTCACCCCGTAAAAACATTTCCTGAACCGGCTGCAACTAAATCGCCATCCGCAACTGTATCTCCAATTCTGGCCGCTTTCTTTCCATCAAAAGAAACGGTAGAACTACCAGCCACAATTTGGCGAGAAGCACCTGCATGAGTTACCCTTCCACAAGTGTGTGGTGCAAATTGTGATCCAACCACAGCAGCTGCAATTCCATTAACAAATACTGTGCTAGATACAGCAGAAATAATGCTGGTTGGTGGAAAACAACCTTCTCCCGTTGATTTGTCACCAAGTCTTGCTTGTGATGGCATTAAATGTATTTCCTTAAAATATCTCTTGCAGAATTATAATTATTAAATACTGTTTTTGTTAACTGTATTGTTCCTAAGTCAGTTAATACTGTAAAAATAACATCAATGCTACTTCTTGGATCAGCCGAATAGTCATACACCTGAGATTGTATTGGATCTATATTAAGTAAACTAGATGTTTGCTTAGGTGTTTCCAATAAATCTGATAATCCTCTTGTAAAATACTTTACTAAATTTCTATCAAAAGCTTCTTGTCCATAATATCCACTTATAATCATTGTATTGCTAGTATTTGAATAAGCAATATTAACAGTTGGACTGCTTGTTGATACAGTAACAATCAAAACATTACCAGTATTTGCAGGTACAGGAGGATCTGGTGGTGGATCCTCAGGTGGAGCATCATCACTAAAAACTATTGTTTCAGTAAACACTTGTAGCAGCTGAACTTCTGCAAGTGTTGCTGGTGTAGCTTTTAATACCATTAATTCAAATCAATTTTAGGAGCAGTAAACTTCATATTACCACCAGATTTGAATGTGCAACTACCACCTATATCAGCATTAAAACTTCCGCCAACTTTTAAACTAGCACTACCACCAACATCTGCGGTAACTCCACCGCCAACTTTTGCCGATACATCACCTAGAATTTCTGCGGTAACATTGCCATCAACATAGAGGATAACATTACCCTTAACATATACCGAATCGTTTCCAATTACTACTGTGAACTTATCCTTTTCAATGCGTTCCGCTCTGTCTCCAGCAGGTCCCCATTCAATGTAAGAGCCCGAGCGATGATACAGATGAACTCTCTCTGAATCCTTCGTGTCATCAAACTCCAAAGCGTGCCCACTTTCCGATTCATAAACATTATTATACGGGTATTTTGCCGCATAATATGAGTCTGGTTCTACCTTGTCTGCCTTCTTTGCCTTTTTTAAGGAAACAATTGAATCATCTATCTTTTCATTTCTCGCCAAGCGTGATGTGCTTGGCTCATCAATTCTTCTAGGATATCCCGTTGCACTTTCATTTGGTTTAACTGGTGCAGAAGTTAACTGGTCGCCTGTTCGTGGATCAGCATATGCTTCTTGTGCGTTTGCAGCCTTCAATGCAATACCAGGAAATACACCCATGATAACTGGTTCTTGTGCAGCTTCTCCGTCTGTAAAGAAACCAACAACCATATCACCTTCTTTTGGTGCATATGGGTTTGTATTGTTTACTGGCAACATAGGCATAGCCCATGGTAACTGGTCTGTTGGTAATTGCATTTTGTTATCAGCATTCCAACCAACTGCTCGCACACGCACACGACCCATCTTTAGTGGGTCTTGTCTATCCTCTACAACGCCAATATACCATGTAAATCCATTTTTACCGGCATAATCTTTATCTTTTTCAGCCATATTAATAATCTAAAATGTCAGCGGTTTGAGAAGCATCACTTGTTGCAACAAATTCTTTTTCTGTTGAAGTGGTTGCAACTTCAATAATTGTTTCATGTTTTTCAAACCCAATAATTTGTCTTGAAGCAATAATGATATATTTACCACTTAAACTATCATCAATATTATCACTACCATCTTCTTTTTGCGACATACTAGGTAACATAACATTAACATTTAAACCAGATGTCAATTGAAAGTTACCAGGCATTGCAAACTTAATTCTTTTTTCCATTAAATTAGCAAGAATAGCCTTTCTTTGAAATAGGTAGTTCTCATAATTTTCTTGTTTCTGTAATGAATGTGGGTCATTTTGTTTGATATAAGAACTTAATTGTTTGGCTGCACTAAAAATACTAACTGTTTTCTTAGAATCAAAAGCTTCTTGATTGCTTAATCCGTCACGGTTTTTAATGTTAGTAATATTTGGTGTTTCATTACCATGTTCCATACTACTAAAATGGTCACTAAATTTAATATTCTTTTTAGCAACGGTTCTGGTCATTGGGTCAAAACCAATAAACTGGCCAGCGTTTACACCTTCTCTTGTCTTTTTAATACTATCTGATTGAGTTATAACTTCATAACCACGAGCACTACTTATTTCATTTATTGCGCCAACATTAGATAAGTTTTTTGGTAAGTAATTAATATCGAGAATATTATCTTGTGTCAGTAAAGTGGATAATGAAGCAAAATTATATCCAACCATATTTTGAAAAAACATAAAATTTGGCGACTGTTTACTATCAACTGCTCTTTTAGCACACCATTCAATAGCTTCTAATGGTCTTAAATTTGGTATAGTAATATTACGAATACCAGAAGTTATTTCGTATATACCACCAGCGTTATTTTGTGGAACTTTTAAATAGTTCTCTAAAATCTTTTGGACAATATCTGAATATGTTCCAGTAAAAGATTGATTAATTTTTTGTTGGTCAGAATACATAAACTCATCCGCAACAAAATGAAGAATGTAGGTTTCAGAACCATTATCTGCTTTTCTATTAGATTGTTTGTAGATTCTAAAGGCTTTCTTAAATTTACCAACATCTGAATTCTCATCTTTTGAAATATCAATTAATAGTGCTTCTGAACCATCAAAAGATAATATGCTAGATAAACCAATAGCATCAGTAACTAAAATACTGCCACTCATTACTGGCATTAATATAGAATCATATATGCTCAATTCAACAAAAATTGGAGTAATATCAATATTACCACTTTTTGTTACAATAATCAGTTCATTAATTTTGAACTGAGTTGATTTTTGTATAGAAAATTCCATTATTTAATTACTTTTTTAAACTCTTTTTCTACTGCTGAAACAAATTCAGGTTTAAGTAATTTAATATCTCGTTTAGTTTCATTTAGATTAACTTCATATTCATAATATGATTCCGTTTCTTTAGAAACCACTTGTGTAATGGTTGTTCCATCATTCAAATTAAATGTATTGGTAGTTTGAATTACATTAGCATATGTGTTGCCATCTACTTCCAATTTCTCAATGGTTTGCGTGCCATCAAAAGATGTTCTAGTAACAATTTTATAGTAAGAGTGAACATTGTTGGTACTCATTGCCCACGCTAAACCTGTTTGTGTAGTGGCATTTGCAGAACCATTGGCTGTGTATTTTGAATCAATGTAATTAACCAATACCCTATCATTCAATGGCCAATCGTATTGTGGGTCAACAATATCATTAAACATTAATACAATCCAATGCCTTTCAACATTATCATAATATTTACGAGCAATAATTTCTGGTGTATCAGAATCTTGAATACTATATTTGTAAAAAGCTGATGAATTTTGTTTTAATGAATTTTCAAATCCAAAACGAGCAATAATGTTGGTAACACTATCAACACCAACAGAGTTACCATTAGCACTATAAAAAGTTTTAGGAAAGTAATTAAAATATTTTGCCATGTTAATTCTTAGCCTGTGAATTGCCTTCATTCCATCTAAAATCGGATTTTGTAAGGTAAGTTGTTTCTTTAAATGCTAAACTAACTTTCATAGCTACTGGCATACCTGTGCGACCTAACGAAGGCTGAGATTCATTAGGAACTTCATATGCTGAGAATCCATTTGGTGCATAGTCAATATTAATTGTTTCCAATACACAAGTTGAAATTGGAGGAATGTTGGGGTTTTGTGTGCCGCCATAATAGAACTTAATATCAAATTCAGAAGGAGGCATTAAAAAAGCTCCTGCAGCTTTTTCTGGTGCTTGGTGAAACCGCAAACGCTCTACGATTCTTTGAACTTCAAGAGCTTCTTTTTCATCTCTTGGATAAAATATAAAATCAAATGAGAATGTTCTAAAGTTTGGAGATTTATAAATCATTTCAAGCATTGGGTTTCTAACCATACCAGTAAAAGCAGTAAACCCTAATCTGGCAGTATTTTTGCTACCTGTTAAATCTCCACCAATTTCAAAGCCTTTTGAAACAGCTTCATTTCTACCAACATCTAAACCACTATCAACAGCTTTTCTTAAAGCATCTGAGGTATCTTTACCTGATTTAAATCCTTCGGCTACAGACCCACCAGCCGCTAATATTTTTCCACCTAATTCATTACCTAATTCCATTTGGTCATAGGATTGTGAATAAGTATAGGATAAAGAGTCTGGCATATACAAAGCAATAGCGTCTGTTGTCAGCTGTGTGGTTTGTAAAAAGCTTTTATTTGTAATATTTTTGATTGAGGTGTCAATAACTGATTTTGTTAAAGTAGAACTTCCACCAAATGTAACACCGGTTTGACCAAAAAGGTTGTTTATGCCTCC
>Ga0136644_10004227_pt1 | contig 10632 bp, 6 predicted proteins | sample C_130820_EF_Meta_FD_94780 | JGI IMG/M metagenome (GOLD analysis project Ga0136644, IMG submission 94780) | Freshwater microbial communities from Lake Croche, Canada to study carbon cycling - C_130820_EF_MetaG (v2) (version 2) | ecosystem: Environmental > Aquatic > Freshwater > Lake | place: Lake...
CCTCTTGCGGTTTCAAAAACAGCCGCATCCACATCAGGGTGCATCAGCACATTGCGTGCACTGCGGGGGCCGCTGCAATCGCCGTCGTCTATTTGGCGTCCATTGACATACACGCCGTCGGTGTTGGTCATGCCCACCCGCAGACCCTGGGTCTTGAGCAGGTGTGCTGTCAAGCGCACAGTCGTGGTTTTGCCGTTGGTGCCGGTGACGGCGATCACCGGGATGCGGCCATCATCACCGGGTGCGAACATGCTTTCGACGATCGCCTTGCCGACGTTGCGGCCTTTACCGAACGATGGGCTGATGTGCATGCGCAGACCGGGTGCAGCATTGACTTCAACAATGCCGCCTTGCTGCTCTTCCAGAGGTCTCAACAGCGTTTCGGAGACCACATCGACGCCACAAATGTCGACCCCGACCATCCGGGCGGCCGCCACAGCGCGGGCGGCCACATCGGGGTGAACGTCGTCGGTCACATCGGTGGCGGTTCCGCCGGTAGACAAATTGGCGTTGTTGCGCAAAATGACGCGGCGGCCTTTTTCTGGCACCGATTCAGGTTGGAGCTCTTGTTGCGCCAAGCGTGCAATGGCGATGCCGTCAAATTTGATTTTGGTCAGCGACGTGGAATGCCCGTCGCCTCGGCGAGGGTCGACATTGACCAGGTTCACCAATTCCTGAACCGAATGGACACCGTCACCCACCACCAAGGGGGGCTCTCTGCGTGCCGCAGCGATAAGTTTGTTCCCCACCACCAACAGGCGGTAATCCTGTCCGGGCAAGAAGCCCTCGACCAGGACTTCGCCATAGGAAGCGGCAGTTTCGTAAGCGAGCTCAAAGTGATCGTGCGACACGATGTTCACCGTCACGCCTTTGCCCTGATTGCCATCCAGGGGTTTGACCACCACTGGCAGTCCTATTTCTTGCGCTATCGCCCACGCTTGCGCCAAGTTTTGCGCGGGTTTGCCCACGGGGACAGGTACACCCGCAGCCCGGAGCAAGGATTTGGTCAGGTCTTTGTCTTGTGCGATGGATTCGGCGATGGCACTCGTGCTGTCGGTCTCCGCGGCCTGAATACGCCGCTGTTTGGAGCCCCATCCGAATTGCACCAGACTGCCATCAGTCAAGCGGCGGTAAGGAATGCCACGGACGACCGCAGCGTCGACAATCGAGCCCGTTGAAGGGCCCAGTCGCACATCTTCGTCAAGATCGCTCAACTGCACCAAGGCAGCAGCCAAATCAAAAGAGGCGCCCGCTTTGGCTGCCGCGCAAAGTTGCATGGCCAACTCAAGTGCCAGTCGGCCAACCGCTTCTTCCGTGTACTGGACCACAACCTGGTAAGTCCCCGGCTCTTGGGTGGCCGTCGTGTGACTGAAGGTCACTGGGCATCCCGCCTGTGCTTGCAAACCCAGCGTTATTTTTTCGAGCGCATGCGCCATGCTGGCTTCTTGCCCGGGGCGGGCGCCCTCAATGAAAGCCAAAGCCGGAAAAATGCGGCGCAGTTGTTTTTCAAAAGGACTGCCGGGTACGATGTCGCAGTCTGGCGTCATGCATTTGACGATGACTTCCATGCTGGTGTGGCGGCTCCACAAATTGGGCCCGCGAAGTGCACGAATTCTGGAGACTTCCATGGGCCGGTGTTCCTGTCAGTGGGGGCAGCGTGTCAGTGGGTGGTGGGACTTTGCCCAAAGCTTTTGACGCCGGCACGAATCAGGTCTTTGGAAATGTCCAAAGCCCAAGCCGCGCTGGCCGCTGCCAGCAGATCGTTGCGAGACAGTTGATGAATCTTGATGATCTTGCTCGTGGTGGTGGCGGCCAAGCTGAACAGCTCGGTTTCTTGTTTGCCTTGGGCCCAGATGACTTGATTGGCCCTGGCGAAAACCACTTTGCCGTCTTTTGCACGGTGCGCTTGCAGGGTGGGATTCGCTTCGTTTTGGGCGTAGAAAATAACCTCGCCATCGCAGTAATTGGCCAAAGCAGCGACTTGATCGTCTTGCGCATTGAGCACAGCCACCCCGTTGGGCAACACAACGTCGATTTGTGTGCGCACAAAACCCGGCATTTGCGCATCGTTGTGAACCCACAAGTCTTGCAGTCCTTCGGCTTTGGGCATGCTGGTGACCACGCCGATTTGGCAGCGGTCATAAGGCAAACCTTCGGTCAGCAAATGGCGGGCCGTGGTTTCAAAAACGGCAGCCTGAACTGCGCGGTTGATGAGCAGGCGTTGGGCTGTTTCCCAATCCATGGCGCTGTTTTTTTGCAAACGGCGATTGCCTAAAAACAAACCGCAAGCGCAGGCCAACCCCGTCTCCAGGCCTTTGAGGTGAAGCAACCAAGCAATCAGTTTGGCGGGACCCGTGGTGTCACCACTGCCCATGAGGCCGACCACCGGAATGCGGCCGGCTTCATCCGAGCTGAACAAATGCCGGGCGATGGCCTCGCCAACGGGCCGGGCTTTGCCTGAGGCCGGTTTGAGGTGCATCAGCAGACCCGGTCCGGCATTGACTTCAACAATGGCGCCGCCTTGGGCCTTAAGGGGTTTTGAAATGTCTTGCACCACCAAGTCGACGCCGGCAATGTCCAAGCCCACGACGCGTGCGGCCAATGCCACTTGCTCGGCCACATCAGGGTGTACCAAATCCGTCACGTCCATGGCCATGTTCCCGGTCCGCATCACCAACACCTGTTGGCCAAGGACGGGAACGCTGTGGCGTGACAAGCCTTGACGCTGCAATTCGAGCACGGCTGTGGGGTGATCATCCAAACGGACCGTGTCTAAAGGAAAATCTTCGGCTTCGCCACGGCGAGGGTCAGAGTTGATTTGCAGTTCGATCAATTGTTCGATCGTGGAAATACCATCACCGAGCACATGGGCCTGTTCGCCTTTGTTGGCCGCAACAACGCGGCCACCGACGACCAGCAAACGGTGCTCATCGCCCAAAATGTGCCGCTCCACCAGGACTTCGCTGCCCTCGGCCAGTGCCAACGCATAAGCCGATTCAATTTCAGCTTGTTTCGTCAATTCAAGTGACACCCCCCGTGCATGGTTGCCGTCGGTGGGTTTGACACACACCGGCAAGCCAATCTCTTGGGCGGCTTCCCAAGCTTCTGCCGGCGACTTGACAATTTGGCCCTGCGGCACCGGAACGCCACAGGTGGCCAGCAGGGTCTTGGTCAGGTCCTTGTCTTTGGAGATGCCTTCGGCGATGGCGCTGGTCTGATCGGTTTCAGCCGTCCAAATGCGGCGTTGGTTGGCGCCGTGCCCCAATTGCACCAAATTGCCATCGTTCAAGCGGATGTGCGGAATGTTCAAATCGGCCGCCGCATCCACAATGCAGGCTGTACTGGGGCCCATGCACAACGCGTCGACCATCAGGGTCAAGTCAGCCACAGCGCCGACCACATCAAACGGGTGGTTGGCAATGGCAGCCAAAATCAGGTCGCGGGCATAAGAGAGTGCTTTTTGACTCACTTCGGGGTGGCGCGTACGGATCACAACTTTGTAAATCCCCCGAGGACCGGCTTCACGCGCTTTGCCAAAGCCTGTTTGCATGCCGGCGCGGCTTTGCAATTCGAGTGCAACGTGCTCCAGAATGTGACCAGGCCAAGTGCCTTCTTCCAGCCGCAGAAGAAAGCCGCCTTTTTCGCCCACGCTGCAGCGGTGCTCTTCCAAGCCGGGTAGCCAAGCTGTCAAGCGCTCCACAAAGCCGGGCAGGGTGTTGGAGGGGTAATCCTCCAGCGCGCCGATGTCGATCCAGGTTTCCAACACGGGGCGGTAGGTCCAGATGTTGGGACCGCGAAGGTAGGTTGTGCGCAGGAACTGGATCGAAAATTCGGGTGCGCTATACAATGAACGAACAGAGCTCCGATGAGCGCCCGACTCGGCAATTAACGCTGATTTAACAAGGTGCATGGGTTCAGTCCCGGCCGCTTCTGTTGCTGTTTTTATGTGCCGCCATTGCTGACGTGGCTCTTGTTGCAAAATTCCAAATGACACCGACTCACCTTTTGACTTCTTCCCTTGCGGGAATACCTGATACATGGCGGTCGGTGGTCTCTGAAACTCTTCAATCAGATGAAAACGTTTCAGCCGCCATGGAGGTTGACCTGAACAGCGGGTTGAAATTCACAAAAAGTGTGATTATTTTGACTGACAGGCGTGTTTTATCCTTCCAAGAAGGTGTTACAGCATCCCAATCTTGGCCGTTGGTGCCTGAACTTAGGTTTTTTTTGACCGACCATGCCGGCGTTGCCAAGCTGGAATTAAGAAATTTATCTACATTATTGGCAGTTTGGCGCTTCACTTTGGGGCGGCAGCCTGCCGCTTTGCGCTTGGTCGATCAATTGGCTCTTTTCCATAAGGGTCCCGGCGAAAGTGATCTTGCGGAAGATGTGGTGTCAGGCTTTTGCCCCGTCTGTCATTCGGCGCTGAAAGACGAGCTTGAAGAGTGTTCCGTGTGCGCCAGTGCGGAGATGGTGCCCCCGTCCACCTGGACTTTGTTCAAACTCTGGCGTTTTGCCAGGCCGTACCAAGGCCAATTGCTGGCCGGTTTTTTACTGACCTTGGCCTCGACAGCGGCGACCTTGGTGCCGCCTTATTTGACGATGCCACTCATGGACGAGGTGTTGATCCCCTTTCAAAACGGCCAAAAAATTGAACCGATGACGGTGGCTTGGTATTTGATCGGCTTGTTCGGTTCAGCCTTGTTAGCCTGGGGATTGGGCTGGATCAAAACCTATATTTTGGCCTTGGCGTCCGAGCGCATCGGTGCCGATTTACGCACCACCACCTACGAGCACCTGCTCAAACTGTCGCTGGAGTATTTTGGCGGTCGACGCACCGGCGATTTGATAGCCCGCATTGGCAGTGAAACCGACCGCATCAACGTGTTTTTGTCTCTGCATCTGCTGGACTTTGCCACCGATGTCTTGATGATCGCAATGACCTCGGTGATTTTGTTCACCATCAACCCCACCTTGGCCATCGTCACCTTGTTGCCTTTGCCGTTCATTGCTTGGTTGATTCATGTGGTGCGCGACCGCTTGCGAACAGGCTTTGAAAAAATCGACAGGGTCTGGTCCGAGGTGACCAACGTCTTGACCGACACGATTCCGGGCATTCGGGTTGTCAAAGCCTTTGCCCAGGAAGACCGCGAGGCGCAACGCTTTCACGATGCCAACCGGCACAATTTGGCGGTCAACGACCGGTTGAACCGGGTCTGGTCCTTGTTTTCTCCAACGGTGACCTTGATGACCGAGGTGGGTTTGCTGGTGGTCTGGGGTTTTGGCATTTGGCAGGTGTCCCGCAACGAAATCACGGTGGGCGTATTGACGGCATTTTTGGCCTACATTGGTCGCTTTTACATGCGCCTGGATTCGATGAGCCGGATTGTGTCCACCACCCAAAAAGCCGCTTCTGGTGCCAAGCGAATTTTCGAAATTCTGGACCACGTTTCCAGTGTGCCAGAGCCTGTTAACCCGGTGGCCATGCCGCGCGTTGAAGGTCGCATCACTTTGCGCCAAGCCGGTTTCCGGTATGGCAATCGTGCTGTGATTCGCAAGCTCAACTTGAACATCGAGCCCGGCCAGATGATCGGTCTGGTAGGGCACAGTGGCTCGGGCAAAAGCACCTTGGTCAATTTGATGTGCCGCTTTTACGACCTGTCCGACGGTGTGATCGAACTGGACGGCGTGGACATCCGGCAGTTGCGCGTGGCCGATTACCGCCGCCACATTGGCCTGGTGCTGCAAGAGCCGTTTTTGTTTTTCGGCACGATTGCCGACAACATTGCCTATGGCAAACCTGAAGCCAGCCGCGAAGAGATCGTGACTGCGGCCCGCGCTGCCCACGCACACGAGTTCATTTTGCGCATGCCGCAGGGCTACGATTCACTGGTTGGCGAGCGAGGCCAGGGCCTGTCAGGCGGGGAGCGTCAACGCATTTCAATTGCCCGCGCACTGCTCATCAACCCGCGCATTTTGATTCTCGACGAAGCCACTTCGGCGGTCGACACCGAGACTGAAAAAGAAATCCAAAAAGCGCTCGACAACCTGGTGCGGGGTCGCACAACCATTGCGATTGCGCACCGTTTGTCTACCCTGCGCAAAGCCGATCGCTTGGTGGTCATGGACAAAGGTGAAATTGTGGAAGAGGGCACCCACGATGCCTTGATGGCCACACAGGGCGCCTATTGGCGGCTGTACGAAGCCCAGCAGCGCCAGGCCCAGGCAGAAGGCGCTGTATTGCGGGAGGTGCAAGCATGATGGATTTTCAATTCGAGGCCAACGCTTTGGGCCAGTGGGAGTTGCAACACGGCGGTGAGCGCAACGTTGGCGTGCTGGCCGTTCGGGCCTTTCCGGTGGCTGCACCCGATGAGGCGATTTCCATCGTCGACGACCAAGGCCATGAACTGGTGTGGATTGCGCAACTGGCCGACTTGTCAGAGGCCTTGCGCAACCGCGTGCGCCAAGCCTTGGCCGAGCGCGAATTCATGCCCTTGATTCAGAAATTGCATGGCGTGAGCAGCTTTGCCACGCCCAGCACCTGGGACATCGAAACCGATCGCGGTCCGACGCAATTGGTTTTAAAAGGCGAAGAAGACATTCGCCGTTTGTCTGCGTCGGTGCTGCTGGTGACGGACACCCAGGGGGTCCAGTACCTGATCCGCAATTTGCACTTGATGGACCGCCATTCGCGCAAATTGCTGGACCGGTTTTTGTAAATCAAGCTTCAGCCAAAGAAACCTTTGAGCTTGTCGGTCCAGCCGTTACCGCTTGGCAAATGCTTGGCGCCCCCTTTTTGCAAAGACTCCTCAAACTCCTTGAGCAGCTTGCGCTGGTGCTCAGTGAGCTTCACCGGGGTTTCCAAGGAAATGTGGCAATACAAATCGCCAGGGTAGCTTGAACGCACCCCTTTGATGCCTTTGCCGCGCAAGCGGAATTGCTTGCCGGTTTGCGTGCCCTCTGGAATGTCGATGGCCGCTTTGCCGGTTAATGTGGGCACATCGATTTCGCCGCCCAAGGCCGCCTTGGTGAAGCTGATCGGCACCGAGCAATGCAGGTCGTCACCATCGCGCTCAAAAATCTCGTGCTTCTTGAGACGAATCTCAATGTACAGATCACCGGGCGGGCCGCCATTGGTGCCGGGCTCGCCATTGCCGGTGCTGCGAATGCGCATCGCGTCGTCAATGCCGGACGGGATTTTGACTTCCAGCGTTTTTTGTTTTTTGAGCTTGCCCTGGCCGTGGCAGGTACCGCAAGGGTCGGGAATGATCTTGCCTGCGCCGCGGCATTGCGGACAAGTTTGTTGCACACTGAAAAAGCCTTGGCGCATCTGCACTTGGCCTTGGCCTTGGCAGGTGGTGCAGGTCTTGGCGCTGGTGCCCGACTTGGCACCGGAGCCGCTGCAGGTGTCACACGCCTCCCAAGTGGGGATGCGGATTTGAGCGTCCTTGCCGTTGGCCGCTTCTTCCAGTGTCACTTCCATGGCGTAGCTCAGATCGTTGCCCCGAAAGACTTGTCGACCCCGACCGGCCCCGGCGCGACCACCGCCGAAAATGTCACCAAAGATGTCGCCAAACGACTCGCCGAAACCGCCAAAGCCTTCGCCGCCGCCGCGCATATTGGGGTCCACGCCGGCATGGCCATGCTGGTCGTAGGCCGCACGCTTTTGCGGGTCTGACAGCATCTCGTAGGCCTCTTTGACCTCTTTGAATTTGGCTTCGGCTTCTTTGGCTGCGTCCCCCTGATTGCGGTCAGGGTGGTGCTTCATCGCCAGTTTGCGATACGCCTTTTTGATCTCATCGTCTGAGGCGTTTTTGGCAACGCCCAGCACTTCGTAAAAATCTCTTTTGGCCATGTTGGATCAACTTTGATAACAAGAACGCCGCGAAGGTGATTCAGAACCTGAATCAACCAGCGCGGCGGGTCAATGGCATGCCCCAAGGCATGTCGAATTACGGCTTTTTAACTTCCTTGACTTCGGCGTCCACCACGTTGTCGTCTTGGGGCTTGGCTTCTGGCGCGCCGGTTGCACCGGCCGCCGCTGCAGCTTGTTGGGCTTGCATTTCGGCATACACTTTTTCGCCCAATTTCTGACTGGCGGTCATCAAAGCTTCGGTCTTGTTGTCGATCGCGGCCTTGTCTTCGCCCTTGAGTGCTTCTTCCAATGCCTTGACCGCCGCTTCAATGGCTTCTTTCTCGGCGGCTTCAATTTTGTCGCCGTGCTCGGTCAAGCTCTTTTTCACGCTGTGCAAAGAGGCTTCGCCTTGGTTGCGTGCTTGGACGATCTCGAGCTTTTTGCGGTCTTCTTCAGCATTCAACTCAGCGTCTTTCACCATCTGTTGAATTTCGGCTTCGGACAAGCCGGAGTTGGCCTTGATGGTGATCTTGTTCTCTTTGCCGGTGCCTTTGTCTTTGGCGCCCACATGCAAGATACCGTTGGCATCAATGTCAAAAGACACTTCGATTTGCGGCGTGCCGCGTGACGAAGGCGGAATCCCCTCGAGGTTGAACTCGCCCAATGCCTTGTTGCCGGAGGCGATTTCGCGCTCACCCTGGAACACCTTGATCGTCACGGCCGGCTGATTGTCTTCAGCGGTTGAGAACGTTTGTGCAAACTTGGTCGGAATGGTGGTGTTCTTGGTGATCATTTTGGTCATGACGCCGCCCATGGTCTCGATGCCCAGAGACAAAGGCGTCACATCCAGCAGCAACACGTCGGTGCGGTCGCCCGACAAGACCTGGCCTTGGATCGCAGCGCCCACGGCCACAGCTTCATCGGGGTTCACGTCTTTGCGTGGCTCTTTGCCGAAGAACTCTTTGACCTTTTCCTGCACCTTGGGCATGCGGGACATACCGCCCACCAAAATGATGTCGTCGATATCGCCTACTGCAACGCCCGCGTCTTTGATGGCCACGCGGCAAGGCGCAATGGTGCGCTCGATCAGCTCTTCCACCAACTGCTCCAACTTGGCGCGGGTCAGCTTGACGTTCAGGTGCTTGGGGCCGGTGGCGTCAGCGGTGATGTAAGGCAGGTTGACGTCTGTGGCCGAAGAAGATGACAGCTCAATCTTGGCTTTTTCAGCGGCTTCTTTCAGGCGCTGCAGGGCCAGCACATCTTTGGCCAAATCAACGCCGGACTCTTTCTTGAACTCGGCAATGATGAAGTCGATGATGCGTTGGTCGAAGTCTTCGCCGCCCAGGAAGGTGTCACCGTTGGTGGACAACACTTCGAACTGCTTTTCGCCGTCGACGTCTGCGATTTCGATGATCGATACGTCGAACGTGCCGCCACCCAAGTCATAAACTGCAATCTTGCGGTCGCCTTTTTCGGTTTTGTCCAAACCGAAAGCCAGCGCAGCAGCAGTGGGTTCGTTGATGATGCGCTTGACGTCCAGGCCGGCAATGCGGCCAGCGTCTTTGGTGGCTTGGCGCTGTGCGTCGTTGAAGTAAGCCGGCACCGTGATGACGGCTTCGGTCACTTCTTCGCCGAGGTAGTCTTCGGCAGTTTTCTTCATCTTGCGCAAAATTTCAGCGCTGATTTGGGGCGGCGCCAACTTGTTGCCGCGCACTTCCACCCAAGCATCGCCGTTGTCGGCTTTGGCAATGGTGTAAGGCATCAGGTCGATGTCTTTTTGGACTTCTTTTTCAGCGAACTTGCGGCCGATCAGACGCTTGACGGCGTACAGGGTGTTGCGGGGGTTGGTGACCGCTTGGCGTTTGGCCGAGGCGCCGACCAAAATCTCGCCGTCTTCTTGGTACGCAATGATCGACGGCGTGGTGCGAGCGCCTTCGGCGTTCTCGATCACTTTGGTCGTGTTGCCTTCCATGATGGCCACGCACGAGTTGGTGGTGCCCAAGTCAATACCGATGATTCTTCCCATTTGGATGCTCCGAAATTAAGTAAAAGTACAGATGTTTGGCAGTTGGGGCCGGGTGATAACTTTTCAAGTCCCCGCAACCCAAAAAATGGTTTTGGTGTGGTTTTGTCATGCCGGACTTGATCCGGCATCCATCACTTATTTGGGGGCCGTGACCGTGACCAAAGCGGGGCGTAAGACGCGATCGGCAATCAGGTAGCCCTTTTGCAGTACCGTTACCACCGTGTTGGCTTCTTGCTCGGCAGGCACCACGCTGATGGCTTGGTGGTGGTGCGGATCAAATTTGGTGCCCGCAACCGGGTTGATCTCGGCCACTTTGTTGCGCTCAAGCGCGCTTTTCAGCTGGCGCAGGGTGGCTTCAGAGCCTTCGCGAATCTGCTCAATCGTGGCATTGGGTATGGCCAAACCGGCTTCCAGGCTGTCCAGCACGGGCAGCAAACTGTCGGCAAAACCTTCGACCGCAAACTTGCGGGCTTTGGTGATTTCGTCATCCGCACGTCGGCGTGCATTTTGCACATCGGCTTGGGCGCGCAGGTACTGGTCGGCCAGGTCGGTGTTTTGGGCCTTCAGGTTGGCCAGTTCTGCTTGGGCATCGGCCAAAGGGTCGATGGCCGCGCCACTGACAGCAGCAGCGGCTGCAGCCTCAAGTTCTTCAGGACTGAAAGCATTGGGATCGTTTTGAGGTGTGTCTGACATGGCAAAAATCCGCATCAAGGCGGCTCATAAAGTGACTTCGCCCCTAGGTTGGGGGCGA
>Ga0136644_10004228_pt1 | contig 10629 bp, 9 predicted proteins | sample C_130820_EF_Meta_FD_94780 | JGI IMG/M metagenome (GOLD analysis project Ga0136644, IMG submission 94780) | Freshwater microbial communities from Lake Croche, Canada to study carbon cycling - C_130820_EF_MetaG (v2) (version 2) | ecosystem: Environmental > Aquatic > Freshwater > Lake | place: Lake...
GCGGGCGCGCGCCAAATCTTCATCAGTGTGCCCCGCACTGCCCAGCATGACGTTTGCGATCGCGCTGGCATCGATCAGAAAGGGCTCCTGGGGCACATAACCGACACACGCCCACCATTGCGCCTCACGACCCGCCAGCGGCGCCCCGTTGAGCATCACCTGCCCTCGCGTAGGCGGCAGCAGCCCGAGAATGAGGTTAATCAGCGTGCTCTTGCCCGAGCCCGACGCACCAACCACGGCCAGTGTATCGCCCGCCACGATCTCGACGCTGAGCGACCGGAGCACTAGCCGCTTATCGTAGGCGAAGCCCGCCTGCACCAGAGCCATTGCGTCGAACGCGAGCGAGGGCTCACCTTCGCGCCCAACCTTTCGTCCCTGTGCAACCGGCTCAAGCAGTGTGTCGGTCACCGCCGCGACGGCAGGCCTGGCATGCTTGAGCGACTGCAGGTGGCTGACCACCTTGCTCACCGAAGGCAGCAGACGAATGGCCGCCGCGCCAAAAACCGCAAACTCGCCCACTACTTGGGTCAAAGGCGTTCCCTGCAGTGCAAAGATCATGAAGACCAGTCCGAGGCTGACGTAGATCGCCACCTCGAACACGAAACGCGGTAGCAGACCGATGAATAACGCCTCGTTGATCGCGCGGCTTGATGCACCGGTGAAGGACTCGAAGCGTTGCTGCGCCCAAGCCTGCAGGTTGTAGATCGTCAGCTCGCGCAAACCGTAGAAAGCCTGCTGGGCCGATTGCACAATATGTCCATCCGCAGCCTGTTGGGCCTGGCCCAGGCGAACCAAACGACGATGGGTCGCTAAAAACACCGACACCCCGACCGCCGCGAAAATACCGATGGCTACGAAGAACGCAGTCGGATTGACCATTAACAGCACGCCGCAGACGCACAGGGCCGGAATGATTTCGCCGAGCAGCACCAGTAAAGGCATGAAGAAGCGCCCTTCGAGCGCATTGCAGTCAGCGGTGACGATGCGTACCCAGTCTGCCGAATGCTTGTCGGACTGAGTCTGGAAAGGGGAGTGGAGAAACCGGTCGAACAAACGCTCCTGAAAGTAGCGCTTGACCGCCGTTGCCGTGAGATAGGAGTGTCGGCCGACTAGCAGGATGAGCAACGCCTTGACAACAAAGAGCCCCAGCGCAACGACCAGCAATGCCGATGAGAGCGTCACGCTGCCGGCGCCCATCCAGGTGGTCAGCGCCCCCCATTGCGAATTCTCCCTGCCACTGAGCCCTACGGTGAAAAACGCGAGCAAGGCCGAGAGTGAGAACACCTCGAGCACGCCGACCGTACCGACAAGCAAAAACGCGGTGTAGAAACGCCGGCGTATCACCGGCGGAGTCAGCTGAAAAATATTTCCGTAGGGACCTAGCTTCTTCACCAATAAGTACTTAACCTAGGGTACGACAAAGTTCAACATACTCGTCGGGCACGCCACAGAAGCCGATCGTCTCCACCGGAACCAGCTTGTAGCTAACCGGCTGGCCTCGTTCGATCAATTCGTTGTAAAGCGGCGCGACATAGAGCTCCCCCACACCGCCCTGGTTTTTCTGCCGATAGGCATTCAGCGCATCTGTGAAGGTGCGCACAGTGGCGAAGTAATACAGACCGTTCGAACACAGGTCCGAGATCCGGTCCTTCTCCACCACTCGGGCGGCATGACCGGGACTGTTGGGGCTCGGCTCAACGAAGGACCAGTGCGTCCCCTCACCCCTGAAAACCTCCAGATAGCCGGCCACCTCACCTCGCTCGGCGTCCTTTTCGAAGTTGTAAAGGACTGTGTCGATATTAAAGATGAAAAGCTCCTCCTCCGGCGCACTCGCGAGCGACAGTTCAACCGATTCGGCCTGACCGCCGGTTTCACCCGCGTGCTCAATCACCTCAAAGCGCCGCACACCGAGCACTCGCATGCGATCGACCAAGAAGGCCCGGTCGCCAACGTCCGCCCGGCACACCAGAACGAATAGGTCGGTGCCGAAGTAACGCCGAAACGAGCCCAGCACATGGTCGAAGACGACCTGACCCTCCTTGCCGAGCGGGAGTTTGTACTTAGGTATGGTATAGCCGGCATTGAAAAAGCGGCTGGAGCGCCCCAGCATCGGAAAAACAAACATTTCAGCTCAACCTATCCTTGAAGTTATCCGCGTAGAGCCTCATCGCATTAGCCAGCAAGGCGACCTGACGACTAGCCGAATCCGCATGCAGCGACAACATCGCAATGAACAGAAGCGGGAGAGTCTTCTCGATCTCCCCCGAGCTCACGCCGGGCAAGAAGCTGTGCCGCCTGAACGCGCCCTGGATCTCCTCGACGCCGTCGGCGCCGAAGATCCGAAACGAGAAGTGCTGACCATCGACGGACATCGCATACTGCCCCGCCACGATATGGTCGTACAGCCCGAGAATGGAGTGGGCCAGCTTGGCAACGTCATAGAGCTGACTGCCGTACACCATTCGCTGGCCGTCCTCGTCGGCACCACGCGGGTCGATCAGCTTGATGGAACGCATCCGGGAGTCGTAGAGGATATTGCTCAGGCACAAATCACCGTGCACGACTGCAGGAACATCGCCAAGCGTCATCAGGTGAGCACTCGAATCGGCCAGGATCTGCCTTAGCGACGGAAGGCGGACGCCATTAAGCATTAGCTCCGCATCCGCGTTGAACCCGGTCTGCCGGATAAAGTCCTCCAGCCGGCTATGCGCCTTGCGTACGAAGAGCGCCTCTTTTGTCGCCCCTTCTGCGCACGCCTGCGCAGACGCAGCACGCGAGGCATCTAGAAAACTCGAGATCTTCATGAACGCACGCTCCCAGAAGACGACCGTATGGCGGCCGTAGACGAAGCTTTCGTTGAGCGGCATCGCGCCGAGATACTCGATCGAGTAGAAATAGGCGTCATCCTCGACGCCATCACCCAGGTACTGCGGCGTGAATCTGCGCAGGGGGGCGGGTATTTGGTCGAACCAGTGTGCCTCGGCACGGATCTTCTCTCCGTTGCTGCTGAATTTCTTCAGCACGGTGTGATCGATCTTGAGCCGGTTGAATGCCCGCTCGGTAGTGAACGATGAGCGGGCGTGAAAGTAGCAGTTTGCATTAGTGAGGATGTAGCAGCGCTCGATTCTCGAATGCACGACCTTCTGTCCGAACGAATACCGCTTGATCGCCCGGAAGTAGTCCAGGGATTCCTCGTTCAGGCACTGTGCGAGCACCTCCGGCTGCGACACGGAAAAGAGGCCGGCCCAGACAAGATCCCGCTCGGCGCCGTAGGCTTCGACCGGCAGCGCCGGCTCCAGATCCGTCTCGAAAACACCGATCATGTCGGACTCGCATGGCACCGCCAGAGGCAGGCAACCGCCGAGCAGAAAGGTAATCTCCTGGTCCTGTGGGCAATGCCAGGCCAGCACATCGGCGAGCTCCTCGCCTGTACTGCCGACCCCGTCAAGGGCCGCCAGATCGACCCCCTGCTCGCTCATCCAGGCGCGCTCGGCCTCCGACACCCTGAAACCCTCGGGGAGCGTCATCACGATGGATCGTGCCTGAAACGCCTGTCGCAGCGTTTCCACCTGATAGGCATAGAGACGACGATTGGCCAGCGGCACGAAGCTCGCCGGTAGGTCGCCGACCTCGGCACGCAGGCTCTCGCCGACATACTGCGCGGACATGATGACGATCATTGGGCGTTGCCGGAGCCGATCAGTCGGGCGACCTGTTCCGGCGTCATGCGCGCGAACTCATCGGGCCGCAACGCGCGATCATCCACGTAGAAACCCTCGTGCCCACACCAGGGCTTGCCCACTACAACCTCGTCGAACTCTACGTCGTGCCGCCGAAGCCAGTCGAGGATTAGGGGCAGCGTGTGCACGTTGATTTTGCCGACATTGCCTTCATAGGTCCGCATGTTGCGGCTGGTGTGCACCACGATCTCGAAGCCGAGCGTACGATACTCCCGCAACTTGTCGATGACAGCCCGGTTCGGGCGGGCATTCGGATAGTCGTCCTCGGCGTAACACAGGGTGTGGTCGAGGTCGATGATGATGCGCTTCATCAAAACCACCCCCGTCGCGTCGGGTCGATCTGGTACTGCTCCAGCAATGGCTCGAGCTCGACGCCATACTCGCCTAAATTCCACTTGCCCTTGCCGATAGCGGTTGCGACATACGGATAAACATCGTTGTCGAAGTGATGCAACCCCCTTCGCTTGCCCGAGCGGTACGAAAACGCAGCCTTAAGGCCCATTTTCTTGACCACCTTTTGGCTATTGACCTCAAGTTCCCATATGTTGGCCCTCAGGTTGGCTTTTAGCACATCCATGAGGACCTTACGTCGCCAGAAGCTGGGCTGGATCGAGAAAATCCATTTCGACTTGAGGCTTAGGCTGTAGAGCGTCTGGCATGCGGGCACCGGTTCATACTGACAGTCCCCACCTTTGATGAGACGGATATAGTCGAACTGTCCGGACTGCAGAAGCTCGTAGTATTTCGCCAGCCTCTGGCAGTCCGGTGCGGCGTACAGGAACATGTCCTCGTGGTCGAAGAAGACGAATTCATACCTCTCGAGCGCCTCCAGACAGGCGAGTAGTCGCTGAGGGTAGGGCCGCCCTTCTTCATAATTCAGCAGTTTGACGGTCTCCGGCAGCTCCGGGTGCACTTGGTTGACCGCGACAAAGTGCGCCATGCCCACCGGGAAATGTGCGCGCATCTGGGGAAAGTAAAGCTTCCAGACATCGGCGCAATCGGTATGCGAGAAGGTCAGGTGACAAATCTTGTCGTCGAAGAGTGTCATGCCCGCCTCCATTCAGTACAGGTCCGATTTCATGAGTTCGATAGGCGATGTGCCAGCGTAATATGCCTCGTACCACTTCATCGTTCGATAGAGCCCCTCAACGCTGTTGTCGCGAGGTGACGAGAAGCGGTTGCTGTACTTAGCCACACTCACTCTCAGATTAAGGTCCTCCTTGACCCTCTCCTCTTCGTCGATGACATCGAGGTCCGGATAGTATTCCTTGAATAGTTCAATCACGTCGCGCACGCGCGCAAAGCTGCTGTCCTTCGGCCCCAGGTTCCAGGCCCCTCCACTGGGTATTCCGTTGTCGAGTGCCGCAAGCGCAATCCTCGAAATGCCCTTGGCCACATCGCTCACATGCTGGAATGGACGCGTTGCGTCCATGTAGCGCACACGAAAACTCTTACCACCTCGTGCGGCGTGAAACAGGTCCGGAATCAAGCGGTTGATGGACCAGTCACCTCCGCCTACCACGTTGCCCAGACGCACGGTCTGTATATTGAGGGCACGCCCCCCCCGGTGCGCGTGGTTATACGCCTTAGCGATCAGCTCTGAACTGGACTTCGACACGCTGTAGACGTCGCCGCCGCCGAGTTGGTCGGTTTCAGAGAACGGATGCCCGTCGCTGTTGTTCTCGTATACCTTGTCGCTCGTGATGCACACGGCGGCACGCACGCTTTTAGTCAGCCTCGCCGCCTCAAGCACGGCGAGCGTACCAAGCGCATTGGAGCGGTAGGTCAGAAAGGGCTGCTTGAAGGCACGCGGCACAATGGCCTGGCCAGCTAGGTGAATAAGCAGCTGGGGCTGTATCTGAGCAACCCAATCCTGCCACGCCGGGAGATCGGATACATCGCACTCGCACTCGTCATCCATCAGCGTGCTCAGGCCTGCGACATCGTACAGTCGCTCTCCATAGGAGCTCCGGTCATCGAGCCCGTAGACGCTCCACCCTTCACGCTTGAACAGGAAAGCGGTCCAGGCGCCGATGAAGCCCATGTGCCCCGTTACAAGGACGCGAGGTGTCAAAGTACTCATCCCGTCATTCTTCCCAATTGCATTGCGACTCAGTACGACACAGATTGCGTTCTACAGCAGGATTCTCATTGTCTGCCCACCGGCCTCAAAGCCGCCGGCGATGTAGAACGGCCGCGCCGAGGGGGAGGCCTCAAGCGCCACTTTGAAACAACCACGTGCCCGCGCAGCAGCGACGAGCGTGTCCACGATAAGCCGACCGACTCCCTGGCCACGGACATCGGGCGCTACAACCACATCCTCGATAATGCCCGAGCGCCCGCCGCGGACCCGGTTCAGGACAAACACCGACCCGAAGGCGACCAGCCTGCCATCGCGAACGGCTACACAGGCGTGGCAGTCTGGCTGGGCCGCAAACGCTTCGGCCAGTGCCGGAAGGGTCTGCTCATCAGGCCGATAGGCGCTGACATCCTGCAGCAGACCGATCACCGCATCAATGTCTTCCGGCTTGAATGCGCGGATGCACACAGTCGCCGTCACGACGCAACCACCCCCTTCAGGTAGGTCGCGATGCGCTCGGCCGCATAGCCGTCACCAAAAGGATTGACGGCACGCGCCATCGCTTCAAAAGCCGCTGCGTCGCTGATCAGGGTCTGCGTCTCGCGAATCACTCGAAGCGGATCTGTCGTCACCAGCCTAGCGGTACCGGACTCGATGGCCTCAGGGCGCTCGCTGGTATCGCGCATCACTAGCACTGGCTTTCCCAAGGCCGGTGCCTCCTCCTGAATGCCGCCGCTGTCAGTCAGCACGAGCAAGCAATGGCGCAGCAGCCACGAAAAATCCTTGTAGTCTTGAGGCGGAATCAGCACCACGTTCGGCACATCGGCCAGCTTGAATTCGACCACATCCTTCACCTTGGGGTTCGGGTGTACCGGGTAGATGAAATGTAGGTCTGGGTTAGCCTTGGCTAACTCATGGATGCTGAAGCAGATGTTGTCGAGACCGGTGCCAAAGTTCTCGCGACGATGCGCCGTGATCAGCACAAAGGGCTGCACCTCGATGTCGAAACCGATCTGGGGAAGCAGGCGGGCGCGCAGTTGCGCCACCTCCTCGGGACGGCCCTCAAGTGCCCGAATAGTGAGCAGCAGCGCGTCGATCACCGTGTTGCCGGTTACTACGACGCTGCTCGGAGCAACGCCCTCGCGCTCGAGGTTGGCCCTCGCGGCGGGCGTGGGCGCGAAATGGTGCCGGGTCCCAATCGCCACTGAGCGACGGTTGTATTCCTCGGGAAAAGGCGAGAGCAGGCTACCGGTTCGCAGCCCCGCCTCGACATGCCCGACTTCGATCTGGCGGTAGAACGCTGCCTGTGCCCCTACCATAGCGGAAGTGGTATCGCCGTGAACCAACACCAGATCAGGTTGTGTCGCTTCGAAGTGGGCATCGAGTGCGAGCAGCAGCTGGCTGGAGAGCTCCGCCAGCGACTGCCCCGGTCTCATCACACCCAGTTCGACGTCAGGCTTCAAGTCGAACGCCGCCAACGCGCCATCGAGCATAGTGGTGTGCTGGCCGGTACTGCAAATGGTGACCTCAAAATAATCCGGCTGCGCAAGCAGCGCCAGCACCACGGGAGCCATCTTGATAGCCTCGGGCCGCGTACCGATAACGACACAGACTTTCTTCACGCTCGTCCCCATCTCAGATATGGATGTTCTTCTCGGCCAGTTTGCGCTGGAGTGCGCGGCCCCAGTTACCCAGCCAGGGACACTTGGCCGCCAGTCGCTTAATGTAGCGGACGCGGTTCACGCCAGGGCCGATGACCACCCCAGCCGACACCGTACCCGAACCGTCCTTACACAGGCGGAACCCGTTCGATGTGCAATGCCGGAGCGCGGTATCGAATTTTCGCAGCGCCTCATCCCCCTGCGACACTGCCTCTTTCGACGTCCCGAGCTTCATCGCTAGCTCCGGGTCACTGCCCCATATGGACGGATCAGACTCGGGATGCGGCGGCACTATGGTGCGAATGTCAAAGTACTTTTGCAGCATGAACGAAAAATGCATGTCCTCGCCCACCAGCCGGGATGTGCCAAGCGGTGGCAGTTCGCGCCAGAACGCGCAAAGCCACTCCCGCTTGAAGAACCAGGCATGTCCGACAATATCAACGACCTCGGCCTTTTCATTCGGCGCATCCCAGCCAAACGATACGAAGGGATGGTAGCGTGCGGCACTTAGGAAACGTAGCCCACGCGCCCCGAGCAGGGCCGGCTCACGCTCCATCTGTTGCAGGCAACTCTCGAAGAAGCGCGGTGCAGGGAAGGTATCGTCATCGAGCATACAGAGGTACTCGGTCTCTGCGTTGATCGCGTAAGCGAAGCGAGACCACACGCCCAGGTTGTGCGAGTTATTGGCGACCATCACCTTGTCGCCATAGCCATGCAGGTCCAGCTCTTCGCCGTTGTTCCAGATCAGCACCCGCTCCGCGGGCACCGTCTGCGATAGCACGCAAGCGATCTGCTGCTTCAGGTATTGCTGACGCTTGAAGGCGTTTAGAACAACTGTAATCATGTTTTCACCATTGAAGTTGGTATTCGCGCTTCCGGCGATAGCGCCAGGCCGCAAACCGCTCGCGCAGCGTGCGGGGATCAATGAGTTTGTGGTAAGCACGCGTACCAAGCGGAAGACCCATGAGGTCGTTCAGCACCGTACCGATATCGAGAAATGTCAGGTCCGGGCGGCTGACACGCAGGCGGTGCCCCAACACGTTGGAAAGGGACGACGCCGAGGATAGGATCAGCGCCGAATCGGGGGCGGCCTCTAATGCTGCCTGCACCGAATCGAGCGTTTGCCTGTATTGCGAAAAGATGTCATCGGGGATCTGCACAAGCCGCCCCTTGCCCAGATACCCGTTCAACTCGCAGCGCCAGTTACCCACTACGAGAAGGTCTTCGAAGGACGCTGCCAGAAACGGGAAGAAACTCGCTCGCGCGCGCAGAAAATTTGAGTTGAGGAACAGATCGGAGAAGGTCATCTGCGGCGCGAAGCCACCGTTAAGACGCAACAGGAACTCTCGGTCACCAAGGGCGTTATTGTGCCGTGTGGGCACCCCCTTGAAGTACCCGCTTTGACAGAAGATCGCCGAGGCAAGAAGGTCGCCACGCACGTCCTGACCATGCCTCGGATCGAAGCGCTTCTGGTCGAACTCGGGAAACTGGTTCGAGAAGCGCCTGCCTCGAAACTCCGTCACGCCGTCCGCAATAACCAGCTTGCGATTGCGCAGGACCTCGATTTCGCCGTCGCTGAAGCGCACGAAGGTAAACGGTGAGCGTTCACGCACCAGGCGCTCGAAACGATCCAGGTCTCCGTATCCGGTGGGTATCACATGTGCCACCCGAGCCGCATCAGCTAAGGGCATTGTCACTGCGTTCAAAACAGCCCCACGTCCTTCACCACCACGGGAAACTCGAGTAACATCCGGTCGGCTCTTTCACTGAGGCCATTGATTGTCAGATCGCAGGCATCCAAAAACGGGCGGATTCCACCTGCAGTGCCAGCCGCCATGTCGAGGGAAAACGCGCCACCTCCCCTAGCCATGGACAGGCCAGGAAACTCCATACTGACTTTCACGGACTGCCCCCCATTCAGGCCGACATATGGCTGCTGGCGCCAGGCGATGTGCTTGAGAAGAGCATTCAGGTAGTACCAGTCCTGGCAATTGAGAAAGGTGGCCGCTGTCGGCATGATCAACACAGGCGCCGACTGACCAGCCTGATTGGCGACGTCCGCCAGTGCGAACGACAAGCGATCTCGATCCGAACCGGCCGCGGGCAAAAGGACACGCATCGCCCCACTGCCATCTGGTGAGGTCGTCCATACACGAGCAGCGCCCTCCCCGAGAAGATAGACCGCGTCAAGCGGCAAGGGTGAGCTCTCCACCAGACGCGATAGAGCCTGCTCATCGTTATCACCGCCCCAAAGCAGAAGTACAACCGGTTGCGGGTTGATCAACTGCCCGGAGAGCATCGAGATCTCGAAATCCTCGTGGGTCAGAAAGCGGGTCTGCTCGCGCAGCCCCTCGGAGATTATGAAATACTTGAGCAACGCATGAATGTTCAGGGCCATGAACGGCGGAAAGGTTCGCGGCGCAGCCTCGGGTCCCATCACACAGGAGTTCTCGGCAGTCAAAGGCGGTCGCTCGAGGAATCGATGTATCGGGCCGGTCACCCTGTGCAGGACCCGCTCCGGAAGCGCGCTACCGAGGGTCCTGGGACGGATTGCCCCAATCAAACGTGAAGCAAGCGCGTGCGCACGCTGCCCGACTGGATGCGAAAGTGCATTCTCGAAGCCTTTTTTTTTCCGCGCTCTCGGCCAACCCGACTCGCTGAACTCTTGCAGATACGCATTCTTACCTGCAAGTGCGTCAAGCACAAAGGCGTCAAAATCGCCAAAGCGCCGCGCGATTGCCCAGGGAGCGAGCAGCCACATGTCCGCGTAGCCCTCGTCCACCTCGGAAAAATACGACAAATACAGGTGTGATGCAGGTAACGACGCGTCGACGACCAATTGATTGACCTGAGCGCTGCCCGTCTGACCCAGATCCCAGCGGGTTACCAACACCTGCCCTGCTTGCTCGGGCAGTTCATCCATTAGTTGCACGGCTTTCGCACGTGAACGCGCATTGCCCAGCACCGACTGTAGCGAAACGTTTTTCCAGGTCGAGTTCAACCGATCCAAGCCGACCTCGAAACGGTCCGGCGGATCAATACGATGCATGAACTCCGGATAGAAGCACGCCTGATGCTCATGACGCTCAGCCTGCGGCGCGTAGACCGCGCGAGCCAGGGGCGCCAGATCCGGATTCCAGCTATGAGC
>Ga0136644_10004229_pt1 | contig 10629 bp, 12 predicted proteins | sample C_130820_EF_Meta_FD_94780 | JGI IMG/M metagenome (GOLD analysis project Ga0136644, IMG submission 94780) | Freshwater microbial communities from Lake Croche, Canada to study carbon cycling - C_130820_EF_MetaG (v2) (version 2) | ecosystem: Environmental > Aquatic > Freshwater > Lake | place...
GACGTGACACGCGCGGAACGGGCCCTGGCAGAACGCGCCAGAACTATCTCCAAATGAAATACATCTTTATTACAGGCGGGGTGATCAGTTCCCTTGGGAAGGGTCTCACCGCCGCGGCCTTGGGAACTTTACTGGAAAGGCGTGGCCTGAAAGTCGGCCTGATGAAATTCGATCCTTACCTCAACGTTGATCCCGGAACAATGAGCCCCTACCAACACGGGGAGGTCTACGTCCTAGAGGACGGCGCAGAAACCGACCTCGATCTCGGCCACTACGAACGGTTCACCTCCTGTCATTTAACCCGTCGCCACAATCTCACCGCCGGGCAGGTCTATGAGGAGGTCTTGCGAAAGGAACGACGCGGGGACTACCTCGGAAAGACCGTTCAAGTGATTCCCCATGTCACCGACGAAATCAAGAACCGCCTCCGACATATGGGGCAACATGAGGACTGCGATATTCTGATCACCGAGATCGGAGGAACGACCGGGGATATTGAAGGCCTACCCTTCCTCGAAGCCCTCCGGCAATTTGCGATCGAAACCGGTCCCGGGCATTGCCTCTTTATTCATGTCACTCTTGTCCCCTTCATCAAGGCCGCGGGGGAACTCAAGTCCAAACCAACCCAACAAAGCGTGGCCAAACTTCGCGAAATCGGGATTCAACCCCAGATTTTGGTATGTCGAAGCGAGTACCCTGTTGACCAGGAAACCCGCCAAAAAATCTCCAGTTTTTGCAATGTCCCAGTCGAAGCGGTGATCGAGGAGCAGGACGTCAAACACACCATTTACGAAGTCCCCCTCATGCTTCAACGAGAAAGGTTGGATGAACTGGTAATTTCCTATCTTGGCCTAAAGGCCCCTCCTGCAGATATGAAGGAATGGGAGAAACTGGTCGGGCGAATGATTTCCCCCAAACACAGGACGAAAATCGCAATGGTGGGCAAATACCTAGGAGTACCCGACGCCTACAAAAGCGTGACCGAGGCTCTTTTCCATGCCGCTTCAGGCGAAGACATCGGGGTGGATCTTATAAAAGTAGATGCCGAAGAAATTGAGAAACAAGGGGCTAAGTCCCTGTTGGCTGGCGTGAACGGCATCTTGGTCCCCGGAGGTTTCGGCGAACGCGGAATCGAAGGGAAGATTGCTGCCGCCAAGTACGCCAGAGAAAACAAGATTCCTTATCTCGGGCTTTGCCTAGGCATGCAGGTGGCTGTCATTGAGTTTGCCCGAAGCGTGGCAGGACTCAAAAAGGCCCATAGCTCGGAATTTGATGCCCAGACGGAAAATGCCGTCATCACACTCCTGCCGGGACAGGATTTAAATGGAGCCAAGGGCGCCACCATGAGGCTCGGAAGTTACACCTGCCGACTAGCCCCCGGAACGATGGCTCAAAAAGCTTATGCGCAATCGGAGATTCAGGAACGTCATCGCCACCGCTATGAGTTTAACAATGCCCATCGCCAACTTCTCGAAAAAGCCGGTCTCCGCATCAGCGGAACCTACCCCAAGGCAGATCTGGTAGAACTGATCGAGATTCCTGACCATCCTTGGTTTGTAGCCTGCCAGTTCCACCCCGAGTTTAGATCCAAACCCCATGTACCCCACCCGCTTTTCCGTGGCTTTGCACAAGCCGCCCAAAAACATGCTCAAACCAAATAAATCAAAGTTTCTTCTTATCGGTGGGCCCTGCGTTCTTGAGTCCCGCAAAACTTCCCTTTTGGTCGGGCGAACCCTTCGTGACCTATGCGCGGAACTGGATTGGAACTACGTCTTCAAGGCGAGTTACGACAAGGCCAACCGAACCTCTATCACCTCGCCAAGAGGACCCGGCTTCTCCAAAGGACTCAAGGAGTTGGCGACAATCCGGCGCGAACTCAAGGTGCCTGTACTGACGGATGTACACACCGCAGAAGAGGCTCGCAAAGCCGGGCGGATCGTCGACATCCTGCAAATCCCGGCCTTTCTTTGCCGGCAAACGGATCTCCTTCTGGCTGCCGCCAAAACCGGCAAGGCGGTGAACGTCAAAAAAGGGCAATTCCTGTCCCCAGTGGCAGTTCCTGCCATTATGGAAAAGTTAAGACGGGGTGGCTGCAAGAACTCCTGGATCACCGAAAGAGGAACATCGTTTGGTCACGGAGATCTGGTCGTCGATATGAGGAGTCTCGTCATCATGAAACATCAGGGCCAACGGGTGATTTTTGATGCGACCCATTCCGTGCAAAAACCCTCAGGAGGCAAGGTGACACTTGGGGATGCCCGCTTTATTCCCGCACTTGCTCGGGCAGCTGTCGCTGTCGGAGTGGATGGCTTGTTCATTGAGGTTCACCCCAACCCCAAAAAAGCTCTTTCTGACAAGGCCAGCATGCTTTCCTTAAACCAAGCCGCACCGCTCTTCCGGAAAATCAACCGCATCCTCCATGCCATCTCCTAAGAACATCCTTCCGATTTTTTTTCTGGGCATCATCCTACCAGTTCAAGCTGGAAACGGTCCCGAATTTCCAATCGGTTCGGTCATTCAGAATTTTTCACTTCCCCAAACCGATTCAGCAGGAAAACGAACGGCTCTAGTGCACGGAAAGCGTGCGACCGTTGTAAGCCCCAATCAACTAAAAATTGAGGACCTCAATGTCGAACTTTACAACTCCGAAGGAAAATCCGAAACGACCATCACTGCCACCCGATGCGACTTCTGGCGCAAAGAAAACCGTCTAACCACCGATACGGGAATCCTGGTCAAACGCACGTCCCTTATGATTTCTTCCAATGGTATCGATTGGAATGTAGCCGAGTCGAACGGAACCTTGTACAATCGGGTACGCGTGGTTCTTTCCAGTTCAGCCCCATGAAATCCCCCCTGATCCTCATCTTTCTAATTGGATTCGCTTTTTCCGCGATTGCGCAGGATGTGCCAACCCCCTCCCCGACCCAAGGATCGGCAACCAACGGCCCCACAACCATCACGAGTGATTCACTGGATTTAAATTTGGGGAAAAAACTCGGAAGGAAACAGGGGATTTTCCGTGGCAACGTCACTGTCGATGAACCCCGCTTTACCATGTCAGCGCGAGAAATGACCGTGTTTTTCGCAGAAAACGATGCCGTTCAATCTCTCGAAGCACGTGATGATGTCGTCATCAAGCGGAAGGACGGCTCCTCGGAAACGTTGAGTGAAAAAGCTCTGTACGACATGACGGACAAAAAACTCACTCTTCTGAAGGTGGCTAAGCAGCCAAAAATCATCTCCAAAGATAAAACTGTTTTTGCCGACAAAATCATTCTCTACCCGGAAGAAGACAAGATGCTCACCGAGGGCGCCAGCCGGGTGATGCTTCAAAAGCCCTGAAAATGGATACATCCCTCCCTCCAGGAGACCCTATCCTTTCCTGCGAGGGACTCGTCAAACGGTACGGTGAAAGAAATGTCGTCAACGGGGTAAATCTGTCCATTCGATCAGGAGAAGTTGTAGGTCTTCTGGGACCCAATGGAGCCGGAAAAACCACGAGTTTCTACATGCTGGTGGGATTGGTTCGGCCCACGGCGGGTAAGATTCAGTTTTCCGGCGAAGACGTTACGGGAATGCCCATGTACCGCAGAGCTCGCCGTGGCGTCGGCTACCTTCCCCAGGAGGAATCAGTTTTTCGTCGCCTCACGGTTGAAGAAAATCTTTTGGCGATTCTGGAAACTCTGCCGATTACGGATCAGGAAAGAAGGGAACGTTGTCATGAGCTCCTTGTGGAACTGGGGCTCGACAATTTAACCAAAAGCCATGCAATCCAGCTTTCGGGTGGGGAAAAGAGAAGGCTCGCCATCGCCCGTTGTCTAGTGACACGCCCCAGCGTTCTTCTGCTCGACGAGCCTTTTAGCGGAGTCGATCCCCTCGCTGTCTACGACATCCAACAGATCATTCTCACCATGCGACGCAAAGGAATTGCCGTGCTGATCACCGACCACAATGTCCGTGAAACTCTTTCAATCGTGAGCCGTGCTTACCTGATCTGCGAGGGAAAAGTAGAAAGCGAAGGAACGGCCGACTTCCTGATCAACGATCCCGTCGCCCGTGGCCTTTATCTGGGTCCACGCTTTTCCATGTGACCTGTGTAAAGGTCACATCCATGAGTCAACCGTTCCCTTCCAAGATGATCTCGAGAGCTTCCTCGGGGTTGGTTGCATTCAGCACCGGCCTTCCAATAACAATCCGGCTAGCTCCGGCTTCGATCGCTTCTGTCGCTGTTTTAGCCCTCGCTTGGTCATTTTGCTTGGCTCCAGGGGGACGAACTCCGGGAGTGACGATTTCAGCCAACTGCCCCCACGCGGCACGCTCTTGGGCTGCCTCGTGAGGACTACACACCACTCCGCCCAATCCGGCCTTGCGGGCGAGGGACGAAAGGCGATCCACAGCCGCCGACGTTCCATTTGTCAATCCCACTTCAGCGACCGAAGCTTCATTCAGACTGGTGAGAATAGTAACTCCCAAAATATCGGTTTCCTCGGGGGCCGAAGAGGCTGCCGCCTCCATCATTTCCCTTCCACCCAAAGTATGGACTGTCAAAAATCGCGGCCGCCAGACCGCTGCCGCCGCCACAGCCTTCCGAACAGTATTCGGAATATCATGAAACTTAAGATCCAAGAAAACCGGGACCTTTAGCTTATGCAGACCGGCCAGAACTTCCGGACCAGCACGAAGATAGAGTTGCAGCCCCACTTTAAAAGTTCCCACCTTGCCATGGAACCTCTTTGCCCATTGAAGAGCTTCTTCCGCAGTATCCACATCCAAGGCAAGGATCACTTGATCAGGTCTCACATCCTCCATCTAATCTGGATCGTTGCCGCATGACAATCCGCGCCCACGCCAAAATCAACCTCGACCTCCGTTTAGGGAAAAGACGACCGGACGGGTTCCATCCGATTGACACCTTCTTCATACGGGTCGATGTGGCTGATGTTCTGGAAATCCGATCTTCGGCAAATGGAAAACTCAATTTGCAGGTCGAGGGAGATCCCCAGCTTTCTTCCCATCCTGACAATCTGGTATTACGTGCTGCTCGAGCCATCCAGTTGCACGCTTCCCCAGGCTCAGGGGCCGATATCTTACTCAAGAAACGAATTCCGCAAGGAGCCGGCCTGGGAGGGGGAAGCAGTGACGCTGCTTCCACCCTCGTCTTCCTGCGAAAACTGTGGGCTGTGCCCGTTGAGGACTCTGAACTTGCTAAAATCGGTGCCGAATTGGGAAGCGATGTTCCCTTCTTTCTCCAACCCTATGCCGCCCGAGGAACAGGCCGTGGCGAGATTCTTGAACCGATTCACCTGATTGATCTCCCTTGGGCCGTTCTGATTCACCCGGGTTTCTCTTCCCCGACAGCTTCAGCCTATGCCGCTTACGCTAAAAACCCGGTTGGGGGAACTGAAGGCCCCTTTTTATTCCTCACCACCAAAGATGGGTCAAAACTGAAAATTATACCCAGGAACGATTTGGAAAATGCGGTGGAAAGTAAATTCCTATGGATCAAAAGCGCCCGCCAATGGATGGAAGCCCAGAAAAATAACTTATCGAGTCGAATGAGTGGGAGTGGATCGACAGTTTTCGGCCTTTTCCCAACTCAGGAAGATGCGGAAAAAACAGCCTCTCATGGGCGGGATTTTTTTGGAAGCTCCGCTTGGATTCAGGTAGCCCGCTTATTGGGCGGTCCCGAATGAGATTACCGCAGCTTCAGGGCGATGCGGGACTTAATGCGAGCGGAGCGATTCCTATGAATCGCCTTTCCTTTAGCCGCACGATCCAACCGCTTTTGCAATTCCGGAAAGAGCTTTACGGCTTCTTCCTTCTTGCCCGAAGCAATCAAGGCCAGAAGCTTTTTTTGAGCGTTCCGGGCATGATCCAAAAGGCGCCGATTCACGACACGACGCCGAAGAGAGGCCCGAGCTTGTTTTGCAGCAGAAGCAGTATTTGCCATAAGAGGAAATAGTGCCCCAATCCCCTGCCCCACGTCAATCCATGAACTTGATCCGCCTTCTTTTTGCGATTGCCCTTTGGCCGGGAATCTATGTCACCGCTCTTTTTCTCGCGCGGTCTTTGCAGTTATCAATATGGGGTTCCCCTTCTTTTCCATGGATGGGTCCGGTGTCTTTTGGAACCGGGTTTCTGGCTGCCTCCCTGGCTTTCTTTGTTCTCCCCCGTCCTAAGGGGATTTATGTTCTGGGGCATGAACTGACCCATGCCCTCGCTGTTTGGCTTAGCGGTGGAACGGTTCACTCTCTACATGCCGGGGAGCAGGGAGGAAAGGTTGTCGCTGACCGAGTCTCCCCCCTGATCAGTCTCGCACCCTATGTCCTTCCTTTTTACCCGATCCTTTTCGGAATTCTGTGGCTTGCAAGCATTCGGCTATGGCCAGAACTTGGCTCTTATGTGCTTTTCTTTCTTGGGATCTGGGGGGTTGTCTGGGGGTACCACTACGCCTTTACCGTGGACCTCCTCCCTACACGACAACCGGATTTCCTCGTTTACGGAAGAATCTTTTCCATCTCCTTGATTGTTCTTGGCAATTTAATCGTTGTGGGTCTTCTTCTTTGGTTCACGTTAAGACCCTTCCCTCCAAAACAAGGACTCCTCCAGCTTGCGTTGGAATGGGTCCGTATTTACACCAACCTTGCACACGAGATTTCCGGGCTTCTCTTGCGCTACCTCCCCCGTCCCGCCTAAAATCACACTTCCGTGATCCTCGCCCAACCTATCTCCAAGCATAATAGGATTTCTGGTTTCACCCGAAGGTATCTTTCCTAGGGGCCTTGCAATTTCCGCATATCCCTCCTCCCGATGAACCTGCGCGCTGAACTTGAAGCGAACGTCCAATCGTGGACTCAAAAGAATTTCCCCGATCTAGGCCTAGGTCCGTGGATTCGCCCCTGTGTCGACCCCCGCCACGGTCACTTCCAGACTCATTTCCCCTTGGTGGCTGCCAAACAAACGAACGGAAATGGGAGGGAAATCGCGGCTCGTTTGGCAGAAGAGTGCTCTCCCCCTCCAGACTGGGAAAAACCCCAAATCGCGGGAGGAGGATTTGTCAATTACCGCGCGACCCCCATTGCAGTTGCCCGGGGGATCGAAAACCTAAGGCAGCACAAAGACTTTGGGATCGCTCCTACGGAACACCCAGAAACAATCGTCGTAGATTTCAGTTCCCCCAATATTGCCAAGGCCATGCATGTTGGTCATATCCGCTCCACTCTCCTGGGGGATACCCTTGCCCGGCTTTTGAAGCGCTGTGGGAATCGGGTGATTCGAATCAACCATTTGGGGGACTGGGGCACTCAATTCGGAAAGCTTCTACTTGCATATCGGGCTGCAGGACGCCCGGAGTTGTCTTCCTCAAATGCCATTCAAGAACTCGAGAAATTCTATAAATTAGGGCATCAGGAATCGGAAGCGGACCCCGCGAAGATGGAGCTCGCCCGGGCCGAATTGGCGGCACTCCAAGATGGAGACCCTGAAAGAAGAAAAGACTGGGAGGTTTTCTGTGAGCGCTCCGCCGAGCACTTTCGCGAGATCTATCGGCGCTTAAACGTTACGTTTGACCTCGAAAAAGGAGAGAGCACCTACCATGCCGAACTTCCTCGTGTCGTCGACGACCTTCTTCATCTAAAGATCGCGGAAATGAGTCAGGGAGCTGTGGTGGTACGGAATCCGGCCATTTCCGAAGAGCCATTTTTGATTCGTAAATCAGACGGGGCCTTTCTATACGGAACAACGGACCTAGCCGCCCTGCGTTCCAGAATTCGTGATCTCCATGCCCAGCGAATTATTTATGTCACCGATGGACGCCAACAACTTCATTTTCGCTGGTTATTCGATACAGCCCATAAGTGGAATCAACAGGGTGTTTTCGAACATGTCTGGTTCGGAACCATACTGGGATCTGATCGGAAACCCCTGAAAAGTAGGGACGGAACTCCAATCAAATTGGTTGATCTTCTGGATGAGGCAAAAGATCGGGCAAAGAAAATCCTTCTGGAAAAGAGACCTGACCTGACTGCACAAGCCTTGGAGGAGAAAGCCGAGCTTCTTGGAATCGCGAGCCTCAAATATGCTGACCAGATGCCGGGTCGTAATTTGGATTACGTTTTTACATGGGAAAAGCTGCTGGCTTTTGATGGAAATACCGCGCCTTACATCTTGAATGCCTATGTCCGGACCCGATCCATCCTACGGAAAGCTGGGTTAGAAAATCCTCCTATACACCCTGTGGTACTTAAAGAACCGGCAGAAGAAGAACTCTCCCGCCATCTAATGCAATATGGCGACACGGTGGCGCTAGCGGCCCAAGACCGCCGGCCCCACCACCTTTGTGGATTTCTCTTTGAAACAGCAGGGATGTTTCACCGCTTTTTTGAAGCCTGTCCTGTTTTGAAGGCCCCAAGCTCGGAACTTCGAAATTCGCGACTGACCTTAGCAGGACTCGCGGGGGACATTCTTCGGGACGGCCTTAGCATCCTGGGCATCCCGACGTTGGAGGAAATGTAACCTCAGATCCGTACTCTTTCCGCATCGCCCCAAAGATTCTCAAGACGGTAAAAACTCCTGCGGGAAGTGTGCATGATGTGAACCAGAACATCACCGTAATCCAGAATAATCCATTGGCTGGCTGAATTTCCAGAAGTCCGGTAGGTCTTACGCACTCCATCCTCTTCCACACCGCGTTCAATTTCAGCGGCAATTGCCTTGATATGGGGCTCATTATCTCCCGAAACGATTAGAAAGAAATCCGCCGGACCACCCACTTTACGAAGATCCAGAATCACGGGATCGTGCGCTTTTTTGTTCTCTGCCATGTGCGAGCAGAGCTTGGCCAGATGAACTCCCTCCGAACTCATCGGTAAATCTGGCTTCGCTTGAGTTGACCTTCCAATTCGGCCGGAACCAGCCCCTTGATCGATAGTCCTTTCTTGAGGCGCATTCGGATTTCGGTTGAGGAAATATCGAAACGAGCCGGGATGACACTCATCCTCAATCCGGATTTCTTTCGAGGGATTTCGGGGCGAGGAAACACGAGAAAATGAACCAATCGGGCGAGATCAGAGAAGTTTTTCCAGCGTGGAAGTTGCTTCCACTGGTCTGAACCAAGAATCCAGTACAAACCCGCCCGCGGGTGTTTCATCTTCCAATGCCGCGCGGCTTCAACTGAGTAGGAGATCCCGTGGCGATTAATTTCCCACGGAGAAGTTTTCGCCCACTTCTGCCCCTTAAGACCCGATTTTAACCAATTCAGTCTCTTAACATCCGACGCGAGAGGCTGAAAAGATTTTAAGGGCGATTGAGCGCACGGAAGAAAAATTACCTGATTCAAAGAAAATGTCTCCCAAGCCATACGTGCCACCAGAAAATGGCCCAGATGAAAAGGGTCGAAAGTCCCACCAAAGAGAGCGATCTTTTCTATCAGAAAATACTCCTATCGACTTGAATTTTATCGTTAGGCTTAAGTTTAATGTCGCGACCTTGATCAGCCTGAATATCTTTGGCATTGAATTCCCGCGTCACCCCACCCTGAGTTAGCCTAACTCTCCTCCGATTAGCAAAGTCTGTAAAACCACCACAAGCCGCCACAGCTCCCATCGCGGTTAAGTCTTTCGTATAAGGAACCCTTTGGGGCATGCGTACTTCCCCTGTCACATCCACAAACCTTTGCTCTTTAAGATCCACAGTCACATTGGGATTTGTGAAAATCTCCTCCTTTACATAGGTCTCTTCGATAAGTTTTTTTAACTGTACAGTGGTGGAATTTGCAGCAGGCAGACTCCCAATATGTGGCATTGAGATCTTCCCACCTTCATCGATTTTAACCTCAAAAATACCTTGGTCTGGGGTGGGTACACCCGTCAGACGTATAATCAAAGTATCCCCACCCCGCAAAAGATCACTGATATCCATATTGGCTGTAACGGCAGAAGCAACTGAAGCTGCTCCAGACATCGGGTCCGCAGAGGGAACCCCATCCGGGGGGACGGCCTTAATATTTTCAAAGGCTGAATTAGCATTCGGAGCTAGGCTAAGGTTCTGTGCCTGAACGCTTCCGAAAAGAAACAAGAAAAACCCGCCCAAGCATGCTGCAGATTTCTTTTTCAATTAAAATCGGTCCTCTTCTTTGGGCAACGAGACGTATGTTACGCGCTGCGAGGGGGTGTTTTCTGCGTCTTTTTCCTGGTGGTTCGTCACGACCTCTCCACCCCCTACCGAGAGAGTCGATTCGGATTGAGGCTGGTTGTTTTCAGGGACCGTAGTGCGACTCGTACTACGGGGAGCGCGGGGTTCGCGTTTCTTGTACCCATACTGCGTCGAATAGCCCGCATAGTAGTAGTAGTTATCATCCGTCTTGATGTTGACGTTATTGAGAATCACTCCAAACAATTTGCCGCCAACTTCCTCGATGACTCGCTTGGCCCTTTGCGAGACGTTCCGCGGGTACCTCCGATGCTGAATCAAGAGCATTGTAACATCCACTTCCTGACTAATCACGGAGGCATCACTGATTCCCAAAACAGGAGGGGAATCCACCATGATCACATCATAATTGTTCCGACAGATTTCCAGAAGAGACGCAAAGCGGGTCCGACTAAACCCGCCAAGATCCTCCGGTCC
>Ga0136644_10004232_pt1 | contig 10627 bp, 6 predicted proteins | sample C_130820_EF_Meta_FD_94780 | JGI IMG/M metagenome (GOLD analysis project Ga0136644, IMG submission 94780) | Freshwater microbial communities from Lake Croche, Canada to study carbon cycling - C_130820_EF_MetaG (v2) (version 2) | ecosystem: Environmental > Aquatic > Freshwater > Lake | place: Lake...
TATCTAAAAAATATAATTAAAATGGTAAGGAGTTGTCCGTATAATTATCCAAAATCACAAGAAGAACCTTATAAAATTCATTATAGTAACTATTCATATGAATTACACGACTTTCAAAAATGGGCCATTCAAGGCATTGTAGAAGGAAACCACGTATTGATTTGTGCGCCAACCGGTTCAGGCAAAACAATGCCAGGTGAGTTTGCAGTAGACTATTTTTATAAAAAAGGCAAAAAGACAATTTATACCAGTCCTATTAAGGCATTATCTAATGAGAAATTTTATAATTTTACGCAAAAATATCCTGATATTAGTATTGGTTTGATAACAGGTGATATTAAAACAAACCCAGATGCGGATGTATTGATTATGACTACTGAAATTTTATTGAATAAGTTATATCAAATAAAAAGTAAAACAACCGAAATGCCGTCATCTATATCTTTTGAAATGAATATAGAAACTGAACTAGGTTGTGTTATTTTTGATGAAATACATATGATAAACGATGAACATCGTGGGCACGTATGGGAACAATGTATAATGCTTTTACCAGAGCAAATACAAATGATTGGTTTATCTGCAACGTTAGATGACCCAGAAAGGTTTGCTTGTTGGTTAGAAACTAAAGGCGATATAACTACTAAAGTTGATAAGATAGTATATTTAACTAAAAAATTAGTAAGGTCTGTTCCACTTGTTCATTATAGTTTTATTACTGTAACAAATACAATAAATAAAGTTATAAAAGATAAAGATACCCAAGAAAAAGTAAAACAAGCCATAAACAAACCTTTCATTATTCAGGATGAGCACGGGTCATTTAATGAACAAACCTATTCAAGTATGGTAAAAACATTAGATTTATTTGAAAAAAATAATGTTTATGTGAAAAGGCAACACGTTATCAATAAAGTAACAGAATATCTTGTAGAAAAAGAAATGTTACCAGCCCTATGTTATGTATTTAATAGAAAACAATTAGAAAAATGCGCGTGTGAAGTAACAACCAATCTATTAGAGTTTGATAGTAAAATACCTAATATTATTGATAGTGAATGCGAACGTATAATAAGAAAATTACCAAATTTTGAAGAGTATTTATATTTGCCTGAATATTTAAATATTGTAAAATTGTTAAGAAAAGGCGTAGGCATTCATCACGCTGGTTTAATGCCCATATTAAGAGAAATGGTAGAACTCTTATTTACAAAGGGATATATAAAGGTATTATTTTGCACCGAAACGATGAGTGTTGGTATTAACTTGCCGGTTAAAACAACTATATTTACAGATGTAAATAAATTTAATGGTGTTATTAATAGAATGCTTTATAGTCATGAATATACACAAGCGGCAGGAAGGGCTGGGCGTTTAGGGCTAGATACTATAGGTCACGTTATTCATTTAAATAACTTATTTAGAAACGTTGATAAGGTTTCCTATAAATTAATGATGAATGGTAAACCTCAAACTTTGGTATCAAAATTCAAAATTTCATATAATTTATTATTAAACTTAATTAACATAGGAAACGTTAACATCATAAATTTTGCTCAAAAAAGCATGGTTACAAATGAATTAGATAATCAAAAGAAAGAAATTTATTATAAAATAACAAAATATAGCAATTCTGAAGAAAGTGGAGATATTATAATTATAAGAACACCACAACACATCATTCAAGAATATAATGATTTACTCATAAATAGGCAAAATAGTATTAATAAAAAAAGGAAAGAAATAGACAGAAAAATAAATAGTATTTTAGAAGCCTATAAGTTTATAGAAAAAGATAGAGTTCATTTTAATAATGCGTTAATAAAAGAAAAAGAATATAATGATTTGAAAAATCAATATGATGTTTTGAACTCTTATGTTCAAAATGGTATAGATAAAGTATTTACAGTTTTAAATGACTGCGGATTTATTCATAATACACCATTTACATTAACCGATAAAGGTTTAATTGCTTCGCAATTGAGAGAAACACATTGTTTAGTATTTTCAAGATTAATTAAAAATAATGTATTAGATACTTTGGATACAACGCAACTAGTAATGCTTTTTAGTTGTTTTACAAATATAACTATACCAGATGATTTAAAAAATAATAAACCAAAAGTAACAAATACTTGCCTACTGAATATTATAGAAGATATCAACAACTCTTATAATTATTATCAAAAAATAGAATTAGATAATAATATAAATGCTGGTATAGATTATAGTATTCATTATGATTTAATGGAATATATATTGGAGTGGTGTAATGCAGAAAATGTAGAAGACTGTAAAATAATATTACAAAAAATGGTTGAAGAAAAACAAATATTTTTAGGTGAATTTGTAAAGGCAATATTAAAAATAAATAATATTTCACACGAGATAGAAAAAATAGCAGATATGTTTGGAATGATTAACTTATTAAGTAAGTTAAAAGAAATACCAGTAATTACATTAAAATACGTAGTTACGAACCAATCCTTATATGTTTGAGAACTTTTATAATATAAAAAAATTTGTTTTGTGGTATATATGGAAAATAGTATAATTAATAATAAATATAAGATAATTCATAAAATTGACTCTGGCAATTTTGGATATATTTATAAAGGTGAAAATATAAGAACAAGAGAGAATGTTGCTATTAAAGTTGAACCAATAGTTAATAATACAAAATTATTAAAAAACGAATCTATTATTTATTTAAATATAGGTAATTATACAGGCATACCAACCGTGAAATGGTATGGTAAGGACGATACCAATTACTATATGGTTATCAACCTACTTGGTGATTCTTTAGAAAATATAAAACAGTTAAATGGAAGGATTAGTTTAAAGGCAACCCTTCAAATTGGTATTAATATATTATCGATTTTAAAACATATTCATAGTTATGGATATGTACATAGAGATATAAAACCCGAAAACCTTTTATTTGGATTGAATAAGCAAAATATATACATTATAGATTTTGGTTTATGTAAAAAATATATGATTAATGATAATCATATTGAGATGAATACAAAAAAAAACTTGATTGGTACACCAAATTATGCTAGTATAAACTCGCATAATTTTTTCGAATTAAGTAGGCGCGATGATCTAGAGTCGTTATCATATATTTTGTTGTATATTTTTTTTGGCACGTTGCCTTGGATTGATAAATATAATTATCTTAGTGAAAGCGAGAGAAATATATGTATAAGAAATGATAAAAAAAATATTTTTTTGAATGAATACATTCCTCTTGTTTTATTAAATTTTTATAAAAATGTTATCAATTTGTCATTTAAAGAGACTCCTAATTATGAATATTATATAAATATATTTACAAATGAAATCATACAATTGACTTAGAACAATGCGTATTTATAATGTTTTTATTTACGTGTCTTTTATTAAATGACAACTTCAACTACATATAAAAAAAGTGTAGAGTATTTAGAGTGTTTAAATAATTTTTGCAACTTACTTACTAATAAAGCAAAAAAAGGAAAAGATGATAAATTAAAATATATATGTACAATGATTATTAATTATTTATTTACATCTCTTCACTATGAAAAATTAAATATTAAAAGTCTCAAACTATCTGATGATTTTGTTATGTCTCCGTTTTATGAATATATTGATTCTAATAATATACAATTATATGATTTAAAAAATATAGAAATGGATGACGTTGACATACAAAATGAATTTGATATTGAACGATTTATATTATCGCATATTCATTATATTTATTCACAAAAATAATATAAAGATATAACATATTTATTATTTATATCAAAATGAGGTCACAAACATTAGAAACATCTCCAACTGAGTTAAAGTTACACGGTCGCGTAAAATGGTTTAATACTAAAAAAAGTTATGGGTTTATTATCGTTTCCACAGAAAGTGAATGGAAAGGCACTGAAATTTTTGTTCATCATTCTGCAATTTGTGTTGGTGTATCTCAATACAAATATTTAGTTCAAGGTGAATATGTAGAGTTTCAACTAGTTAAATTGAATAGTGGAACCCACGAGTATCAAGCATCAAATGTGTCTGGCATTGATGGTGGTAAATTGATGTGCGAAACTATTAGAGAGACCAAAAGTGTAAAAACTACAAAGAAAGTAACCCCGCCACCAAAAACCGAAGTAGATGGGTATATTACTTCAAAGGCTTTAAAAGAGAAGAAGACGGTGTTGCGACCAGTTAAGTAACTTTTGTAATTATACCATAGATACTTGCGCTAAGAAATTTAAGAAATATGCTTATTTATAAATACATTTTTATTATTTTCAGTTGTAAAATTACCAAAATAATAAATTTATGTATTTAATTATTTATAAAAATATATTATAATTTTATAAATAATTATGGACGAAACTCTAATAAATCATATTAGAGAGTTTAACGATTTGATTTTTAATTCAGATATATGTAAACAATATCAAAATTACATATTTGTTTATACACCAACTAAAGTAGGTTCAACTACCTTAGTAACCTCATTAAGGTTATCAATACTCGCGGAGTTTGTAACTATTCACGTTCATGATGAAAATATGTTAAGCATTTTAACAAATTATAAAAATGTTCATAATATAACTATTAATGATATCATAAATTACAATTCTATGATTGGTAAAAATGTATATGTTATAGACATATATAGAACTCCAATTGAAAGGAAAATATCAGAATTTTTTGAGAATATTGAAACATTCCATTTCAATAGTTCTGTAGAAGATTTAAATAATTTTAATATTAATAAATTAATTAAACGCTTCAATAATATTTTTCAATTTATTGGTAATGGTGATTATTTTTTTGAGAAATATAATAATCAAATAGACCCTAACCAACCTTTTGATTTTGATAATAAGTATTTAATCATACAAAAAGAAAACATTACTTTTATTAAATTGAGATTACAAGATTCACATTTATGGTCAACTATATTATCTAATATTTTTAAAAGAGAAATTGTAATAGTTGATGATTATAAAACGGGAAACAAAAAAGTGGGTAATATTTATTCAAAATTTAAAGAAGAATATAAAATACCAAGTAACTTTTTGTCTGAGATTCAAAATGATAAATTTTTTATATATTATAATTCTTTTGAAGAACAACAAATATATTTGAATAAATGGAATAATCAAATGACGGATGAGTATAAATGTTATACCTTAGATGAATATAATTTATATTTAGAAATTTCAAAAGAAAATGCTCATACAGCACCTACACAACATTTGCATTATTTAGACATAGGTTGTATATGTAGTAACTGTTCAAATAAAAGAAAGGCGTGTTTTAATAAAGTAAAAAATGGCGAAAATCATAATATAGAAATAGTTCATGATAAAATAAACACGGAATTATTAGCTAAAAATAAAAAAAATATGTTCAATATTATAAAACAAATAAAAAGAATAAGTCAAAATAGAATGGGTATTGCACCTTCAAATAAAAGTGAAGGTTTTAACATGAGTGGAATTATAAATTCGTGAGAATATATATTTTCTAAATGTATAATATGTATGGTTTAAAAAGATGTTGTAACAAGCAAGCGGCTACATTATCTCTTGTAACTGGTCCAACAGGTCCTCAAGGGCCTTCTGCAATTGGTCCAGCAGGTGTAACAGGGCCCATAGGAAGCACCGGAACTACTGGACCAACCGGTAGAAGTTGTAAAGGCGATACTGGTCCTACTGGTCCTAACGGAACATTATCACAAGTAGGAATAAATAATGGCGACTATTTATATTGGAGTTCAACAACAAATAGTTTTGTAGTAGGAGACCGTCAAGTACAAATAGGCGGAAATGCAGGTTTAAACAATCAAGGCACTGGTAGTATTGCGTTAGGATATAACGCTGGAGTAAATTCACAATACGCAAATAGTATAATAATAAATGCAACAGGTAATGTTTTAGATGCCAGTTTAAATACTGGGCTGTTTATTGCACCAATTAGTCAAACTTCCACAGGTAGTAATATATTAACATATAATACGACTACAAAAGAAATACTATATAATACTGGTAAAACATTTGTAATAGACCATCCAAACCCTGCTGAAAATGATAAATATTTGGTTCATGCGTGTCTAGAAGGCCCTGAAGCAGGGGTATTTTATCGCGGAGAAGGAAAAATAACTGATGATTATTCAACGAGAATATTTCTCCCAAAATATGTAGGATATTTAGCGGAAAATTTCACAGTGCAATTAACAGTAATAAATAATAAAAAAATCCTTAATATGATAGCGTGTGGGAGAGTCGTCGCAGATGATGATACACCATATTTTGATGTATTTGGAGATAATGGTGAATTTTTTTGGTCAGTATATGGAACAAGAAAAGATGTACAGATAGAAGTAGAACCTTTAAAAGAAAACGTATGTGTAACAGGCGATGGTCCGTATAAATGGTATAAACCCATATAAATTACATAAAACACTTACTCGCAACGTATTGTTTGCTTTTATGATTAGGCATTATATAAATTTATTAAATAATATAAAGCTAATTATTTAATAAAAAAAATAAATATTGCTTTGGAAAAATAATTATTAAACTTGAAAAAGTTATTATTAAAATATGTAAAAATTGTTGTAATATTATTATGTTATATATAACATAATAATGTTTTATGATAAAAAAATAAAAAAGATTATAATAAATTATATTTGAAAATAAATGTGAATAATTATGCTTTATTTTCTTATTCAACAATAACAAGAGGACCTTTGACTTTTTTAACAAACCTTTTAACCTTTGGTTTTTGTTCAATAACGACTTCTTCAACAGATTCTATTTCATTTTGAACTTCATCAATAGGTTCAGTATTTACTGAGCTTGTTTCATCGTGTTCTTCTACTTGAACTTGTGACTTTACAATTCCTGTAATAAATTGTTGTGCTTGTTTTTTATTATTTTCAATTTCTTTTTCCAATTGTTTAATGAGTGTATCATTATATTCACAATACTCAACAATCTCTCTTTGGCGTTCAAGTGAAGGAACTGGGATTTTTATAGTTTCAAAGTCATCAAATGATACAGCAGGATATTGTGCTCCTTTTGCTTTACTTATTAAATCATCGCTTATATAATCGCTTGTCATAATATAATACAAATATTTTGATAATATTGTATTTGGATCTTTTACTCTAATATCTGCAAAACCAGTTGAAGCAATACCATTTTGAATATCATCACTAATATAAACATATCCTTTCAAATTAGGTCTAACAGATGAATATAAAATATCACCTTTCTTAACTATTCTTTTTGCTCTCGATGGAAAATCATTTGATAATTTTTGTAATTCTAATATTTGTCCTCCTTTAACAGAAGCAATATCAATATAATTAATTTCAGTATATTGTCCTGATTTCATATTTTCAGGATTAATTATACTAATTTCACCTAATTCTTTCACAACATTCTCGCCAAATATTTTTTGATTACTCAAACAAAACTCGTTCAGTTGCTTCAATTCCGCAATTTTCTCATTACTTGTTTTGTTTGCTTTTTCGTATATGAAATCTAAATATTTTACGATTTCTTGTTGTTTATCAAGGGGTGGGATTGGGATTTTTATTTTAAATAAATCATCTTCAACTATTGATTTTTGATTAGCACCTTTAAAATATTTTTGTAATAATTCTATGTTATGAAATAAATAATAATATACATATTTTGTTTGTAGTTCATTTATTTTTGATTTAAAGTGTATAGTTGTTTCTCCTACATTATATTTATTATTACCATAATATACCATTGCTTTTCCAGAACCATTTGTCTTATTAATAATAATACCATCGCCTGTATAATCAAATGTATCTAAGTATAAATTACCTAAAATAGAACAATAATACAATGGATATAATCCATTTTCTTTTCCATCTTTACTTCTTTTTTTTTCACCTTTAATTATACTGCAAACTTCTCCAAGAGTTTTTACAACAACACAATCTTCATATTCTTCTTCTTCGGTTTCATCTTTCATATATTCAGCATAATTAAGTGAATATGAATTACTCACAATTTTCTCAATAGGAACCTCAACCAATAGATTTTTTATATCTTCATAAGGATTGTAATCATAAAACTTAACTTTGGTTGTTTGATGTGTTTTTGAAAACTTGTAATCTCTACCAGTTTCTTTTTGTGACTTCGATACTTTAATTTTGGTTTCCAAAACATCACTTCCTTCCCTCTTTTTCACAAAGTAAAATACACAAGTTTTAATGGAAGTGTATGTAAATATACCTGATGGTAGATATATTATTTCTTTCAAATCACAAGTTTTCATAAGATATTCTCTAATTGCAACTAATGTTGTATTTGTTTTTGAAAATAAATCTTGTCCATCAGGTAATACAACCGCACATTTACCATTAATCTTTAACATATAAATGATTGCTTGAATAAACAAAGACACTGCATTATCTGTCTTAATAGGCACATATTCGCTTTTTAATGAACTTTGAAAATCATCATATTTTAATCCTTTAATTCCAAAAGGTGGATTAGCAAGAATATTATCAAACTTTCTTGTTATAGGGTCACGAATACTATCACCTCTGTCTAAATTTTCAAACATATGCCCGGATGAGATTAACATATTTGAAACCGCAAGTTGATATGTATCGGGTTCTAATTCTTTACCATATAACCCTTCTGTTTTAATAAAATCCCAATCAGGATTTATGTTTTTAGTAGTTGCTTGTTGTAAAATGTATTGTAAATAGGTAATCAAGAAACCGCCGGTTCCCATAGTAGGGTCTCCGCAGGTATCTATTTTACCGTCAGAATGTATTTGTGGATTAATTAGTTTTACCATCATTTTTTTAACTAATGGTTGAGTAAAGAATTGCCCTAAGACTTTACCTGTCATAATATCTTGAATAACTTCTTCATAAGCATTACCTAATACATCATAATCAGATTGAGATAAGTCAATTGTGTTTAATTTATCAATTATTTTTTTATAACTTGACTTGTATTGAATATCAAACCCCTTACCTTTTAAGAAAATATTTTTTGTAGAAGGATGAATTGATAAAATACCATCCCATAAAAAATTCATTTTCTTAGGAATATCATCTTCCTTTTCATTTGTCAAATTACTAAAACGTACAAATTTTAATAAACTATTTTTATGATGTTCAATATTTTCGTCTATAATTTCATTAAATTCATATTCATAATCATCAATGTTAATTTCACAACCAAAATGAGGTTCAATTAATTTCAATATTAACAAATAAGACATATTTCTTAATGCTTTTTCGCCAGTTAAACCTTCATTATCCCTCAAAATATTTAAGCAACTTTTAAAAACATTAATAAGCGTGGTTTTATTATCCATTTTAACTTCTTTTGTTTGACTAATTTGTTGCATTTCAGTTAATGTTATACAAGGCGCTTTCTTATTTTGATGTCTTGTGAAATCAATTTTTTGACTAAATACCTTTTTACACAAATCGCATGAATATTGTTTTGACATTGCCATATATACTTATATAAGGTATTATTTCTTTATATAAAAATAAATCAATTTTATTTTTATATAATAAAAAAAAGGATTTTATCCTTGAATATTTTTAAGAAATTCCCTTCACTTTTTTCTTATTTTTGATATTAATTATATCACTCAATTCTTTTACAGTATAATCTTCAACCTTATAATAATCATCCCATAAATCATATGGAGGAAATAATGTATCTATTTTACATAGTTCTTTACTTACAATTGATAAATTTAAATAATGTTTTTTAATTTCAGGATACAACAATAAATACTCGCTTACTTTTGCTTTACACGTTTTTAAAGGATAATATATTCTTTCAATACTTAAATATTCTATCCAATTTGTAAATTGTCCATTAAATACTATTTCAGGTTCTTTAGATAATCTATTATCTCTTTCACATAATTCATAATAACATTCTTTACTTTTTATATTTTTTTCTTGTATAATTTTTCTTGCTTTTTCATATGTTGTAGCAAGTGCAGTTCTTTTGATTGTTTGTAATCTTAAATTCTGTGTTAATTCATCATCATATTCACCAAAGTCATCAATCATTTCTCTTTCTTCTTTTTTTCTTGATTTTGGTTTTTGTTTTTCAATATCAATTCTAAACACTTTGATTTTTTGAGTAATAGTTTCATCTTCCAAACCCATTTGATAAATAACTTCTCTTACCTTTTTCAAGTCAGGATTATTATTTTCTAACCAATCATTTTTATTTAAAATTGGTAATATAATTTTTGTAATTTTATTAGGTTGAAGATTATATTTTCTACTTGCTCTTAATGCGGATTGAACTATACGAATATTTGAAGTCATATTTTCTGCAAATACAACACCGTCCAATAATGGAAAATCCCAGCCTTCGCCTAAACAATAAACACACGTAATTATTCCAATCTTGGCTTTTTCAAATTCGTTTATTATTTCTTTTTGGTCTTTTAATTTCATTTCGCTATGATAATTTGAATAATATAAATCAGGTATATCAAAGTAATTATCGTCTAACAGCATTTTTATATATTGAATTAATTTCAACGAATTATCCTTGTTATTTGAATATATTAATAAATGATGTGA
>Ga0136644_10004234_pt1 | contig 10626 bp, 12 predicted proteins | sample C_130820_EF_Meta_FD_94780 | JGI IMG/M metagenome (GOLD analysis project Ga0136644, IMG submission 94780) | Freshwater microbial communities from Lake Croche, Canada to study carbon cycling - C_130820_EF_MetaG (v2) (version 2) | ecosystem: Environmental > Aquatic > Freshwater > Lake | place...
GGCTGGCGCAACGACGACGCGCTGGCGCTGGCCGCAGCCTCCGCGGTGCCACTGCCCTACGAGCTGCTGAACCCCTGTTGTCTGCCACTGGCCAGCTCGCCGCATCTGGCGGCCGCGGCGGCCGGTGTGCAAATCGACATCCCGGGTCTGGTTGCGGCCTACCGGCAGATCGCCGCGCAGTCCGAGGCCGTGGTGGTCGAAGGTGCCGGCGGATGGCTGGTGCCGCTGGATGACACGCGCACCCTGGCCGATTTGGCTGTGGCGCTGCAGTTGCCGGTGCTGCTGGTGGTGGGCGTGCGCCTGGGTTGCATCAACCATGCGCTGCTGACGGCCGCCGCCATCCGCGCCAGCGGCCTGACCTTAGCCGGCTGGGTAGCCAACCGTATCGAGCCGTCTTTTGCCGGCGACCAGCAGTATGTGCAGGCGCTGCGCGAGCGTCTGCCGGAACCGTGCTGGGGCGAGCTGCCGTGGGCGCCCGGCACTTAGCGGCGTTTGCTAGACTCAGCCTCGTGGACGCCGTTTCGCAACGTATCGACCTGTCGCCCCGGTGTTCGCTGAGCCCCGCCCAGGCGCGGCTGTTCTTCGGCAGTCTGTGCGCCGTTTGCCTGGGTATCGCAGCCGTTTTGTCGCTGCGCGGCTTCTGGCCCATCCTGCCTTTCGCCGGTTTAGAGATGGCCGCCGTCGGGTTTTGCCTCAAGCTCAGCCTCGATCGCAGGCATCGACTGCAAACCATTCTCATTACAGACAATGATGTGCGGGTCACAACCACGAAAAAAGGCTGCTTGTTGACGCAAGTTGTGTTTCCGCGTCACTGGGCACGGGTTAAACTACGCCCTGCTGCAATTGCTCATCACCCCAGCCGCCTGTTCATCGAATCCGCCGGCCGTGCCTGCGAGATCGGGTCTTTCCTGACCGATGACGAACGGCGTGAGGTGGCGCGGCAACTGCACAGGCTGGTCGGGCGGATCAGTGAGTCTCCGCCCCTCAGTGCCTGATGTCGGTATTTTTCAGATTCAATCAGTAAGGTCATTCGATGCTTCGCAAACACCGATCGCTCTTTGCCCTCGTCGCCGCAGTCGCGGCACTCGGCGCCTCGCAGGCTCAGGCCGCCTGGACGCTGAACATGACGCAGGGCGTCACGTCCATGTCTGGCGAAATCTACTCGCTGCACATGTCCATGTTCTGGTGGTGCGTGGCCATCGCCGTGTTCGTGTTCGGCTGGATGATCTGGTCGCTGGTCGCCTTCCGCAAATCCAACGGCGCCGTGGCCGACACCACTTTGGTGCACAGCACCAAAGCCGAGATCATCTGGACCATCATCCCGGTGGTCATTCTGGTGGTGCTGGCCGTGCCGGCTGCACGCACGCTGATCGCGCTCGACGATTCGCGTGGCAGCGAACTCACCGTCAAAGTCACCGGCTACCAGTGGAAGTGGGGCTACGACTACCTCGACAGCGGCGTCAGCTTCTTCTCCACGCTGTCGCGTGACAGCAACGAAGCCCGCCAGCTGCAGTCGCACGTCGACGTTAACGGCGTACATGAATACCTGCGCGACGTCGATCATCCGCTGGTCGTGCCGACCGGCACCAAGGTGCGGTTGCTGCTGACTGCGCAAGACGTCATCCACGCCTGGTGGGTGCCCGCGCTGGCCATCAAGAAAGACGCCATCCCCGGCTTCGTCAACGAGCTGTGGTTCCAGATCGATGCTGACAAGCCCGGCCTTTATCGCGGCCAGTGCGTCGAGCTGTGTGGCCGCGACCACAGCGCCATGCCCATCGTCGTCGAGGCCAAGTCGCCCGCAGACTTCAAGGCCTGGGTCAAAGAGCAGCAGGACGCGCAGCAACAATCGCGTCTGTTGGCCGCTGCCAAGACCGGCTGACCTGCAGCCACGCACGCATTACGTTTTAAACCGTTATCCGACCTATAGAGACGACCATGGCACATAGCGCACACACCGACCATGCCGCACACGACGATCACCACGGCGCGCCGCAGAGCTTTATGCAGCGTTGGGTGCTGACCACCAACCACAAAGACATCGGTACGCTGTACCTGGTGTTCGCCGGCCTGATGTTCTTCATGGGCGGCGCCATGGCCATGGTCATCCGCGCCGAGCTGTTCCAGCCCGGTCTGCAGTTCGTCGATCCGCAGTTCTTCAACTCAATGACCACCATGCATGCGCTGATCATGATCTTCGGCGGCATGATGCCGGCGTGGGTCGGTCTGGCAAACTGGATGATCCCGTTGCAGATCGGTGCTGCCGACATGGCGCTGCCGCGCATGAACAACTTCAGCTTCTGGATCATGCCGTTCGCCTTCCTGCTGCTGCTGTCCACCTTCTTCACGGGTGGTGGTGCGCCGGCCGGCGGTTGGACGCTGTATCCGCCGCTGGCGCTGCAGGGTGGCGACAGCTTCCCGATGGCCATGTTCGCTGTGCACATGATGGGCGCCTCGTCGATCATGGGTTCGATCAACGTCATCGTCACGATCATGAACATGCGCGCCCCGGGCATGACGCTGCTGCGTATGCCGCTGTTCTGCTGGACCTGGCTGATCACCGCCTACCTGCTCATCCTGGTCATGCCTGTGCTGGCCGGTGCGGTCACCATGCTGATCACCGATCACTTCTTCGGCACCAGCTTCTTTAATGCGGCCGGTGGCGGCGATCCGGTCATGTACCAGCACATCTTCTGGTTCTTCGGCCACCCCGAGGTCTACATCCTGATCCTGCCGGCCTTCGGCGTGGTCTCAGAGATATTGCCGACCTTCTCGCGCAAGCCGCTGTTCGGTTACGAGTCGATGGTTTACGCCACGGCGTCGATCGGCTTCCTGTCGTTCATCGTCTGGGCGCACCACATGTTCACCGTCGGCATGCCGCTGGCCGGTGAGCTGTTCTTCATGCTGACCACCATGCTCATCGCTGTGCCCACGGGCGTGAAGGTGTTCAACTGGTCGGCCACCATGTGGAAGGGTTCGATCAGCTTCGAGCCGCCGATGCTGTTTGCGATCAGCTTCCTGTTCCTGTTCACCATCGGTGGCTTCTCGGGTCTCATGCTGGCCATCGCGCCGGCGGACTTCCAGTATCACGACACCTACTTCGTGGTCGCGCACTTCCACTACGTGCTGGTGCCCGGTTCGCTGTTTGCCATCATCGGCGGCGTGTACTACTGGCTGCCCAAGTGGAGCGGCCACATGTACAACATGACGCTGGCCAAGTGGCACTTCTGGTTGTCGGCCGTGTTCGTCAACGTGTTGTTCTTCCCGCAGCACTTCCTGGGTCTGGCCGGCATGCCGCGCCGCATCCCTGACTACGCTGTGCAGTTCGCGGACTGGAACATGGTCTCGTCCATCGGCGCCTTTGGCTTCGGCTTGTCGCAGCTGCTGTTCCCCTATCTGATCTGGAGCTGCGTGCGCGGCGGTCAGAAGGCTACCGCACATGTGTGGGAAGGCAGCCACGGTCTCGAGTGGGAAGTCGAGTCGCCGGCCCCTTATCACACCTGGGCTGAAGCGCCCTCGTTGGCACTGATCGAGCGCGGCGCAGCGCATTGATGAACACGCCCGCCGACAGCCGGCGCAAGGTCCGCACCTCGGCCATTTGGCTGGGGTGCTTTGCCTTTGCCGTCTACATCGGTTTCATCATCTGGTCGGTCACCCGGCCGCGTTGAAGCCATGAGCATCCCGGCACTCCAAAAGCTGCATCGCACACTCACCTACAAGCTGTTCGGCTTGGCGGTGGGCGCGTTTGCGTTCGGCTTTGCACTGGTGCCGTTGTATGACGTGCTGTGCTCGCTGACCGGTGCAGGCAGCAAGAAAAACCTGACGCAGGCGGCGCGTATCGCCGAGCACCCCGATGACGAGCGTCTGGTCACCGTCGAGTTCGTGGCGACATTGCCCACCGTCGGCAGCTGGGAGTTCGCGCCGGTGGTCCACAGCATGCAAGTGCACCCGGGCCGGCTGTACGAGGCCGACTTCAATGCGCGCAACCTGACCGGTCGAGACACCTATGGCCAAGCCGTGCCCGATGTGGCGCCGGCCAAGGCCTCGGCTTTTTTCCACAAGACCGAGTGCTTCTGCTTCACGCCGCAGCACTTCACGGTCAGCGAGAGCAAATCGATGCCGGTGCGGTTCATCCTCGACCCGGCACTGCCAGCCAACATCGACCGCGTGACGCTGGCCTACACTTTTTATGACACCCAGGCGCCCAGCGCCCAACGTTGAAGCATCGCCAGATAGAGTGAACCCATGAGCAGCAATACCGACACGCACGACGCCAGCGCCTATTACGTTCCGCACAGCAGCCCCTGGCCCATTGTGGGTTCTATGGCGCTGTTCACCTTGATGGCTGGCGCCGTCACCTTCCTCAACGGCTGGGGTCCGGCTTACGCCTTTCTGCCCGGCGCGCTGATGCTGTTCTTCATGTTCTTCGGTTGGTTCAACACGGTCATCGGTGAGAACCAGCGCGGCTTGCTCGACGGTGCGGTCGATACCTCGTTCCGCATGGGCATGATGTGGTTCATCATCTCCGAGCTGATGTTCTTCGCGGCCTTCTTCGGCGCGCTGTTTTATGCGCGCGAGCTGTCGGTGCCGTGGATCGGCGGCGAAGGCGTCAAGGTCTTCAACAAGCTGCTGCTGTGGCAGGACTTCAGCCCCAGCTGGCCGACCAACGGTCCGGCACGCATCGGCGGCTTGGCTGACGGCAGCTTCAAGACCATCTCGGCCTTCAGCCTGCCGGCGGTCAATACGGCCATCCTGCTGACTTCGGGTGTGACCATCACCATCGCCCATCACGCGCTGCGTGAAGGCAAGCGCAGCGTCCTCAATGTCGCGCTGGCCGCCACCTGGCTGCTGGGCTTCCTGTTCGTGTACCTGCAGGGCACTGAGTACCACGAGGCTTACACCGAGCTGGGTCTGAAGCTGTCGACCGGCATTTACGGTTCGACGTTCTTCATGCTGACCGGCTTCCACGGCCTGCACGTGACCATCGGCGCCATCATGCTGACCATCATCTGGTTGCGCTGCCTCAAGGGCCATTTCACGCCCAACAGCCACTTCGGCTTTGAGGCTGTGGCGTGGTACTGGCACTTCGTGGACGTGGTCTGGCTGATCCTGTTCGTGTTCGTCTACTGGATCTAAAGCCCGAGCTGCAGTGGCGTCCGGCACCGCAGGCCGGACGCGCTGCCCGATTTATTGGGCGATGCCGTGCGGTGCGATCAGGCCCAAGCGCCAGGCGACGAACAGCAGTACGAACAAGCCCACCGATATACCGATGCGCAACTTGAGCGCTTTGAGCATCTTGGCCGAATCGCCGCTGGTCGATGACAGGTGGTACAGGGCCGAGCCCAGGCTTGCGATGACCGCAGCCAGTGCGGCGACAATGATCAGTTTTGCGGGGTTCATCGCTACATTATGCCGCTGACGGTCCCTTTGTGGCGTAGACAATGGCGGGTCAGGCCCGCTTGGCTGCTGCTGACGATGCTGGCCAGCCTGCTGTTTGTGCGGCTGGGCTACTGGCAGTGGGGGCGCGGCGAACAGCGGGCTCAGCAGTGGCAGCAGTTCACGCTGCAGCAGACTTTGCCGCCGCGTGAGTTGGGCGGGCAGCTGCCAACCGGCCTGGTGCGCTATACGCGGGTGCAGGTCAGCGGCCGCTATGACGGCGAGCATCAGATACTGCTGGACAACATCTCGCACCAGGGCAAGCCCGGCTATGAGGTGCTGACACCACTGCAGTTGAGCGGTGGTGGCACGCTGCTGGTCGACCGCGGCTGGTTGCCCTTTGAGGGTTTTCGTGACCGGCTGCCCGACGTGACACTGGCCAGTGACGCAGCGGTCCGGGTCACCGGCCGCCTCGATCAGCTGCCGCAGCCCGGCATCGCCTCCGGCCGGGTGACGCCGCCAGCCACCGGGCCATGGCCGCGCTTGTCCAGCTTCCCGACGCTGGCGGAACTGTCCACACTCTTGGCGCGGCCGCTGGCAGCCGAGGTGCTGTTGCTGGATGCAGAGGCCGGTGAGGGCTATCTGCGGCAGTGGCAGCCGCCGGGCGTCGCCCCCGATCGCAACTATTCTTACGCAGTCCAATGGTGGGCTTTTGCCGCGCTGGCCTGGGGCTTACTACTGGGCCTGAACCTCGAGAAACGACATGACTGATGCACCCCGACCCAATCGCCGCAAGCTGATCCTGCTGATGCTGATCTTCTTTGTGCCGCTGGGTATCGCCTTTGCGATGTACTACGGCTCTTCGTGGCGCCCGACCGGCACCACCAACCATGGGCAGCTGCTGTTGCCGCTGCAGACCGTGCCGGCTGATGTGCGTGCACTGCACGGCAAATGGGCGCTGGTGGTCGTTGCCGACGGGGCTTGCGATGAACAGTGCCGCACGGCGCTGATCCTGGCGCGGCAGACCCGCCTGGCGCTCAATCAGGACAGTCCGCGCGTGACGAGGGTGCTGCTGGCCACTGCCCATTGCTGTGATCATGACTATCTGGAGGCGACGCACCCGGGCTTGCAGACCTTGGACCTTGCCGCCGAGGCTCAGGCCGCCACGGCTGCGGCCCTGCTGGCGGCTTTTCCGGCCACCGGTCTGAACGATGGCTTGTTCATTGTCGATCCGCTGGGCAATGTGGTGATGCGCTTTGACATTCACGACACGCCCAAAGACCTGCTGACCGACCTCAAAAAATTATTGAACCTGTCGAGTATCGGATGATCCCTACACACCGTCAGTGGTTGCGTCGTTTAGCTTTGGCCGGCGTGGTGCTGGGCTTTGCCGTGGTGGTCTTTGGCGCCTATGTGCGCCTGACCTATGCCGGTTTGGGTTGCCCGGACTGGCCTGGCTGTTTTGGTCATGTCACGCCGCTGGGCGCGCAGGCGGCCAACGCCGGTACCGCCGACTTGCCGCTGGAAGTGGGCAAGGCGTGGCGCGAGATGATCCATCGCTATGCGGCCAGCACGCTGGGGCTGCTGATCGTTGTGCTGCTGGGTCTGGCTTGGCGCTGGCGTAAAGAACGCGGCGCGCCGCGCTACCTGCCGCGCGTGCTGCTGGCGCTGGTGATGTTTCAGGGTCTGCTGGGTGCCTTGACGGTCACCTGGAAGGTCAAGCCGGTGGTGGTCACGTCCCACCTGGTGTTCGGTCTGACCACGGTGTCTTTGCTGTGGTGGCTGTGGTTGTCGCTGCGCCGCGCACCGCCGGCGGTCAACGCCGCGCTGTCGCCGCGTGACACGCTGCTTTACGGCTGGGCCCGGCGCGCGGCCTTGCTCGGGCTGCTGGCGCTGATCGTGCAGATCGTGCTGGGCGGTTGGACCAGCACCAATTACGCGGCGGTGGGTTGCCCTGACTTTCCCACCTGCCAGCAGCAGTGGTGGCCGCAGGCCGATTTCCGTGAAGGCTTTGTGCTGTGGCGCGGGCTGGGCACCAACTATGAGGGCGGCGTACTCGATTATCCGGCGCGGATCGCCATCCACCTGACGCATCGCTTGGGCGCCATCGTCGCCACGGCTGCGCTGTTGCTGGCGGCGGTGCTGGCGCTGCGTTGCCGGTTCAGTCGCGCGGCGGGTCGTGCCGGTGCGGCAGTCGTCGCAGCCTTGGCCTTGCAGCTGTGCATCGGCATTTTTATGGTGTGGCGGGGCTTTCCGCTGTCGCTGGCCACGGCCCACAATGCCGGTGCGGCGCTGCTGCTGCTGGCCACGCTGGCGCTCAACCACACGCTGCGCGCGCTGCCGAGTCCGACTGGCCCATCACCCGCTGGCACTACCCCCACTGGAGTACCGAACCATGGAGCACACCCGTAGTTATTCGCTGACTCTGCTGTTGGCGCTGGCCTGCCTCGCGCCGCTCAGCCACGCCGCGCCCGCGCCCTTAGCGCCGCTGGATGCGGCCCGCCGCGCCGTGATGAACACGCCGCATGCGCCGTTCAAGATTTACGGCAACACCTACTACGTCGGTACCCAGGGTCTGACGGCTGTATTGATCACCTCTGACTTCGGCCATGTGCTGATCGATGGCGGCTTGCCCGAGTCGGCGCCGCAGATCGCCGCCAACATCGCCACGCTGGGATTCAAAATCAGCGACGTCAAAGCCATCCTGAATAGCCACGTGCACGTCGACCACGCCGGCGGCATCGCCGAGTTGCAGCGGCTCAGCGGTGCTGCCGTGTACGTGCGTCGTCCATCCGAAGCCGTGCTGCGCACCGGTAAAACCGGGGCCGATGATCCGCAGGCTGCCATGAAAGGACCGCAGGTACCGGCGGTCGGCACGCTGTGGATCGTCAGCGATCAGCAGCTGCTGGGTGTGGGCTCCAATCGCTTGCAGGCCATCGCCACACCGGGCCACACACCCGGCGGCACCAGCTGGACTTGGGACGCCTGCGAGGGCACCAACTGCCTGAAGCTGGTGTTCGCCGACAGCCTGTCACCGATGGCCGGTCCGGGCTTTCTGTTCAGCAACAGCAAGACCTACCCCGCGGTGTTGACTGACTTTGAGCAGGCGTTCAGCCGGCTGGAGACGCTGCCCTGCGATGTGTTGATCACACCGACACCCGAGGGCTCGAACCTGTTCGAGCGCATCGCGCAGCGTGAGGCCACGCCGGGTGCAAGTTTGAAGCAGCCGGAGGCTTGTAAGGCGTATGCGAAGGCGGGCCGGGCCGGGTTGGCTACGCGTCTGGCCGAAGAGATGCCGGCACGCTGAAGCCGGCTGCCGCCGCCACCCGTCGCATTTGCCAGGCGGCGGGTCTATGCTCTGCTCCAATAAAAATAAGTCGGGGGTTGAGTGATGAAAAAAGTCATGGCCTTGGGCCTGCTGCTGGCTGTTGCCGGCGCTTATACGTCGGCGCCGGCTGCCGCCCAAACCGCTGCACCGCCCGCCGCTGCGGCTGCGCCGGCCGCACCGCGCTTTGTGCCCGAGGATCACCGTCCGCCGCTGTTCCTGCGGGAAGACTTCAACGATGAGCCCGATGAAACGCCCATCACCCAGGCCAGCATCCACGGCAAGAACATCACCTTCAGCCTCTATGGCCCCGGCAAGGACGGCGTCGCCAAGAGCCACCATGCGTCACCCAAAGATGACCCGGGCTATGTGTGGCTGGGCTCGTGTCTGCAGGTCTGCGCTTTTGCGCTGCGCGACACCACGCAGTATGTCGACCTCACCGGCTTGGCCAAGATCCATTGGCGCACCAAGCAGACCGGCTTTCATCAGCTGCGGCTGGTGCTCAAGTTGGCCGACGGCACGATGCTGGTCAGCGATTATTTTGAAGGCGCCAGCAACGACTGGCGCGCCACCGAGGTGTCGATCAGCGACATCCGCTGGCGCAAGCTCGACCCCAAGGTCATCAACGATAGCGGCTGGGTCGACAAGCCTGACTTGAGTAAGGTCGATGAGATCGGCTGGACCGATCTGGCCGTGGGCAGTGGTCATGGCACGGGCGGCGCGGTGGGTTCATCGCGCATCGACTGGATCGAAGTCTATGGCCTGCCGGTCAAACGCTAAGTGCGCTTAACCGCGCCCGGCCTTAAACCTATATCGGGGGAAACACTATGAAACGCACCATCATCGCAGCCGCTTGTGTGACGGCCTGTTTGACGGCATCGCTGGCGCTGGCCCAGCAGGCCAACCTGTATCGCCCGGCACCCAAGCTGCCGGAGCCTAAGTACCGCGAGCAATATTCATCGATGACGGACCAGCGCGACCTGTCGGGCGTGTGGTTCATCCGTGATTACAACCGCCGCTTCCGCACGCCCGTCAACACGCTGCCGCCGCTGACGCCGTTCGGCAAAGTGGAGTTCGATAAGCGCGTGAAGGCCGAGACTGACGGCGCGCCCTATGCCGATGCGTCGACGCATTGCTGGCCGCATGGCATACCGCGCGTGATGAACTCGCCGTATCCGATACAGATCTTCCAGACGCCGGGCAAGATCACCATCGTCCACGAAGTGGCGCATAACATCCGCCAGATCCACATGGATGTGCCGATGCCGGCCAAGGTGCCGACCAGCTTTCTGGGTTATTCGGTGGGCCACTGGGATGGCAACACGCTGGTAATCGAGACCAAGGGCACTGACACGCGCACCTGGATCGATGAGGAAGGCATCATCCATTCGGATCAGCTGTACACCATCGAGCGTCTGCGCAAGGTGGAGAACGGCGAGAACCTGGAGAACGAAGTCACCATGATCGATCCGGTGTACTTCACCCGTCCGTGGGTCAAGAAGATCAACTATGCGTGGCGCCCGGACATGCGTATCTCGGAATACATCTGCGAAGAGAACAATCGCAATGCACCCGAGAACGGCGTGACGGTGGCCAAGTGAGACAGTCCATGCACAACACAAGATCCAAAGCCTTGACGGCTGCCTTGTTGGCCGTCGCGCTGCTGGGCGCCGGTCTGGTGCAGGCGGCGGTCCCTTCCTTGGCCGGCATCTGGCTGGTCGAGGGTGACTTCTCGACGCTGAAGACCAGCGAGGGCAAGTTGCCGCCGCTGAAGCCCGAGGCCCAGCGCAAATACACTGCGGCACTGGCCGCGCGCAAAGCCGGCAAGCCGGCTTTCGATACGCTGACGCGTTGCCTGCCGCACGGTTTGCCGCGCTTGATGTTCGCGCCTTATCCCATCGAAGTGATACAGGACGCCAAGCAGCTGA
>Ga0136644_10004236_pt1 | contig 10624 bp, 13 predicted proteins | sample C_130820_EF_Meta_FD_94780 | JGI IMG/M metagenome (GOLD analysis project Ga0136644, IMG submission 94780) | Freshwater microbial communities from Lake Croche, Canada to study carbon cycling - C_130820_EF_MetaG (v2) (version 2) | ecosystem: Environmental > Aquatic > Freshwater > Lake | place...
AATGGAATTATCATAGGAGTCGCTGCATTCGGTTCCTTCCGGAGTGAGCCGGCTGGTGACGGTATAGTGTGGGAACTTAGCCGGCCATTCGATTTGGAAGAAGACAAGAGAGTAACGGTGGCCTGTCCAGGGCTCCGTCCAGTGTCGGAGTTGGCTGCCGTTGAAGAGGTATCCACGGTGACGAATATCGACGGTGTCTCCTGACACGTTGAGTGCGCCACCGGTGAAGTCTCCGAAGGCCACGATATAAGAATCTCCACGGTTCCCTTTGTCGGTGTGTGGAGCGGAACTGTAATTATCATTGACCTGGACTGCATCCCACTGTATAGGAACATGGATATTTGCGAAGGCCTGGAGCGCAGCCCAGAGCTCCGGCCGCATCCACGTGCAGCGGCTCAGCCAGGGTCTGTAGGACCAGCGGCGGATTACGCCGAAGGCTTGGCTCTTGCCTGGGCCTGCCTGCAGCCGATCGTAGTTAGTGGCTAGGGTCTTCCGGAGGAGTTCTGCGTGGATCTGGGCGAAGTCATCTGGAGCGTGCTCTTTGACAAATGTGGCCATCCTGAGATGTGCGGAGAGAGTAGATGACGACACTAGTTTCCGTCGTGAAGGCTACGGATGGAGTGCACAAGTACGTCGCGACGTTCAAGAAAGAGAACGGCCGTGAGAAGAAGACGGCATTCGGTGCAGCGGGCATGGACGACTACACCCTGACGCACGACAAGGAGCAGCGCCGGCTGTACAGGGAGCGGCACGCCAAGGACCTGGAGACGAACGACCCGACCCGGGCGGGCTACCTGAGCTACTACATCCTCTGGGGCGACAGCACAAGTCTCCGGACTAACATTGCAGCGTACAGGCGCAAGTTCGGGCTGTAAGCAAAAGATGGGCCCATTGTATAGATGAGCAAGTTATCGAACGCACACCTGCTTGTCAACGTCCGTGATCGCGTCGGCAGCACCACGTATCAGAATGCGACGTTCAACGCCGTCGGTGAGAATATCATCCAGGGGCAGATCAAGAAGATCTCCGTGTCGGAAGTGCTGTTCCCGTACGATATTCCCAACGTGCTGTCTGGGTACAATATCTTCGAACTGTATACCGTGGCACCATCTCCGCCAGCGCTCCTGACTATCGTCGTTCCTCCAGGATTCTATACTGGTACGGAGCTGGCCGCGGATATCACGGCGGAAATCATCGCGCAGGGTGCAGCGGAGGCAGTGCCCATCGTCCCCGCCGATCTGCCAACGTGCACGTACGACGCTATCTCCAATCGCTTCACGTTTGTAGCTCCAGCTGGTCCTGCCAGCCCCTATGAGAATGACTGGGTGCTGGCGTCACCGTACACCTTCCCCTTCAACTACGTTGGCGTCGCCACGCCACTTCTGGGCAAGGATCTGCTCAGTATCATGGGCTTCAAGACTCCTACTGGAACGGGCCAGATCGGTGTTGTGGGTGGTAACCAGATCGCTGTCGGTGGCTCCGCACCTCTGCTCTTCACGCAGTACATTGACATCTGCTCTCCTCAGCTCTGTCAGTACCAGTTCTTCCGCGACGGCACGACGACCAACCTTGCACGCCGCCTGGACGTAGTCTGCCGGCTGTACATCGATGACGAGACCAGCATGCCCGGCTTTGATATATCTGGTAACGCTCTCATTGCGGGAACCCGCCCGTTTGTGATCCATCGTCAGTTCAAGAACGAACGCATCATGCGCTGGACAGCAGATAGTGCAGTCGGCACGTTGAATCTCCTACTGTTCGATGACATAGGCCAGCCTATCACGCCGGAGTGGCAGCCCCGCCCCTACCAGATCACCTTCCTGGCGTACGAGATGGACAATTGTACTGAGCAGAATGGTGGCTACCGGTATTAGCTGCACACACTGTAGGGATGGTAGTGACGAACTCACAGGCGTTCAAGAAACGGCACGGCATTCCAGAGGATCAGGGCCTGTCTCTGGCGAATATTTCCAAGTTATCAGGAATGCCACGTGGAGCACTCCAGGAAGTGTACAACCGCGGAATCGGTGCATACAAAACGAATCCAGAGTCCGTACGACTCAAGGGTTCCTTCAAGAAGGGCGTGGATGCACCGATGTCCATGAAACTGTCCAAGGAGCAGTGGGCAATGTCGAGGGTGTACTCCTTCGTCATGAAGCGGCCTGGCACCTTCTACGGACGCGACGCGGACATCGTGCGGGAGTATGGGCTTTGATGATATGAAACGGCACTAGAAGTTCCACTTTCATATCACTTAAATCTGGAGGTAAGGGGGGTCATCGGGTGACCTCTGCGGCCCCAGTTTTGGTTGCCTAGAAAATAAATTCCGCGCTGCCACGGGACGCCATCCAGCTGCAGTTGAGCACATACTCGACGTGGCACACGTAGGAAGTGGTAGTCTCGGGCATCGCACCGGTCAGGTTGAGCACGGAGTTCATGACCGGCACGCCGTGCACCAGGGCAACCTCCGCCGTGTTGCCGATGGTGTAGGGCTGGGCCAGATCGATCTCCACCCAGGTGGACGGGAAGGGGACCGCCGTGTAGGGCTGGCCGGCTACAGTTAGCTCGGAGTAGGTGACCACGGGGGGGACGCGGCGACGCAGCACGTTGGTGAGCAGGTAGGAGCCGCTGCGGCTGTCCAGGTAGATCAGACCGTTGATGGCGAAGGTGACCTGGCTGGGCGCGTACCAGAGGTACGGGTTCTTGATGGCAGTGGCGACATCCTCAGGCTTGGTGAACCAGATACGGAGCTTCTTCAGATCACCAGCCTTGGCGCCCGTCAGGGAGAGCTGGAAGCTGCCGTCACCGCCAGACGTGAAGGGGAACTGGACCTCCTCCTGGGTCCAGCCCTCGGGCAGAGGGATGGTCAGGGCATTCCGGGCCATGTCGAAGCGGCGGGCGACCAGGTCACCAGAATCCTGCATCGTCACCTGGGTGAAGTTCACCACGGCGGAGCTCAGGGAGGTGGGGATCGGGTCGGAGCCCACCGCCTGCTGGGAGATCACCGTGTTGAAGTCCGCGAGGTCCACCTGGATCTGGATAGGCGCCGTCAGGACGTCGGAGGGGAAGGGCAGTGCACCACCGGCCAGCGCAGGGCTGGAGTGGGGCAGACGGAGGTAGACGTAGGCCGTACGCTTACCGGCATCCGCCCAGTCGGCTGTAGCGAGCAGCGCCTGGCCACCGAGGAACCACAGCTGCTGCTTCTTGCCGCTGTCCTCGCAGAGGGTCAGGGCCTGCATCGCGTTCTGCTGGCCGCTGATGTAGTACAGCTGGCTGGAGCCGTAGCGGTAGCCGATGCGGCGGATCAGCTGGTACCCCCAACCGACGGGCAGCGCCAGACCGGAGCCGTCGTTGACCGTGTTAGGGAGGGTGATCGCCAGGATAACCTCCGCCAGGCCCTCGTTGGGGTTGAAGGTGACTGTGCTGGACGACCCGGAGTTCAGGGAGGGCAGGTTCACGAAGAAGCGGTTGTCCTCCACCGTGGCGTGGCACTGCTTCAGGGAGTTCTCCTTACCGGCGTAGTACGTGTCGATGCACTCACCAGGGCGGATGGACTGCTGGACATTCAGGGCAACCTCAGACTGCATTATACTTTGTACACCTAGTTTCTGTGGCGGAAGTTTACACACCAACCAACTTCTTCCACCCCGTAGCTAAACCTGCGGCCAGTGTATAACCATGCCCCGCAAGAGCAAGTCTGGCATCAGCAAAGCTCCCGAAGACCTGCCGCGCCCCGTGGATCAGAATGCCGCGATGACCGCCACCCTGGGTCCTCATCCCACTGCACACAAGGACCTGCCCCGCATGGGCCGCGTAGACCAGGGCCCTCAGGCGTCCAGTCTGCCTGGCATGATGGGTATCATCCAGGATGTCGCCAGCGGCGGCAACCGCGACCGTGCACGGGGCGTCCCGGGCATCATCACCTCCACCACGCTTGGCCCTGAGGTACGTCAACGACTCCAGAAGGGGATTATCGAGTCGATGATGGGTGGCGCCCACAGCGGTGCGGAGGGGCCGGTGACGGCTGCAGCCGGCAAGGACTCTACGGCCTACAACGCGGGGATGGTTCACATCGCCGGTTCGCAGTACCGTTAATCCTTCTCTGCCTTCATCATGACCTGCACCTGGGGCGCAGGCTTGGAGAAGCCATGGAAGTTCGTATCCTTCGGTGTAGGCGCCATCCGGGTATCCTTACGCAGGCGGGTCTGGTGCGCGATCGGTGCCTGGCTCGGAGTCTCACCGGCCTGCACCTTCCCGTAGTTCTTGTAGTTCTGGATCACCGTATCCATTGCTCCATCTGTACGCATAGCTATACTGTAGGCTTACACTATCGGTATGCGGATATGTCATCCTACTTCTTGTCTTTCTTGCGGACCACCATTCCATACTCGATGCCGCGCAGGAGACGTACCTGGGCCTCCGCCTTCACCTTGGATGTGTGCTTGCTATGCACACGCCCAGATTCCGTGTTTACCACGCTGTAGTCACCGTGCGCGTGCTTTTGAATCTTGTACGGCATTCCTACACTGGGCAACTAATTCATATCTGCAGCTACTAGCTCCGCTATCCGATTACGGAAGTACTCCAGAACCTCCTTCTTCGGAGGCTTCTCCGTGATGATTCGCTGCATCGCATCTTCTTCTCCGAAGGGGGCCTTTCCATCCTTGGTACCGTGCTTGCTCTTCTTCTTCTTCGCGCCTGGTGCGGCTTCTGCTTCGCACTGTGGGGCAGCACTCTGGATAATCGTGTTTTGCCTGCGCATGAAGTCTTGGAGGAAGGGATTCATCGACATGCTGCTACTAGGTACACATAAAATCGCACTCCCGACCAGAGGCATGGCAGAAATCCACAATATTCCATTTCGCCGGCTAGACAGTATTGACCTGCCAGAGAACAAGTGCTGCAGCTTCGGTCTCATCGGATCTACGCGCTCCGGAAAGTCGTGCGCGATGTTGTACCTCTACAACAAGTACTTCAAGGAGAAGCACACGACGGTGATGATGACGGGCTCCGCCGCTGCAGCGATCTACAAGCCCCTGGCCAAGAATGCAGCGATCTGTCCTGCGTACTATCCGGAGCTCATCAAGGAGGCGATGACGATCAACCAGAAGACGAAGATGAAGTACCCGACGCTGTTCATCCTGGACGATATGTTGGACGGCAAGAACTCGAAGTCCATGGCGAAGCTGCTGTGCATCGGCCGTAACAACGGACTCTCCACGATTCTGTGTGCACAGGAACTGACGATTCTGAACTCCGTAGGCCGTACCAACTTCAACTATATGCTGCTGTTCCGGCTGAACTCGCAGAGTGCGGTGGAGAAGGTCGTGCGGAACTACCTGCGTCACGTGCTGCCGCCTGGTTCGATAGAGCAGCAGTGTGCACTCTACAACAAGCTAACGGCGGACCACTACTTCTTTTGCTGTGACTTCCTCGCGAACGAAGTCTTCATCGGCAAGCTGGACCTGGCCGAGATTCCGGGCATGAGTGCAGCATAATGTCCGCCGCCGGAAAATGCGCTGCCCCAAGTATAATGGCGCAACCCTCGTACTCGTATGGAACGGCTGCAACTGTGTACGGAAAGAATCCGACGGACTCGTACTACGTTCTGGAGGGCGGCGGCGGCGGTACGGTGATTCCTGGAAACCTTGGTGTTACGGGGAACCTCGATGTTTCTGGAACCATCACCGGTGGCTCCAATCTTACCCTGGGTCCGAGCGCGACCCCCACTATCCAGCTCCTCTCTACTGCACCGGGTCCACGCACTGAGTTCGGCCAGAATTCGTCTGTGGGCAGTATTGTCGCCAAAGACTCTGCCGGAACTATCCGTGGCCCTCAGGTACTGTTTGACGCGCTGAACTACCGTAACCGCTGGACAACCGGTGACGGTACAGCCCCCCTGTTGGATATTTCGAGCCCGGCGCCAGGCTCCACCGGTGTAGTAAACAGCTTCGCCACGACGACTGTAGGGCGGCCCACTGGTGATGTAGCGGTGGATGCATTGCTAAAGGTGCAGAACGGCGGTGGATACGGTATCGCCTTCCGTTCTAATGCTGGCGACGTGACGGCTGGCGGCACCATCGAGCGCGTGTCTGCAGGCGTACCCTCTGACGTGCCGGATATCACCATCACCTCCACCGGTGCGGTGACGTTTGCTCAGAGTACCACCGTGGCCACTGGAGCGAGGGCGAACGCGCCACTCTTCAATCTCGTGGGAGGTGCCGGTGTCTCGAATTACGGCATCATCAACTGCGCTGGAGGTGGCGCTGCAACCCCCGTCGCCAATACGGCTATCACTGCGACGTCTATCGTGCATTTGACTCCAGTCACTGCTGCTGCCCTCACGGCCCCGGTCTCCTATGTCCAGAACGCTGGAGTTGGATTCACCATCTACAACAGTAACGTGGGGGCTTTTGATGTGGCCTACAGCGTCCACAGCCTGCAGGCAGGTATCTAAGTACCCATACAAAATCAGTACCCATTATAATGTATCCGTGTAACCGGCGTGCAGCAAGTCGAAGACCCAGAGTGATACCTCCAGCTCTTCACCCCAACCCGCCACGCGTCAGGCCACCTCCACAGCCAGAGGTGCAGCCTAGGACAGTAGCTTTACCTGTACGCCAAGTTATTTCCCCACCACCTCCGCAACCCGTCATAACGACTGGCTTGAGTACGGCTGTGGACCTGCCGATGTCACAGCCCGCTGTTCCACGTAAGCCTGAGGTTGCAGCGTTTGGCGCCCCGTTGGTCGGTTCAGGCGGCCCAACGCCGGCGGTTGGATACAGCCCAAACATCGAAACCTACACCTCCATGAACGAACCGTACTTTGCGCTGGCATCGGCACCCGGTATATCGCAGTGGTCCACATTCCCTGCAGTATCGACGGTGGACATGGCGGGAAATGATATGACCAATGGAGGTACACTCAACGCAGAAATCTTCGCACTGCCGCTGGACGGTCTACAGTCTGGACCTGTCATATTCACGGACACCAGTGGCGCACACGAACTGCGCTCCATCACCGGCGACCTGTACTTCGATAATGAGCTCCTGGCCAAGGCGGGCGATATCCAGAATGTCGCGGACTGGGCTCTGTACCCTGCGCTGGCTGCAGTCGACATGGACGGTTTCGCACTGAACAACGTACAGTCTCTAGAACTAGATACAAGCGGAGGCTCATCGGTGACTCTAACGTCCAGCGCTGCAGGCAAGGTACTGGCCAACGGTGTGCCTCTGGCTACCCAGGCGGATGTCTCTGGTGCGGTGGCCCAGTGGAGCTCCTTCCCTGCTCTAACATCCGTGGATCTGTCTGGTGAGACTCTGGTGAATGCGGCCAGCGTGGGGATCGGTGCAACAGGCGCGAACGGAGTCCTTACAACGACAACGGCTGGCACGGTCCTCCAGTTCAACGGCGCAACGATCAGTACGGGCACAACAGGCGATGTCAGCCAGTGGAGCTCCTTCCCTGCTCTGACATCCGTGGATCTGTCTGGTGAGACTCTGGTGAATGCGGCCAGCGTGGGGATCGGTGCAACAGGCGCGAACGGAGTCCTGACTACCGGCGTAGGAGGTACGACTCTGCTGTTCAACGGTGCAGCGATCTCAACGGGCACAACAGGCGATGTCAGCCAGTGGAGTACCTTCCCAGCAGTCAGCACGATCAGCACCGCGGGTAACACGATCTCCTCCTCTGGTGCTCTCCCGTTGACGGCTACCGGCCTGGCGTCCATCGCCGGTACGGATATCAGCCTGACCGCGACAGAAACGAATCCCGTCAGCACCGGATCGATTACTGCTACAGCGGGTGGCGGATCCCGCGGGCAGATCACCCTCCAAGCCAACGAGGGCAATGTTGGTCTACAGGCGGGCGGCCAGGTCCTCATCCAGGCAAACGGTGGAAACCTCGGTCCGGTTTCGTGGGGCGGCCTCGTGGAGATTGATGCGAACACCGGCGGCATCGGTGACTACGGTGCAGCGACCTCCGCGATCAAGCTGTCCGCTGCAGGCATTAACAGCTACGCCGGCGCGATTCCCTCCGTTGGCAGCTTGGTTGGCTACAATTTCATCTACGGTACCGCAGGTGTGAACATCTGTTCAGGCCTTCCAGCGCTGCTACCAAATATCCCCACCACCACCTACATCTACGGCACAGGTGGAGTGGGACTCGAAGCCGGTCTCCTGGGCGATGTGGAGGTCAAGAACAGCACGCTCGGTGCACTCAGTATCAAGCCGCGTACATCGAATCTGGTACCGCTTGGAGATCTCGTCATCACGGGCCGCAATAATATTACTCCGCCGAACCAGTATGTCCAGCTGGCGATGGTGAAGAGCATCGCGATGGACAGCTCGGCCAATATCTCCAATGTCTCCACGCTCGCAATGAACAGTGGCGCGATCACGGGTGTCAGTACCATCAACGGTGCAGCGTACCCTCCGGCCAGCACCACATCGCAGTGGGCGACCTTCCCTGCTGTACAGAATGTGGATATATCCGGATTCAATATTGACAACGTGGACACAGTGACTGGCGCAGGAGCTGGCGGCTTTGTGACGAACATGGCGGAGGTCAACACCGTGTTAGCTACTGCAGACCGGCTGGGAGCCACGTTCAACGCGTACATCAAGGTAGAACAGGACCTCAGCGGTGACCCTGGTGTAGCATTCCGAGCCGACACGCTGCAAGCCCGCAACCAGGTGTCCCTCAGCGGGCTGACGCCTCTGATTGTGGCTACGGATCCCAGCCCCATCGCGATAGAGCTGCGTGCAGCGAGCGGTGTGAACGTCAAGAACAACGCGGGCAACTACGGACCTCTGCGTACTTCCACGCACAGCATCTACGACACGACGGCTCCGACAAAATATGGCGATCTGGCGTGGAACGATGCTTCGGGGCGCCTCTTCGTGTCACCGAACGGTACGGGCCTGAACTATCTGGCCTACCTCACGGATATCCCTCAGGTCTACATCGCACAGTACTACAACAGTGCAGCACAGAACCTAACTTCTGGTAATACGAATATCTCCTTCGACAGCACGCAGGCTTGGAACAACGTTGGTGGCAAGATCACGCACACGAACGGAACCACGACGTTCACGGTAGCCAGCGCCGGTATCTACCAGCTGGAGTTCAAGAGCGTTATCAGCGTGACAGGCACCACGCTCTCCACCACAACGAACAGGAACATCGCCGTGGATGTGACGCGTGGCGGCAACTCTTCCGAAATCCAAACATCCGCCTCCACGGTCGCAGGGCAGGCCTACGCCCAGAGCGTATCCGGAACGCTGCAGCTCCTGGTCGGAGATGTCATCACGCTGCGCCTGGCCTGCGTCTTCACAGGCACGGCCCCGCAGGCACTGGGAGTACAAAACGTCTTCGATTATAACACGGCCTTCACATGGACCTTTATCAAGTAAAGCTCTAACAAAAGTCTCCACCCAGAGATATAGATGTACGGCTCAGTCAACTCCGTCAACGCCCTGCGGATGCTTAACGCCCTGTACGCTGCAAACCAGCCTCCGCCTGCGCCTCCGGCGCCTGTACGTGCACCGCGGGTCAAGGCGCCTCGTGTCCAGCGCCCTCCCACGCCCTCGTCTTCCGAGTCGGAGAGTGACTCTGAATATAGTGATTCGGAGGTCAGCTCTTCGGAGTACGAGGACACGGATGTCATCTACAAAAAGGTCGTCGAGGAGGCCAAGTGCCCCCACGTGTCTCCGGCAGGGCTCAAGGACAAGAAGACCTCCAAGGAGGCGGTGACGTACCTGAAGTCTAAGAACTGTCCCGAGGTACCGAAGCTGAAGAAGGCGAAGGCGGCTGCACCGAAGATAGAGGAGCCGATCAAAATTGAGATTCCTAATATAGAAATGGAAGCGCCCAAGAAGAAGCGCGTTGTGAAGAAGAAGGAAACGCATACCATGCCGGACGGTACTGTCATGGCAGGAGCTAGCCATCCTGCTCCTGCCGCTGCGCCGGCCGCTGCCCCTGCTCCTGCGCCGGCTGCAGCGCCGGCGAAGAAGGCCAAGCGTGCACCCTCGGAGTACAACAAGTTCATCTCCAAGCACATGAAGGAGGGCAAGTCTATGAAGGAGGCGGCTGCACTGTACAAGGCCCAGAAGGGTTCAGCATAAGAGACTTAAACTCCTCCACATAGTTAACATGCTTTTTTAGCACATCTCCGTCGTCCGCTACGTACACATCATAGACGCCTGGCTTGGAGAGCTTGTATATAGCAGCGTATCGCTTAGAATCTTTGAGAGCGATACTGAGTACGGCCTCTGCAACCCCCTGGTAGAACGGTGGAACTATAAAGTTAAACGTCCATGCGGTATTTCCCTTGTAAGCGGACATTGCGATATCCGTGATCAATCTGCCTAGCTGGCGCTGCAGACCAGCCATACTCTTGGTACCAGTCACGCGGTAATCTCCGAGATCATGCCAATTAATATCTGCCATCGTACCCGCGTCATCATGGCGCAGGTACGGTGTCAACTTTGCAAAGCTTCGGCACCTCAAAGCGCGGAACTTGCACGGAGCCAAACGCCATGCCTGCACGGAAACTCATTTTGACCTGCCGCCGCCGGATCTCTACATTGGGTTGGAGTTATTCGGAGTTAAATAAAACAATAC
>Ga0136644_10004241_pt1 | contig 10608 bp, 10 predicted proteins | sample C_130820_EF_Meta_FD_94780 | JGI IMG/M metagenome (GOLD analysis project Ga0136644, IMG submission 94780) | Freshwater microbial communities from Lake Croche, Canada to study carbon cycling - C_130820_EF_MetaG (v2) (version 2) | ecosystem: Environmental > Aquatic > Freshwater > Lake | place...
CGTGTCCGCATCCGCTTCGCCGGCCCCGTCGTCACCGTTTGGCCAGAGACTCTCCGTCGAGCAGGTGGAGGAGGGCTGCGAACTGGCGCCCAAGTTTGACCCGCAGGGGCTCATCCCCTGCGTCACCACCGACCATGCCTCCGGCGAAGTGCTGATGGTGGCGGTGATGAACCGGGAGTCGCTGGCAAAGACGATCGAAACCGGCGAGGCCCACTATTGGAGCCGGAGTCGTCAACAGCTCTGGCACAAGGGCGCCACCAGCGGCCTGGTGCAGAAGGTGGCCGAGATGCGGATCGATGACGATCAGGACTGCGTCTGGCTGCGGGTCGAAATTGCCGGTGGCGCGAGCTGCCACGTCGGCTACCGCTCCTGCTTCTACCGCCGGGTGCCGGTCGGAGCGGAACGTGGGCAGGGTACGCAGTTGGCATTCACCGAGCACGAAAAAGCCTTCGACCCCAAGGCGGTCTACGGCGACGCACCGAACCCGACGCAGTTGTAAGCGTCACGGCGCATTACGGATTGTCATCGGCCGGTTCGTCATCAGGTGCTTCCGCGGGTGCTGCGGTCTCCGCCGGCGCGGCGGCGGCCTGCTCACGGGCCAGCGCGAGATTGCTGCGGATGCCGTCGTTGCGAAGCTCCTCCGGGATCTGCTCCAGGAGTTCGAGCGCCTGGTCAGGGTGGCCGATTTCGAGCAGGCAACTGGCCAGATTGTTGAACGGCTCGATCCGGTGTGGATAGCGGTTTGCCGCCAGGTTGAAGCACTCGATCGCCTCGTCGAAGCGGCCGGTACCGGCGTAGAGAATGCCCAGGTTGTTGATGACATACATCCGGTTGGGGTTATCGATCCGCGCCTGCTCAAGACACTCGATCGCCTCCGGTAGATGGCCCAGCTGCATGTGTGCCATGCCTTCGAGAAACGCCACCGGGCTGACGAGCGGATCGAGGGTCTTCCAGGGAGTGCGGGCCCGCCGTGCCGCGGCGAGCATCTCCTCCCACTTTCCTTCTCGCCCGGCCCGCCGTGCCAGGATCACGTCCTTCTCCTGTTGGATCGCCGCCAGGGAGTAGATGATGCCCAGCCCGAGCGCCGCCACCAGCAGGGGCACGACCACCAGTCGGCCGAGCCGTGACGGCCGTGCAAGATGGTCGGCATTGACGCCAGAAGCGCTGCTGGCCGCCGGCGCCATGCCATGCTTGACCACGGTGACGACCGCCAGTAGCAGCGACAGATATACCTGATGGTTGATCCGCTCCAAGGGAAAGTCAAAGCACGACAGCGTGGTGTAGGAGACGAGTCCCACCAAGCCCACCAGCGCCAGCCAGCGATCGGCCAGCGGCCCGTTGCTCCGCAGGATCGTTCGGATGGCGGCGAAGGCGGCCACGAAGCATCCCACAAACAGCAGGATGCCGAGGACGCCCTTCTCGACGAAGACCCAGAGAAAATCGTTGTGGGGTTGCACCCAGTTGGTGTGCACGTTGGAGAAGTCGAGATCGTCGTCACCGAAATATTCGTGGAGCCGGACGGTGAAATTGCCGGCGCCGACGCCGGTGAGCAGGTGGTCGGCGATCATCTGGGACGTAACCCCCCAGATCATCAGCCGGCCGCCTTCACGCGGCAGGGCGGCCGGGTCGGCAGGGGCCACGAAGATGCTGCGGAACCGCTGGGCGAAGACGTTGTCGGCAGGGGCGGTAGCGATGCCGCCAGCAAGGGCGACAAGTCCAGCGAGGCAGATGGCGGCCAAGCCATTGCGAACCCGCTGCGACATATTGAACCGGGCCGGGTGCACGAGCAACACGCTGACGCCGGCCGCTATTCCGGCGAGCACTGCCAGCCAGGCGGCCCGGGACTGGAGCAAGAGGATCATCAGTAGCACTGCCACCGCTGCTACCGCCGCCAGCCCCCGCCAGCCTCTGCGGAGGAGCACCACGCCGCCGACGCACCACGGCAGGAAGAGTGCCAGGATGCCCGCGTAGAGGTTCACGCTCGACATCAGCGCCGTGATCTGTTCCATCGCGTGGCGGTCCATCGCGTGGCGGTCCATCGCTCCGCGGCCGTGGAGGCCCACGCCCAACTTCGTCACGATCTCGTAGCCGCCCACCCCGACGCCGATCAGCCCGGCCACGATGACCACCCGCAGGAGCAACTCCTGCCACCGCGGCACGATCGGTAACAGCAGGCAGAACAGACAGATCGTCAGGAAGGTTGCCAGCGTCCGGAAGAGATCCGTGAATCCGGCTGAGACGTTGACCGCCACCAGCAGCGATCCGCAGGTGACGAGGAGATAGCCGGCAAAGAGCGGGATGACCGGCTCTCTCAGCACGGAGAAGTCGAGCAGGCGGCTGACCGGCGGCAGGCTGACGACAACGATCGACACGAGCAGAAAGGCCAAGAGGGCGAGCAGCCGTGGGATCAGGCTGACGTCGATGGCGGCGTTGTCGACCAGACAATTAAGGGCCACGAGCATGAAGCCGAAGAACGTCAGAAAGACCGCCTGCCTGAGGAACGGCGCCACAGCCGCGGTAGGGCCGCCGGGCGGGTTCGTGGCTGGATTGGAATTCATGCGAGACAGACAGGGTTTTCAGACCGGGCGTTCAGCGATTGAGAAGTCTCCCTGCAGCATGATTCGAATCACCCTGCAAGGGAAGCGTGAATGCCCGCGGCTGAAAGCCGATGTCCCGCGTGGCTGCTCCGTGGTCGAAGACAAGATTCTCGTTCATGCGGGCCGCCATCGCCGGCAGCCGACCCAGCCCCGGCAGCAGGCCCACCAGCGGCCCGGCGGCCTGGACCAGCGGCAGGGGAACCGCCACCAGTCTCGGCGGCTTGCCGAGCCAGGCGAAGATCCGCCGCAGCATGTCGCGGTAGGGGAGTGTCTCACCCCCCGAGAGTTCGTAGGTGCTGCGGAGGCCGTCGCGGGCGAGCGCCGCCACGGCTGCTGAAGCGACGTCGTCGGCATGAACCGGCTGCCGCAGGCCTGCTGCGGAGCCCGCTACGGGGAAAAAACCGTAGCGGCGGATGAAGCCGGCGATCGCCATCACGTTGCGGTCGTGGCTGCCGTCATAGATCATCGTGGGCCGCAGGATCGTGGCCACGATCCCCTCGGCCCGGGCCCGGTCAAGCACCTCTTCCTCGGCGGCAGCGAGCCGCGCGGCGAGCGCCCGCTCTTCAGCGGCGGCCGAGTTGCGCTTGGTCAACCGGCTCGTCGAGGAGATTGCCACCAGCCGCTGGGCACCCGCTGCTGCCAGGAGCGGAAGCTGAGCCGAGACTGTCCAGAGTGGACTGACGGCGATCCACTGTGGAATGGTGACGGGAGGGAGCGGTTCTGTCGGGAGCTCAGGACCAGCGGGCAGTCTGTACCAGTGGACGCCTGCGGATGCGTTCGCTCCGGCCACCGCGGCGGGCGATCGGGAAAAGGCAAATACCTGGCGGTGGGCCGCTGTTGGGGCAGTGTCGCGCAGACCAGCGGCTTGCAGACGAGCGAGCACCGAATGTCCGACAAAGCTCGTGGCGCCGAGCACACCCACCGGCTCCGCGGCACTTCTGCTCCATGCCGTGTGGGGTTCGCGGTGCATCGCCGACGGCGGAAGAGTTGCCAGGGGGGCTTCAAGAGTCGGGTGGCTTTAGGACGTCATCGCCCGCGTGGAGGTGACGGTCTGCATGACGACGCCGTCGCGCGACAACGAATTGTAGTCCACGGCCAGAGACCGTGCCCTCCCCGAACGCAGTAAAACCTCCCACTGCCGCGCCCGTGTCCAGAGTCGCTTGCTCTGGATCAGCGTGGCTACGGCGGCAAACCTGAGCCAGACAGCGACGACCACGAGCCCCATCAGACCGGCTGGATATTGGTGGCGGAAATGTTTTTGATAGAAGCGGACCATGCCCCTGTGCTTGTGCCACTCGACGAACACTGGCCGCTCCCGGCTGCAGCCCCCCTTGTGATGCACGATCGGCGCATCGGGGACGAAGAGGATCTGCCAGCCATGCTGGCGGGCCCGCATGCAGAGGTCGAGATCCTCGCAGTGGAGGAAGTAGCCCTCGTCCATGAGGCCGATGTCGTGAGCAGCCTTGCGGGTGAGGAGCATACAGGCCCCGGAGATCGCCTCGACGGAGATCGGCGCTGGCGGGAGCGGCTGCAAGTGCAGATGAAAATCATTGAAGAGTTGCGGCCAGCGTTTCGACAGCCGGGCGAGGCCGAAGGCTCGTACGAACGACCGCCACGGTGTCGGTACGGCGCGGCGGCCGCCCCCCTGTTCGCGACCATCCGTGTAGGTCAGCAGACCTCCTGCCAACGCCGCCTGCGGATGTTCTTGGATCGCCGCGCACAACCGCGCCAGCGATCCAGGGCTGATCGTGCAGTCGGGGTTGAGAAACAGCATGAACGGCTGGGAGGAGAGTTCCGCACCCAGGTTGCAGCCGGCAGCGAATCCGCGATTCTCCGCCGAGCGGATCACCTGCAGCCGCGGATGTGACTCGAATGCTGCGATCACGGGCTCGAAGGTGTCTGGAGCGGAGGCATTGTCGACGAGCACCACCTCGCTGGCTTGATCAAGCGCCGAGTCGAGGCAGGGAGACAGCAGCCCACCGGCATTGTGGTTGACGATTACGACCGTCACCGGTGCGAGCGGGCCACTCGCGCAGGGCAGCGTTGCCGCCGCCTGGTGACGCTCGTGTCGAGCATCCGCCATATGGCGGATGCCGGCGCCCGCTTGTCGGCCTGCACGCGTTGTCGTTTGTGCCAGCATTTCTGAAGTCCAGCCACAGCATGCCACTTGGCTTTCATGATGCCGCGGAACTGCCCACGGGTCACGGAAACGGCTGTAATGAAGATAGTTTGGAGAAGATGGGCAGGCAAGGAGGCAAAAAAGATGATCCCGGGCATATTTTTGACAAAGCACCAGACGAGGTTTCTATGGCCATGAAAGACGGCAAAATCGTTATCTTGTGCCCGCGTGGATGCCTCTCCAACGTGTGAGACGACAGCCGTGGACACATAGCGTGCCTCGTATCCCGCCAGCCGCAGCCGGAATCCCAGATCGACATCCTCGAAATAGCAGAAGAAGTCCTCGTCGAAGCCGCCCACCTCGTTGAATGCCGCCCGCCGATAAAGGGCGGCTGCCGCGCAGGGGGAGAAGATCTCGCGATCCTGGAGGTCTGCTGCCGTCAGTCGGCAGCCATGCCCCGCCCGCCACGACAGTCCGCTGACGTGATAGACATCGCCGATCCCGTCGAGCAGATCGTCCGTGCCGTCGAGCATCTGTCGGGAGCCGAAGGCCGCGGCTTCCGGGTGCTGCCGGGCGGCGGCGACGAGCGCCGCGAGCCAACCCGGTTCGGGAAAGGCGTCGGGGTTGAGGAGGGCGACGAACTCGGTATTGCACATTGCCACAGCCCGGTTGTTGGCGGCGGCGAAGCCGAGATTCTCTCCCGCCCCGTGAAACTCAATCCGCGAAGCGAGGCGATCGTCCTGCTCTGCCAGGTGCCGCGCCGCGGCAACGGAGCCGTCCTCACTTGCGTTGTCGATCACCACGATCCGTGTTGGCAGCTGCCGCTGGGCGGCCAGGCATGACAGGCAGCGGGCCAGGCAGTCGCCACCGTTGTGGTTGACGATGATGACGGCCACCGAGTCGGCATCATGGTCATGCATGCAGCGCTCGCTCAGTGGGCTACGTGTGCGGTGGCGGCGGTCGGCGTCACCGTGAAGGGCATTCCGGCGGCATCCTTGGCCGAGAGGATCGGCTGCCCGGCCAGTGGCCAGCGAATGTCGAGGACCGGATCGTTCCAGAGGATGCAGCGCTCGTGAGCGGGGGCGTAATAGTCGGTGGTCTTGTAGAGGAATTCCGCCGTCTCGGAGAGCACGAGAAACCCGTGGGCTAATCCCGGCGGGATCCAGAGCTGCTGCTTGTTGTCTGCGGTCAATTCGACGCCGACCCAGCGGCCGCAGGTAGGGGAACCCGGGCGAATGTCGACGGCCACATCGAACACGGCTCCCGCCACCACCCGGACGAGCTTGCCCTGCGGCCGCTCGACCTGGTAGTGCAGGCCGCGGAGCACGCCGCGTCCGCTGCGGCTGTGGTTATCCTGCACGAAGTGAATGTCATGGCCGATCGCGGCCGCGAAAGCTCGCCCGTTAAAACTCTCGAAAAAGAAACCACGGTCGTCGCCAAACACCTTCGGCGTCAGCAGCAGCACGTCTGGAATTGCGGTGGGTGTGACATTCATGGGCGGGCGATTCTGCAACGAGGATTGAACGTGGAACGACGGAGATGATACTGTGCCGCCAGGTGACCGTTCAGCCGGCGATCAGATGCCCATGCGGCTCAGTCGCCGCGTCCGCTTTGGATGAGAGCGGCAACAATCTGCCGCGCGTCTTCCTGCCAGGGGGGCAGTGGCACTCCCAAAGTCCTTCGCAGTTTGCCAGTGTCGAGCCGGGAGTTGGCGGGCCGCTTGGCCGACTGCGGCCAGGCGGATGAGGGGATGGGCCGAATCGAGTTGGGGGCCACCCGCAGCGGCAGGCCCTCGGCCCGGGCGGTGGCGGCGATGAACTCCGCGAGGCCGTGCCACGAGGTCGCCGAACCAGCTGTGAGATGATAGACCCCACTCGGGGGCAGCTCCTGCTCGTTGCCTGCCAGCCGGCCGACCGCGGCGGCTGTCACGGCGGCGATCCGGGCCGCGGCTGTCGGAGCGCCGACCTGATCGTCCACCACGGACAGTTCCTCACGTTCCTGCAGGAGCCGCAGCATGGTGCGGACGAAGTTCGAGCCGTGGGTGGCGTAGACCCAACTTGTGCGAAAGATCAGATGCCGGCAGCCGCTGGCCGCGATGACCTGCTCACCAGCGAGTTTCGTGCTGCCGTAGACGCTCAAGGGCCCGGTGGGGTCGGTTTCGACGTAGCTGCCGGACTTCGTGCCGCCGAAGACGTAGTCGGTGGAGTAGTGCACGAGCCAGCCGCCGAGGCGGGCCATCTCCCCGGCCATGATGCCGACAGTGTCGGCGTTGATCTGCCGGGCCCGCTCGGGCTCCGATTCGGCCCGGTCCACCGCCGTGTAGGCGGCGGCGTTGATGACGATGTCGGGAGCCTCGCGTCGGATCAGGTCGCGGACGGTGTCGGGCTGTTCCAGATCGGCCTCGTCGCGGCCACAGGCGATGAGCCGGCCCAACGATTGGAGCACCGGCTCGAGTTCGCGGCCCACCTGGCCGCCCCGGCCAAAGAGAACGATCTTCATGAAGCGTCTTGCCTTTTGGTCCGTTCGGGGCCCCGTTGCCACGGGTCGGTGCCCGGATGTCGACGTTTCATAGCCCTACGGAGTGTCATGGAAGGATTGTAATGGTGGGCGTTGAATCGTGCGGCCACCGCTCTGTCGGCCCCTCGGCCGGAAGCTATTATAGGAGTGCTGGACGCCCTGCGGCGTTCGCATGCCCCGTCCTCCTCAGGTGAGTCCCGCCCATGCTCACGGCCACCCACGTCTCGGAAAACTATTTTCTCGAGAGCCGCCACATGCTCCTCGAGATTGCCGCCCACTTCGACCGGTATGAGGCTGCCGTAGCCCGGGAGGCTGGCGGCATGACGAACGGCCGGGCTGCTGCCCGGCCCGGCGAGGACGGTCGGATGGCGCGGCTCCGCGAGGCGTTGGCGATCCTCGCCGCACCCCGGCCCGACGGCGAGCGGACCGTGGCCCTGCTCGAACTGTTTGCGCAGGACTGACGCCACCGACTGAACCCAGAACAGCATCAGCGGGACCGCAGCCGGACAGTCCGCGGTTCGAAATCCCAAGGAGCCAGCACGATCATGCAGATCATTCAGCCCCACTACCACGCCATCGCCCGCACCGCGCAGGACTATGAGCGTATGGCGATGAGTGGCGTCGTCGCGGTGGCAGAGCCTGCCTTCTGGGCGGGCTTCGACCGTCTCTATCCGGAGACGTTCATCGACTACTTTCGTCAGATCAGCGAATTCGAGCCGACACGGGCCGCCCAGTATGGCATCCGCCACTTCTCGTGGGTGGCGGTGAATCCGAAGGAGGCCGAGAACCCAACACTCACCCGCGAGGTGCTCAAACACTTCCCCGAGTTCTTCGCGAAGCCCACTGTGCTCGGTGTCGGTGAGACAGGCCTGCACAAGTCGACCAAAAACGAGTGTGCATCCCTCGAGGCGCATGTCGAGATCGCGATGCAGCACGGCCAGCTCGTGCTCATCCACACGCCGCATCTGGCCGACAAGGCCCATGGCACGAAGCGGGTGCTAGAGGTGCTGGCTGGGATGAACGTGGACCGCGAGCGGATCTGGATCGACCATGTCGAGGAGCAGACGATCCGGCCCTGTCTCGATGCCGGCTACTGGGTGGGCTTCACGCTCTATCCGATCACGAAGTGCTCGCCGAAACGTGCCGTCGACATGCTGGAGAAGTACGGCACCGAGCGGATCCTCGTGAACTCCTCAGCCGACTGGGGCCCGAGCGATCCCTTCACGCTGCAGGAGTGCATCCTCGAATACCGTCGCCGCGGCCACTCGCTGCAGGAAGCGATCGACGTGTTCCACAATAATCCCTGCCGGTTTCTCGGCCAGAATCCCAAGTTCGACATCCAGCCGATCCGGGTGGAGACGCTCTCCCGGGAAGGGGTCTCCGCCTGAGCGGAGCATCCTGAACGTGCGGCCAGCCCCGCCCCCCAATCAGCCCCGACTCCCAGGACGTTCGCCATGCATGATCCCGCCGGCACGCAGCTCTCGCTGGTCCGACAGCTGAAGTTCTGCGCGGGGCACAGGCTCTATCGGCACGAGAGCAAGTGCGCCTTCTTCCACGGCCACAACTACCGGGTCGACATCGAGGTGGTGGCCGCTGGCGGTGGCAGCGAGGTCGACAGCGTCGGCCGGATCGTCGACTTCTCCCTGATCAAGCAGCGGATGCTGGCTTGGCTCGATGCCCACTGGGATCACGCCTTTCTCATTTTCGAAGCAGACACCAACGCCCTGGCGGCGATCCGCATGGTGGAGCCCACCAAGTATTTCGTGATGCCCTACAACCCGACGGCCGAGAATATGGCCCGCTACCTGCTCGAGGTCGTCGCGCCGGGCGTGCTCTCAGATCTGGGCGTGCTGGCCCGGAGGGTGGCAGTGTGGGAGACCGATGAGTCGTGCGCTGTGGCGACCCTGACGGGGGATGTCGACGGGATGCGGCAACCGCTCGCATCGGCCGTGCTGATCGATCACCGCGAAGGGGACCAGAGACCATGACATCGTCCGGATCCTTCCCCACGACCCGTCTCCGGCGGAATCGGCAGCATCCCTGGCTTCGTCGGATGGTCGCCGAGACGCTGCTCTCTCCGGCCGACCTGGTCTGGCCGCTGTTTGTTCATGATCATGAGGCAAGCCTGCCAGTGCCGAGCCTGCCGGGCGTGGAACGGCTCTCGATCGACGGCGTGGTGAAGGCGGCTGACGAGGCCCGGCAGTTGGGCATTGCCGCCGTCGCTCTCTTTCCGGTGGTGGAGCCCCAACTCAAGTCGGAGACCGCCGCGCATGCGACCGATGCCGACAATCTCGTCTGCCGCACCGTCCGGGCGATCCGGCGTGAGTTGGGTGACTCAGTCGGCATCATCTGTGACGTCGCCCTCGATCCCTATACCAGCCACGGCCACGACGGTCTGCTCCGTGACGGCCGGATTCTCAACGACGAGACGGTCGAGGTGCTCTGCCGGCAGGCGGTGGTGCTGGCCGAAGCGGGCTGCCAGATCGTCGCCCCGTCGGACATGATGGACGGCCGGGTGGGGGCGATCCGCCGGACCCTCGACGAGGCCGGCAGGGTGGATGTCTGCATTCTTTCCTATGCGGCGAAGTATGCCTCCGCGTTCTACGGCCCCTTCCGCGCTGCAGTTGGCAGTGCGGCTGCCCTCGGCGCAGCCGACAAGAAGACCTACCAGATGGACGCGGCCAATGGCGACGAGGCGATCCGCGAGGTCGCGCTCGATCTTGAGGAGGGTGCCGACATGGTGATGGTGAAGCCGGCGCTGGTGTCGCTCGACATCATCCATCGCGTCAAGCAGACTTTTGGGGTGCCGACCTTTGCCTATCAGGTGAGCGGCGAGTACGCGATGATCCAGGCCGCGGCCGCCAATGGCTGGATCGACGGTGAGCAGGCGGCGCTGGAAAGCCTGCTCGTGATCAAGCGTGCCGGTGCCGATTGCATCCTCACCTACTTCGCGCCGTGGGTCGCCCGGCAGTTGGCGTGACCCCGATTGGCATGGCCACTGGTCTCCACTGCAGTCGTGGCGTCCCCCGGCTTCCGCCGGGGGCTTTTATTCCAACGACGCGTATCCGCAACCGGTTCCATCACCCACGAATAGAAGCCCTCAGCGGCAGCGATGGGACACCGGTGGGTTGGGCGGTCCCGGGTATCGATCGTGAGCGGGCTTGGCGACGCCTGACGGGAGTCTGTCACGCTCGCGGGCGGAAGGCCACGAGCCGTTCGGGATTTGTATCGAGCCGCGGTGGGGCCGGATTACCGGTGTGGATCAGATCGATGCAGTAGGGGATCGCGGGAAATACAGCGTCGAGGCACTCGCGGATGCTCTTCGGCCGCCCCGGCAGGTTGACGACCAGCGCCCCGCCGCAGATGCCTGCCGTC
>Ga0136644_10004242_pt1 | contig 10604 bp, 1 predicted proteins | sample C_130820_EF_Meta_FD_94780 | JGI IMG/M metagenome (GOLD analysis project Ga0136644, IMG submission 94780) | Freshwater microbial communities from Lake Croche, Canada to study carbon cycling - C_130820_EF_MetaG (v2) (version 2) | ecosystem: Environmental > Aquatic > Freshwater > Lake | place: Lake...
ATACAAATTGGTCATGGAAGCATCCGCTGTTAAGAACAAGCGATTGCTAGCAATGATATCTGACCCAACAAACATACGGGAACCAAAGGAAACATCACTTGTCACAAATAAACAAGAATTCATAGAAACATCACCATTAATAAATAAGCGGCTATTCATGGATACATCACCTTGTACAATAGTTCTTCCAGCTGTATACAAATTGGTCATGGAAGCATCCGCTGTTAAGAACAAGCGATTGCTAGCAATGATATCTGAACCAACAAACATACGAGAACCGAATGACACATCACTTGTTACAAAAAGACGACTGTTCATAGAAACATCCCCGTTCACAAAAAGGCGGGAATTCATAGAAACATCACCTTGTAAAATACTGCGACCAGCAGCATAAACATTGTTTCCAAAAGAAGCATCTGAACCTGTGAATAAACGTGCAGACATAGAAACATCGCTCATAACAATTAAACGAGCACCCATGGAAACATCATTAGAAACAAACAATCTTGCATTGTTTACGACAACATCTGTTGTAAATACTGTGTTTGCTGTATTAAATATTACTCCACCAGCTACAATAGATGATGTTGTTGGTAAAAATAATCTGGCATTTAAAGTGACATCACCGTTCACAAACATACGGGAACCAAAGGATACATCACTTGCTACAAATAATCTGCTGTTCATTGAAACATCACCATTAATAAACAGACGAGAATTCATGGAAACATCACCTTGTACAATAGTTCTTCCAGCAGTATACAAATTGGTCATTGATGCATCTGCTGTTAAGAACAAACGATTTCCAGCTGTAATATCTGCACCAACAAACATACGAGAACCAAAGGATACATCACTTGTTACAAATAATCTGCTATTCATGGAAACATCGCCATTAATAAACAAACGACTGTTCATGGAAACATCGCCCTGTTGGATTGTTCTTCCTAGTGCATATAAATTAGCATTCAATGAAACATCATCTGAAACAAATAAACGAGCATTCATTGAGACGTCACTTGATACAAACAAACGACTGTTCATAGATACATCTCCATTCACGAAAAGACGACTGTTCATAGAAACATCTCCTTGTTGGATTGTTTCTCCAAGCACATACAAATTAGCATTCAATGAAACATCACTGGAAACAAATAATCTTGAATTCATTGAAACATCACCGTTAATATAAAAACGACTGTTCATGGAGACATCACCTTGTAAAATGGTTCTTCCACCAACATAAACATTGTTTCCGAAAGATGCATCTGACCCTGTAAATAATCGTGCACTCAATGAAACATCACTATTAACAAACAATCTTGAATTCATAGAAACATCGCCATTTATAAACAAACGACTGTTCATAGATACATCACCTTGTAAAATGGTTCGACCAGTAGTGTAAACATTATTACCGAATGAAGCATCTGAAGTTACAAAAATAAGAGAACCCAGTAAAACATCACTAGTAACAAACAATCTTGAATTCATAGAAACATCGCCATTCACAAAAAGTCGGGAATTCATGGAAATATCACCTTGTAAAATGGTGCGACCAGCAGTGTACAAATTATTACTGAATGAGACATCTGACCCAACAAATAAACGTGAACCCATGGATACATCACTCGCAATGAATAACCTAGAATTCATAGACATATCACCAAACATAGTAAATCCCCCAGAGATATCTAATGTTGTGTTTGGTATTAATTTACCTACGGCAGCATTACCATTTAATGTCATTAAAGAAGACCTGGTATAACCATTCCAACTAATGTCAAGTCCTCCAGTAGTTTGATTTAATGATATAGTACTATTATTTGTTGCATCACTTCCATCTGTTAAATAAATTGTTTGTGGACTTAGATATAATGATTTAAATGGCTTTGCAGCAGAGCCTAAATTAAATACATTTGGACTTGTCGGCACTATATTGCCAGTTACATATACATCGCTTCCTACAAATAAACGTGCATTTAATGATACATCGCTACTAACAAACAAACGACTGTTCATAGAGACATCCCCATCGACAAACAAACGAGAATTCATAGATACATCACCATCTTGAATTGTTGTTCCTAGTGTATAAAGATTAGCATTCAAGGATACATCATTAGAAACAAATAAACGTTGATTCAAAGAGACATCACTAGAAACAAACAAACGACTGTTCATAGAAACATCACCATTCACAAAAAGACGTGAATTCATTGATACATCGCCTTGTAAAATTGTGTGGCCTAGTGTATAAAGATTAGCATTCAAGGATACATCATTAGAAACAAATAAACGTTGATTCATTGAGACATCGTTGCTTACAAACAAACGTGAGCTCATTGAGACATCTCCGTTTACAAAAAGACGGCTGTTCATGGAAACATCTCCTTGTTGAATTGTACGACCAAGTGCATATAAATTCGCATTTAAAGATACATCATTGGAAACAAATAAACGATCATTCATAGATACATCACTGCTTACAAACAAACGTGAGTTCATAGAGACATCTCCGTTTACAAAAAGACGGCTGTTCATGGAAACATCGCCTTGTAAAATAGTACATCCAATAGCATATAAATTCGCATTTAGAGATACATCATTGGAAACAAATAATCGTTGGTTCAAGGAAACATCACTGCTTACAAAAAGGCGACTGTTCATAGATACATCACCATTTATAAAAAGACGGGAATTCATAGAAACATCACCCTCCTGAATTGTTCTTCCTAATAAATACATGTTTGCATTGAATGAAACATCAGAACTAACAAATAATCGTTGATTTAATAAAGCATCATAATTTACATTGAGACGACCATTAAGTGAGATATCTTCTGCAATTATCAATGTGTAATCCGTTGTAGTAACATTTGTATAAATAATATTATTGTTTGTATATTCAAAAACATTCAAACGACCATTTATGAAGACATCATTACCTACAAATAAACGTGCTCCAAATGATACATCGCTTGTTACAAACAAACGACTGTTCATAGAAACATCGCCATTCACAAAAAGGCGTGAATTCATAGAAACATCACCTTGCTGTATTGTTCTTCCAACTGCATACAAATTGGCATTTAAAGATACATCATTTGAAACAAAGAGGCGAGCATTCATAGAAACATCACTAGATACAAACAAACGAGAATTCATAGAAACATCTCCATTCACAAATAATCTGGAATTTATAGAAACATCACCTTGTAGAATTGTACGACCATTTGCATAGAAATTCGCATTAAGAGATAAATCACCAGAAACGAATAAACGTTGATTCATAGATACATCACCGCTAACAAACAAACGAGAATTCATAGAAACATCTCCATTCACAAATAATCTTGAATTCATAGAAACATCACCTTGTTGAATAGTTCGTCCAATAGTATAAGTATTTGCGTTTAATGATACGTCACCAGAAACAAACAAACGTTGATTTATAGAAACATCGCTAGTGACGAAAAGACGTGAATTCATAGAAACATCTCCATTCACAAATAATCTGGAGTTCATTGAAACATCACCCTGGTGAATTGTTAAACCTGATACGAATAAATTAGAATTCATAGAAACATCATTATAAACATATAATCTAGCAAACATTGTAGAATCATTGTTCAAATATAAACGTGATCTTAAAAATGTATCACCATCCACACCAAGTTGTTGATTAAATCTACCATCTTGGCTAACCACAAATTCATTTCCGTAAGGAACTTGAGCTGTTCTTGTTGTTGAAGTATTTGTTTCCATGAAAGGCGTTGTACTCATACCACCTATGACAGCAATTGTATATGCTCCATCGGATGTGTTCGCCAAACTAGTATAAATTGCTGAAGAACTGCTTGTGTTGGGATTGAATGTAATACCATAATCTGTGGATACTAATATTTTGCTACTGGATTTTAATGTTGCATAAACGTATTGAGCATCAAGTCCAGTTCCTGCACCTGTTGCGTCATATGTCATTGAAATAGAATTAAATGAATATTGTGTGAGTGATTTGGAAAATGTGAAGCCATAATCCGTACTTTTAATAATACCTGTTATTGTTGCAAAATAAACATATTTTCCAGTACTTGAAATGTAAAGATTATTTATAGTATTAATGTTTGTTATTAAACCAGAAGAAATAACAGTACTAGTAATATCCGTCCAAGCAGTTTCGTCATATTTATCTACTGAAGCTCCAAAGTAATTTGTTCTGAATATATTTGTACTTGAAACTGCAATTACACAATTACCATTGTAAGAAGCTGCCATAAATAGCCAATTGTATAAATTGGCTACAGTTAGGTTGCTACTACTATTATTAACTGGAATTATAACTCCAGCATATCTAGTTACATAGAGTGAACTATTAGAACCTCCTGCAAAAGCATAAGAACCATCACCTGTTGTAGCTATAACCGTTGCAACAGATGTTCCTGCCAAAACAATATTCGCAGGACCAGCTATATCATTGAATGAAACACCATAATCCGTAGATGCACGTATAAAACTATCAGATATAGCATAAATATATTGTCCTGTATAGTCCATAGCAATTCTATTGATGTTGTAAGTGAATTGAAGAATTGACCAACTTAAGAAATAATTATTGGATAAATAAACAGAATTGGATGAATTAGGTAATAGCAGTGTATATTGACCAGAACTAGACATGATAACTTGATTCCAATTGTTTGTAGAATAATCCGTTGAGTTTATAGATATGGATAGAGGATTCCATGGAGTTGTTATAATTCCTGTTGTACTAGTTAACGAATCTGGCAATGTAACAACAGCATATTTTACGAATGTTATCATACTATTGATTGACCTAGCATACAAATAATTAATTGAACCATCGTTAATTTGTAATTTATTTATATTTGCAAAACCACCTACATTAATGTTACCATTAAAAGAGGAATCAGTATTGACATACAAACGACCTTTAATTAAACTATCAAAAAGTACCAAACTACTAGTTTGAGTTACAACTCCTGAAATAGCTGTTCCAGGAACAGCACCATCAGTAAAGTTAATAAAAGATACATCTATAGATGAGGCAGCTGCATGAATTTTTCCATATAGATAAGTATTGTAAATATTCGTAGAACCAAGAACCATCTGATTGCTAGCAGTAATTTGAGAATTAGGTCCTATTGCAACAGAGTTGTTGTAAACATTACTAGAAAAATCAGGAATATTGTTGTTAGTATTGGAATTAAACCCTAAAAACACAAGACTCGTGCCAGTTTTATTATAAGACCCAGCTGATGCGCCTACTGCTACATTATAATATCCAGTTGTTGATGCACCAAGAGCTTGGTATCCAACTGCAGTATTACTATTATTTGTATTATAATACAAAGCTTGATATCCAATTGCAGTGTTTGATGTTCCTGCTGCATTTGAATTCGGATTACTGTACAAAGCATAATAACCGAATGCAACGTTCGTTATTGAATTACCACCTCCTCTTCCAACAGTAATCTGATTTATAGTAGCGTCACTATTAATGTTTATACCTGAATTTGTAGTTAAAACTCCAGTTATGGTAACATTTCCATTCATGGATGCATCTCCTTTTAATGAGAGATGTGATGCATTTAACGACAAATCTCCTTGCATGATACTTCTACCAAGTACATAAAGATTACCATTGAATGAGGCATCTCTGGAAACAAAAAGACGATTATTAAAAGATACATCGTTTTGTATAATTAATCTCCCAGTACGATTTATAATGTCTCCCCCACTTACATCTACGAATCCTTTTACGTAGATCTGTTTAAATTTATTGGAAACATTGGATACGTCTAACCATCCAGACATTTATATAATAAAGATGTGAAAATAATTTACAAATTTGTATTTATTAGTTTTTACTAGAGTAGATAGTTTTCTGTTGAAAATTATCTATTACGTATTTGGATTACTAAATGTATATAGTATCTCTTTCTTTAAGGAGGCTCTGGTAAGTAATAATTGTTTGGTCGAGTTAGGGGATGTGCAGTAAAAGTAAAAAGTGTGAAACCTTCATCATCAAGTAGAATATCTTTCGCATAAAACTTTCCACTTAAAGATACATCACTAGCTATAAACAAGCGTGAATTCATAGATACATCACCGTTTACGAAGAGGCGACTGTTCATGGAAACATCTCCTTGTTGAATAGTACGTCCAACTGCATATAAGTTTGCATTCAATGAAACGTCATTAGAAACAAAAAGACGAGCATTCATGGAAACATCACTTGTAACAAACAAACGTGAATTCATTGAAACATCACCATTCACAAAAAGACGTGAATTCATGGATACATCTCCTTGGTGAATAGTGCGCCCAAATGCATACAAGTTGGCATTTAAAGAAACATCTTGGCCTACAAATACTCTTGAATTTAATGAAGCATCGTTTGTAACAAATAAATTACCATTTAAAGAAATATCTTCACTAACTATTAAAGCTACATTTGTGTAAACTACACTCTCTTGGGAAAATTGTTGCACATATAATCTACCATGAATTGTTACATCACTAGTTACAAACAAGCGACTATTCAAAGATACATCACCATTCACAAACAAACGGCTATTCATGGAAACATCACCTTGGTGAATTGTACGGCCCATTGTATACAAATTCGCATTCAATGATACATCATTAGAAACAAAAAGACGAGCATTCATGGAGACATCACTAGTTATAAACAAGCGACTGTTCATAGACACATCACCATTTACAAAAAGACGGCTGTTCATTGAAATATCACCTTGCTGGATTGTTCTGCCAAGAGCATACAAATTAGCATTTAAAGATACATCATTGGAAACAAACAAACGAGCATTCATTGACACATCACTACTAACAAACAAACGTGAGTTCATAGAAATATCACCATTTACAAATAAACGACTGTTCATAGAAACATCACCTTGCTGTATTGTTCTTCCAAGAGCATACAAGTTTGCATTTAAAGATACATCGTTTGATACAAATAAGCGGGCATTCATTGATACATCGCTACTTAGGAAAAGGCGTGAGTTCATGGAAACATCACCATTTACAAAAAGACGACTGTTCATAGAAACATCGCCTTGCTGTATAGTGCGACCAAGAGCATATAAATTTGCATTTAAAGAAACATCATTAGAAACAAAAAGACGAGCATTCATAGATACATCACTAGAAACAAACAAACGGCTATTCATAGAAACATCACCATTTACAAAAAGACGGCTGTTCATAGAAACATCACCTTGTTGAATGGTTCGTCCAAAAGCATACATATTACCACCAAATGAAACATCTGTACCAACAAATAAACGGGCATTAAATGAAGCATCAAAATTTACATTTAATCTTCCGTTAAATGATAAATCCTCAGCAACGATTAATGTATAATTAGTTGTCGTTACATTATTATAAATAACACTAGACTGGGTATATTCTAGTACATTTAAACGACCATTAATAAAGACATCATTACCTACGAATAAGCGAGCTCCAAAAGATACATCACTTGTTACAAACAAACGACTATTCATGGAAACATCACCATTCACGAATAGACGTGAGTTCATGGAAACATCACCCTGTTGAATTGTGCGTCCTAAAGCATACAAATTCGCATTTAAAGATACATCGTTGGATACAAATAAACGTGCATTCATGGAAACATCACTTTTAACAAAAAGACGGCTGTTCATGGAAACATCGCCATTAATGAAAAGACGACTGTTCATAGAAACATCACCTTGTTGAATCGTACGACCAAGAGCATATAAATTCGCATTTAAGGACACATCATTAGAAACGAATAAACGGGCGTTCATAGAAACATCACTTGTTACAAATAAGCGTGAGTTCATAGAAACATCACCATTCACGAATAGACGTGAGTTCATAGAAACATCACCTTGTTGAATGGTACGTCCTAAAGCGTACAAATTGGCATTCAATGATACATCATTAGAAACAAACAAACGCGCGTTCATAGAAACATCACTTGTAACAAATAAACGGGAATTCATAGAAACATCACCGTTTATGAACAGGCGAGAATTCATAGAAACATCGCCTTGTTGAATTGTACGCCCAAGAGCATAAACATTGGCGTTTAACGATGTATCGCTGAATACAAACAATCTATTGTTTAAAGAAGTGTCGTTATGTATAATTAAGCGACCTGTTCTATTGATAATGTCTCCGCCGCTAACATCTACAAACCCTTTCACATAGACTTGCCGAAGTTTGTTAGAATTATTGGAAAAATCTAACCAGGACATTTATATAGTATTATGTGAAAAAATTGTATTACCATATAATTTTTTACTATTAAATTAAGATATGCATAAATTAATTCCTAAATGAATTTACCATTGGAATACGTATCCATATTCCAAAAATAAATTAGATCTTGCAGTTATATCTCCATCTATAAATAATCTAGAATTCATTGAAACATCGCCTTCAAGAATTGTTTGGCCAAACGTATATAAATTTCCATTAAATGAACTATCTCCTGAAACAAATAAACGCGCCCCTAAAGAAACATCGCTAGTAACAAATAAACGCGAATTTAATGAAACATCACCGTTCACAAAAAGACGTGAATTCATGGAAACATCACCTTGGATAAGACCCCGACCTAAAACATAAACATTTTTACTGAAGGAAGCATCATTTGCTACAAAAAGACGAGCATTTAATGAAACATCACTGCTAACAAATAGCCTGCTGTTCATAGAAACATCGCCATTCACAAACAATCTAGAGTTTAATGAAACATCGCCCTGAATAATGCCACGACCGAAGACATAGATTTTTTTATTAAATGATACGTCTTCTGAAACAAACAAACGAGCATTCATGGATACATCACTGCTTACAAATAAACGTGAATTCATAGAGACATCTCCATTTACGAAAAGACGAGAATTCATAGAGACATCTCCTTGTTGAACTGTTTCTCCATTAACAAACAAATTGTTATTAAGTGAAACATCCTGAAAAACAAATAGGCGACCAGTTAATAAATAATCTCCTTGTTGACTTGATGCACCAGTTGAGCTAACAGCTCCATTAACTATTAAATCTTTATTTACATATAAACTATTTCCAACTAACAAGTTATTGTTTATTGATAAATTTGAATTCATAGAAACATCTCCATCTAATATTGTTTGACCATGAGCATACAAATTAGAATTCAATGATACATCATTGGAAACAAATAACCGAGCATTCATGGATACATCTGATGTAACAAACAAACGTGAGTTCATAGATACATCACCATTTACAAATAAACGTGAGTTCATAGAAACATCTCCTTCTAAGATTGTTTGACCAACTGCATATAAATTTGCGTTAAATGACACATCATTAGAAACAAATACACGATTGTTTATAGTTAAATCATCAAAAAGTATAGATTTGCCTATAACAAATAGATTTCCTGAATCAACTAAATTTCCTTTTAACAATAATTCACCTGAAACAGATAGGTTTTTATTTACATACAAATTAGAATTCAATGATACATCATTTGAAACAAATAAACGAGCATTCATAGATACATCACTGGAAACAAACAAACGACTGTTCATAGACACATCTCCATTTACAAATAAACGTGAGTTCATAGATACATCACCTTCTTGGATTGTCAGTCCAAATGCATAAACGTTAGAATTGAATGAAACATCTTTTGATACGAATAAACGATTATTTATAGAAACATCATGTTCTACATTTAATCTGCCATTTAATGATATATCTTCAGCAATTACTAATGAGTATTGAGTTGTCGTAACATTCGTAAAAATTATATTGGATTTTGTATATTCTTGTACATTTAATCTTCCTGCTATTATTACATCACTAGCAACAAATAATCGTGAATTTAATGATACATCTCCGTTTACAAAGAGTCGTGAATTCATAGAAACATCCCCTTGCTGAATTGTTCTTCCGAGTGTATACAAATTCGCATTCAAAGATACATCATTAGAAACAAACAATCTGGCATTCATAGAAACATCACTGGTAACAAATAAACGGGAATTCAAAGACACATCTCCATTTACAAAGAGTCGTGAATTCATAGAAACATCCCCTTGCTGAATTGTTCTTCCTAGTGCATATAAATTAGCATTGAATGATATATCACCAGATACAAATAAACGTTTATTCATAGAAGCATCACTGTTCACAAATAATCTAGAATTCAAGGATACATCATGATTCACATATAGATTTCCATCCATAATAACATTGGGATAAGTTAATACAATGCCTGGTGGTCTTGAACCTTGTGGTCCTTGTGGTCCTTGTGGTCCTTGTGGATTTACATTTCCGTTCATGTTTGCAGTTTCATATATTCCAATGATAGCACTAATCGGAATACTTTCATCAGGAGAGTACAAAATACCACAAAATGAAATATCTCCAGCAACAAATAAGTTCTTGTTAAAAGAAACATCTCCTGAAACAAATAATCTTGCGTTCATTGATACATCGCTTTCTACAAACAAACGGCTATTCATAGAGACATCACCATTTACAAATAAACGACTATTCATGGAAACATCACC
>Ga0136644_10004243_pt1 | contig 10602 bp, 6 predicted proteins | sample C_130820_EF_Meta_FD_94780 | JGI IMG/M metagenome (GOLD analysis project Ga0136644, IMG submission 94780) | Freshwater microbial communities from Lake Croche, Canada to study carbon cycling - C_130820_EF_MetaG (v2) (version 2) | ecosystem: Environmental > Aquatic > Freshwater > Lake | place: Lake...
CCCCAAAATCGGGGCTGAGGACCCCGTCCAGCCGGTAGGCGATGGACACATCAAAACCCGGAGCCACCTGATATCCGCAACCCACAAAAGTCTCCCATGCCCCCATGAAGTTCGATTGATTGAAATCCCCCTGATAATTGATGGATCCTGAGACTGTGCTGACGGTAAGTTTTTGGAACATGCCGCCACCCCCTGCGCCAAGGAAGGGGCGCCAACCCTCTCCGACCGGGTAGGAGAACTCCACATTGACCATCAGGGGCACCTGCAGCAGATATCCTTCCGCATCGAGCTTCATCGTTCCATTGAGATTGGGATTCCCGCTTACCCCCGAAAAAGTTCCGCTCCCCGTGATGGTGTAGGATTCGACGGTGTTGTAGATGCAACCCGTTTCGAATTCGAAGTTCAGCCACTCGTTGAGCCGATACCCCGGAGCAAAATCAAAGCGGAAGCCCGGATTAAATCCGATCGATTCATAACTGATCGTGCCATTGAATTTAACCTGATTTGAAAAGAGAGGGTTGATGTTTGTTTGGGGGTAATCCCGGTTGTCCCTTTGGGCAACCGCCATATCAGAGTCGACCGTGCCACCGAAAGCAATCCGCAGGCCAGGCCCGGGCCCTGTGACGGGGTCGGCCTGAACATCAGTAAGGGTCAGGCGTTGGGAAAACACATTCGATTCACAAAAAAACAACATGATCAGTAAGGAGGACTTGAAAAACCTGACCCCCTGACCCCCTGACCCCTTCAATTCCTCCGCTCGGCTCATGTTTAGCACCCGCTTGCGTCAAAACCGTATCGTCACTGTTCCCATCATGGACATGGATGGTACTGATTGTCCGGAGATCGAATTCAAATAGCGAAACTGCACATCCACCATCAGGTCGGGTTCCCCCGGATTGATCTGAATCCCGCCAAACCCCTGGTATGCACCCAGCGTCTGGCTTGAGGTGGTATCGTTTGGTCCCCCCGTGATAAATATCTGCCTAAAGATCCCACCCGCACCCCCTCCGGCAACCAAACGCACCCTCGATCCGGCAAGAGGGTCGGTACGAAAGACAAAATTTCCCATCATCGGCACCTGAAAAAGCTGTAGGTTTGTCACCTGATTCATCCCCGCAGCCGAAATTCCGCTTAGCTGGTTTTCATTCACCGCATTATACAAGAGTCCCCCTTCGATTTCGAAGGCGATGTTGTCGTGGAACTGTGCACCGAGCATTAAGCCGGTTGCAAAGCCGGGATTCATCGGCACATTTCCGCTAATGCCGAAGTCTGGATAGCTCACAGAGGTCACAAAACTAAGTCCGACTCCAGTTCGGACATAGAATGGGGTTAATTGAGAGGGGTCTGTTTCGAGAGGATTTTGAGTTTCCGCTTCCCCGATTTTCGATCCAGGGAGCGCCTTGTCAACCAGATCAGCGTTGGGATCCGCCAAAGGGGTTGGGGCGGAGTCCAAAGGGTGGTTAGGGGTATCGGTTGCCAAGACGGCTAACGTTGTAAAAAAAAACAACAGTATGGGGACAGACCATCGACACATAAAAATAGGCTGAGGTGCCTATCTTGTGATTCAACCGCTTAGATCATGGAGGTCAAAGAACGTGTGAATAGCACTTGAAAAGTCACAAAGTGGAATTTTTGAAATCAAGCCTTGGGCGGATGAAAGGTATGAAGGGGATCAGAATTGAGCTTAAAGACCACAAAGCCATTGCCAGCAGGAATGATGGATAAAGCTGGGGTAGATGAATCCCATCGGACAGATGGTGTTCCCCAATCTAAAATCCGAAGCCATTGGCCCGAGGCTTCGAATCCATATATAAGGAGATCATCTCCTGCATATAGGTAGATGCGGTCGCAGGAGATCGGAGAAGAGGAGGCAACCAGACCGTCCTCTGTCTTTCCCCAATCAATGCCCAACCTCATGTCATCCGCAAACGGGTAACTGACGAGATTAGGGCCGGCTTCCAGCGGAACACGGCATGGGGCCTGCCGACGATCCCCTCCGATAGAAAGAGCAAAGCCGTATGGGTTCGAACTTTTCATTAAAAAAGCATGTCCCGGTGGCAGGATAGTTTTATCGGAAGGCCAGACAGATCTTTTTTCCAGCGTCCAAATCAGGCGCGGGTTGGGGGATAAGGTGAGCCGGGGAATGATTTTTTGGTGGTTTCCCCCACCGAGGGGTAACCAGAAGGATGGGGAGTAGGGATTTGGCAGGGACAAGCGCTGAAGGATCATTTCTCCTAAAGCACCTTGCAGCGTCCAGTGGGGAATCACGGCGTATTCTGCTCCTATCCAGCTTGGATCGGTTGAAGCGACCGTGTTGAGTGCTGAGCGGTCGAAGACCAGTTCTCCGTCGACCCCGGTCCGGGAAGCGGCCTCGTCCAATTCCATGTGATCACCCTCGTGAGGATGTCCAACAGGGCCCGTTATGATCAAATAACATGGGGAGTCTGGGATCGATGTCCCTGAGGTTACGGGACTTGAATGACTAACCTTCAGAGCGAGAGGGGATTGAATCGCCTGAATTTGCCCCTCGAGAACGACTGGATTTTGCAGCGGAAATCCAACAACCTCTGATCCGGGACGAATGCGGATCTCAATGTTCATTTGTTCCGCTTGGGCTACGTAAGCGCTGGTTAGCAACAGCCCGCAAAGAATATTGGAAGGACAAAGAATTGAAAATTTTCTTTTCATGGCAATATGAAATTACTTAACGATTAGAGTAGTCTTCGTTTTACTCCATCCTTTGCCGTTGGCTATGTAAACTGTTACAGTATAGGTTCCCGTTGCTGTTGGGGTGCCCGTCAGATTTCCTGACAAGCGGTCGATGGAAAGCCCAGGAGGGAGGCCAAAACCAGAGGCAGTCAAACCGGTGCTGACGTCCACAAAGGGTGACCCTCCCCCCGGAAGCGGGAGATCTTTGATCAGGTTTCCAGGGCTTGAAAAAGTCGCGCTGCCAGCCTTGGGGGCGCTCCCGGCAACAAACAAATTCAAATTTCCATAGGCAGATTGAAAGGTGTTCGAGTTCCCGGGGAGGCCATAGTTGTAGACCCTGCTGGCTATAGTTGCATTTGCAGCTTTTGTTGGGGTTCCCTGAATGATGTTTCCGTTTGCCATCAGTCCTGAGGGCAAATTCTCGGGATTAAGAAATTCCAAAACAGAGGGGTTGCCACTTGCGGTTAGAGTGAAGTTGACCGACTTGCCGACGGCTAACAGAAGCCGATTGGTGCTTGTGATCAAAGGGACCGGATTCGTCAAAGTAATCACGAAGGAGGAGGTGGTCGAGCCTCCTCCCCGATAGCTACCACCTGAATTGTTTGCCACGATGGTCGAAGTCCAAACAGCTTGATTTAAATTGGTCAAAATTGCCGGGGCGGTTGTGATGGAAATTTTACCGTTCGTCGCGATCCCAGTTGCCACAGGAGGCAGGTTGGCAGCCGAAAAACTGGGATTGCCCGAGGCTTCGATGAGTTGGTTGGTTGTCGTTCCCAAAATCCATGTGAGTTGGCTGGGGGTGATGAATTCGGGGGGGGCGTTGACAAAAACGAACTGGACTTGTGTGGTGGCAACGACCCCTTGGGCATTTGTTGCCCGGAAAGTGCTCGTAAGGGGTGCGTCATTCGTCCGCATTGGGGTGCTCAGAGCCGTGCCCGTGAATTGATTGATTCCTGTAAAGGTGAAATTAACGAACGTCCCTCCTGCAAGATTGGTGATGGCCGCCGGGGCATAGCCCGCCGTGTAGGAAATGGTATTGGTAAAGACTCGGCCTGCGATCAGTTCCAGTTCCCCTGAAGCATTGGTTCCATTGATGATGATTTTTGGGGAAGTGGTGGTGAGGGAGAAAGTCAAGGCCCGAACGTCCCCGCTGTTGGTGTCTGTAACGAGAATCCGAAACTGGTTGGTTCCCGTTGTCGTGTTGGTTCCGGATAGGACGCCAGCACTGGAGAGAGTGAGCCCTGATGGCAGTGGATCAAGGCTACTGAAAATCAAAGCAGCGGGGTTGGTGGCGTCTGTCAGAAAATTAAAGGAGGTGGCGACCCCCGCCGTATTTGTTGAAAGGGAAGGGCTGGTGAACTGTGGCCCATTTTGAGGCCGGATGACGAGGGAGACGGGCGCAACAACCGTACCGGCAAACCCATCGCCATTCGTGGCGGTAACAACCAGGGTGTTGGTGCCTGTTGAATTGGTTGTGGGGAGTCCCACAATCACTCCGTTACTATTTGTCAGACCCAAGGTAGAGAGGGCTGAAGTCACCCCGTTGTTCGACACGACCACTGAAAAAGAACTGGGGCCGTTATTGGCCAACAAGGGGATCTGGCAGTCCAGGCCAACAAAGGCCTGCAGATTTGTTTGGATCATCTGTTCGGGTGGGCCGATAGGGGCCAGTCGCAAAGAACCGTTCCGGGCCTGACCAAAAAGAGTTGCCATACCGAGTTTTAGAGAGGTGTTGTTTGTGGTCGCCTGATCGCCGTCCGAAAGAACAACTCGCCCACGAACATTGTTCGAAGGGAAATAAGCATTCGTAAAGGAATTCGTTGAAGTCGACCGCGCCCGGAAAATTCCCATTTCTGTGGCAGAACTTGGATTGGTAGAATTAAAGAGAAGGACATAGGCAGGTATATCGTTCGATCTGACCGTGCCTCCGATCGTCAGATTTGTCGGAAAAGTAAGCGTGGCGGCTGGAATCACCACATTGGCGATCCGGTTTGTCGAAAAAAGGGCAACAAAATTGCTGGATAACACGGCGATAATCTCAGAGCGGTTGGTTTTTCCGCGAATCAAGTTGACCACCTCCAGCGGGTTGGTGGAGTTCACAAAAGTCCCCAGTTGCATGGAAGCGCTGGTGGAAAGAGGCAGACCATCCGAACTCAGGGGGGGGCGATTTGTATCTAGAAAAATCGAAAAACGTCCGTCCGTCTGGCCAAAGGCTGATGGGGGAAGAAACGTCGCGATCAAGAAGGAAGACAAAAAAAGGGAGAGAAAGCAGCGGGAGGGTAGGGTCAAGCGGGAGGGGATGAGGATACGCAGGGTGGAAAGCAGGAAACGCAACTCTTTCTGCGCAAATAAGAATTTAGAGTAGGAAGGGAGTTTTTCCATAAAGCCAATGGCTGATAAGAGCAAAATAGAATGCTGTCGCAAAGAATCCTAGGTGTTTTTATTTTGCCATCAAATTGTCACACAGCTGGAAGATTCAACATAAATTGACGCCAAAATGTCACAATAAACTCGTTGAAATTCCGAAGACGGCAACTAAGAATTCAAATGTGATCGGAAAAGAATTTAAAGAAACACAGACAAAAAGGAGAAAACAAAACATGAATCGTAAAGTACAAAGCATCGCGTTCGCGATTGTATCGATGGCGGGAATCCTAACTCAGGCCTCCCACGCTGGCATCGCCACACCCTCAGCAGTTTTCACGAAGCAGCTCGCCACCGGAAACAACTTCATTGCGACGCCTTTTGCCCGCTCTGAAGAAGGTGTTGGAACCATCACCGCCCAAAGCGGCTCAACGCTGACCCTTGCACCTTACAGCGGACCGACCTCGTACTCATCGTCGTATGCCCAATCATCCACCCAAGTTGAACCCTACGTTTTGGAGATCCTGGACGGCGAGTACATTGGGTACAGCGCGCTGATTACTGCCAACACGGCAAACACCATGACACTGGCTGGCAGTACCCCCACTGGATTGGTGGGTTCAAAGTATGTCATCCGCAAGGACTGGACAATTGCCTCTCTGTTTGGGCCGGCTGCCTCAAGCAACCTAACATTGACTGACCTAACAGCAGGAGATGATGTGACTAGTGCCGATCAAATCCGGATCATGAATGACAACGGAACTCTTGGTGCGGCTTATTTCAGGGCCCAAACAACTGCCGGTATCAAGTGGGTGAATGAAGCAGAACAGGTTGTAGACAACGTAAGGCTCCCTTTCGGTAAGGGCATTTTTGTCAAGGCGCTCAACCCTAAAACAGTCGTTCTTTCCGGAATTGTTCGTGGAACGAGAACCCGATTGGACATTGTTGGCGGAACTAAAATCAATCTTTTGGCTAATCCCGTGCCTTTCCCGATCAAGTTAGCCGACTGCGGATTGGAAATCACCGGCGGAACAAGTTCCGCGACCGCCGACAACCTTCGGTTGTGGAGTGGTTCCGGTTGGGTTAACTATTGGCGCTATACAGACGGTCTCTGGTATTCAGGTACAACAGCCTCAACCAAGGTTTCAGCAGGGAACGTCGAGATACCAGCGGGTTCTGCATTCCTGATCAAGCGTAACGGAAACCGTGGCAACCTCAGCGGCGCAAGCGCCCTGAAATTTGCCGCAGCGGCTGTAGCGCCTTAATCCATAAACGGGACATCACGGAGAGACTAAAATGCCAAAGCAAGCCAAAACCAAACACGGCCAAGACTTCCTTCATAAAGAAGGCAGAGCTGTGGTTGGCTTGGCTTTTCTTTGGACTATATTCGTTTTGTCTCAACCGCTGCACGCTGCAACCATTGGGCTGGATGTTAATACTTTTCAAGGTGCAGCTGGCTACCCTGCCGAGCTAATTACAACACCAACGGGTTCATCTTTAACCGGTGGTACCGCATACGTGGGTGCATTTATGAGTGGCTCGTTAGAATTACAGAAATCTGCCGTCGCGGCCCTTTGGGACAACACTAAAGCTGGCTTCGATGCGATCTGGTCTAAATTTGTAAATGTTGCCTCGGGCTCAGTAACAGCAGGGTCATTTAATGTATCTGCTACCCCAAATATAGAAAACGTCACCGGGAAAAATTTAAAAGGCAAAAGTGTGTATGTCCTTGTTGTAGACAACTCAAGCGCACCCACTTCTTTTCTTTTGCTCTCGACGGATGGAGCGGGTTCTCTCAGTGGGGCAGGAATTAAGTTTGCAGATCCTACGGACCCCTTTGAGCCTTTTACAAACGTTGAAGTTACAGGTGAATCATATCAGGTAACTTTCGAGGGTGATACCACCACCTATTTGCCTACAACAAGCACTGTAATTGGCTCCTACAATGCATCGAGTGACAAGTGGACAATGGCCAGCATCCCAGCGTCATCGCCGATAACGCTAAATGGAGCAAGCAGCGTAGTTCACTATTGGGGAAGTGCTTATGTGGATGCGGGCGCAACTCTAAATGTTACGCCGGTGATCAAGGATAGCTCGAATAATACGATCAGTGATTTTGCAACGATGTCGAGCAAGCTCGGGGTCTACACTGTTGAGTACACTTCAGGTAGTACCACGGTAACCCGGACAGTTACCGTAAAGTTGCTTAACCCTTCGGCTGACGACGACAAAGACGGCTTATCCAACCTGTTAGAATATGCGCTGGGCGGCTCCCTCTCATCGAATGATTCATTGAAGTCTCCAACAGTTAGCATCAGCGGTTCGCAGCTTGTCATCACGTTCACAGCCAGGGCTGATATCTCGTCAAGCTCGGAGATTGCGATGGCTTTTGTGACAACAGCGAATTTGTCATCCCCTTTTACCACTGAGGGCCTCACCGAAATCACTGATGTCAGTCAAGCCGGTGTTTCTGCCGGGTACAAGAAGCAGCAGTGGGCATTGCCGATAGTTGGGGGCGGAAAAAAATTTGCCAGATTAACCATCACAATTCCCTCGGCCCTGTCGGTCGGGAGCTAATTCTATGATTAAACCAACAAATAAGGAGATAGGCAGAATGAAAAAAATACTGACAAATTGCAAACTTGGTGCATTGCTGATAGCGCTTTCATGTGCAGTTGGCCAAGCAGGAACATTGGAAGTTGTCTCAGCACCATCCTATAACGCCCCCCTGAGGGATTCCTCGGGTTCATTGCTGTCGAATGCCTGGATCAGCTTTGGAAGCTTCGGGAATAAATCTGCATCAGATGTGGCCGCTTTGTTTTCGGGCGTTACAGGCGCAGCTCAGGTTGGTTCAGTCCTTTCCTCCAACTATACCTCTCTGATGTCTCCGGGGTATTTGGGCACCAATGGGAGCTTTGTTTTTAACAATGGTGATGGGTACGAACCGACCAACCTATTGGATTTTAACAATACTCCAATGTATTCGGTGATTTCACATGAGGTATCATCTGGATTGTATGAGTTGGGCATTTTCGCTGCCTATGACTTCACTCGGAGTGGCACGGTCGGGTCTTACATCTATACACCTGGTGCTCAAATTAACTTTACGAATTTGGCGGACGGATTGGGTGTTGATACTTTCCGGTTCAGGCAGGCAGTGGGAGCCGCTGGCGGTGCTGGTGCAGTGGCCGTTTCGGGTCTGGGTGCATCCAGTCCGACCGGATTCTCGCTCTCATCCATCCAAAGCACCGTGGCAGTACCAGAGCCTTCGTCGATTTCTCTGCTTTTCGCAGGTGGGCTCGGATTGCTCGCTCTGCGCAGGTTGAGGAATAACGTCTAATTCATTGACATAACGATCACCAACACAAAAAACAAACACAGGAAATAAAATTATGAAAAACAAAATCATGCTCTCACTAATGGCGTTCTTCACGCTGGCTACGGCCAGTAATGTAAGGGCAACCAAATTTGTTGATGTTGCAACGCTTGGCGATGGAGTGTCTGTGGCAACGTCATCCGGAACCGTAAAGGTGAATGCAACTGTTCTTTCGAAAAACCAGCGTTGGACACGTGACCGTGTCTATATTCTGGCGAACAATGTGATCGTGCCAGATGGGGTTACCCTTACCATCGAGGCTGGAACATTGATTCGCGGTGAATATCCCACGATTGGACAAGGAGTCGGAGCTGAAGCTGCTCTTACCCCGGCCGATCCTGGTGCCATTGTTGTTGCAAGGGGCGGGCGTTTGATTGCCAAAGGAACGGCTGATTCCCCTATTATCTTTACTAGCTTTGACGATGTAAACGTCCCTGGTGGTATTGAGACTGTCCCCCCGGTTGAAAACATTGGTGTCACTGGTACTCCTGGAAGTCTCCGAGTGACCACGAATACTGTTGTTACGGTAACCAATGGTGTTACTAATACGACGACATATCTGACGACCAATACGATTGCTGGAGTCGAAAAGACGTATCGGACAGGCGGAGCGTATGTTGGCTCTACCAACACCAATGGGACACCTAACTATGCGGGTGAATATTCGTACTCCGGTGGTGCCCTAACTACTATTGCAAGAGACTATAGTACAACATGGAAGACAAATGGATGTGCCTTTAAGTACGATGGTCTGTGGGGGGGCATCGTGCTGGCAGGCAAAATGACTGTAAATACTGGTTATAGTTCCGGAGTGAATGCTGTTAGTGGCACTGGTAGTGCTACCGTCGAACCGACCATCAACAGCACCACTGGTGCAGTTGGCACTGCGGTGGGTTGCACTATTGTCGAGGGTATGGCTGGCTTTTATCCTTATTCATTCGGTGGTGGAGATGGCCCCGATGGCAACAACCCAAATACACCGGACGATTCCGGATGTCTGGCTTTTGTGCAGAACCGTTACGGAGGTTATGTTATCGCCAAGGACAAGGAACTTAATTCGTACTCGTTCTACGGAGTTGGAAGGGGCACCGTCTGCGAATATCTTGAGGCAATCAACAACGCGGATGACGACTATGAATTCTGGGGCGGTGATTTGTCGACCAGACATTGTGTTTCAGAGTTCTCCGGTGATGACGGGCATGACACCGATATGGCATATCTTGGCACATGCCAAAACTTTGTCATGATTCAGAACGACGGAATCGGCACAGATGGAACTTCCTTGTCCGGACGTGCTCCTGTCAACTATGGAGACAATTTGATTGAGAATGACGGCCCAGAAGGAAACAACTCGGCTGTTCCCTACACAAGGTTCACTATGGCCAATGCTACACTGATCGGGCGTGGTTATGGTGTTTCCAGTTACGGTCAAGATACTACTAACTTTAACGACTCGAGTGCAAAGGTTCCTTTTGCAGGACCTTGCTTTAGGGAAAACGGCGCCGGGTTAATCTTTAACACTATTGTTATGGACGCACCCCATGGACCTGTTGCAATTGTTGATCTACTCGGACCCACTGACAACACCTACACAAGTGCAGGTAACTCATCGGTGAACCGATTTGTTGGTGTAAGGACAAATGGTGGTTTCGATGCTGCTGGACGTGGCTCTGACCTAACCACATTGGATAATAGTGCACCAAGCGGGCCTGACGGTGGATTCTACAACACCTGGTTCTATCGCAATGGTTATGCAAAAAATGCTAATCTGTCCGATGGAACAAGGGGTATTTATACTAATATGGCTGCATTCAATGCGGCTTATGTTAGCAATAACTTGCCTGCATTCAGTTCGAATAACCTTACGTTCATGACAAAGCTAAAGTCCAGATGGGAAGCAGGTGGTGATACTACTCAAGCGACTCCTTATAGGGTCACTCCTCAATGCGTCATTGATGTGTTGACGAATGCCAATACTGGGAATCAGTTCAATAGCAACCCTGGTCTCACCGTTTCACCTTTTCATCGTATCAGTGGTATGGATCTTAGAGTAACTGCCGCGGGTGCAAGGGATGTCACAAATGGTGTGGCCATGCCTAACTATCGTGGGTTGAACTCTAACCTCACCTATGTCGGCGCAGTAAGGGATAATA
>Ga0136644_10004244_pt1 | contig 10601 bp, 12 predicted proteins | sample C_130820_EF_Meta_FD_94780 | JGI IMG/M metagenome (GOLD analysis project Ga0136644, IMG submission 94780) | Freshwater microbial communities from Lake Croche, Canada to study carbon cycling - C_130820_EF_MetaG (v2) (version 2) | ecosystem: Environmental > Aquatic > Freshwater > Lake | place...
GATAGATTAATTGAGTTTTTAGAGAAATATATAACTACAAAGTTCAAAAATAAATTAATTATTTTAGATAATGCGAGTAGTCATAGAAACGAAAGAATAAAAGAATTGGTAAATAAACATAATAATATATTATATGCTGTTCCATATCAACATTTTACCAATTCAATTGAAAATTATTTCAGTATGTTAAAGTCAAGATTACAAAAGTTAGATGGATTAACACACAAAAAATTAAAAGAAAACATAGAAAAGGTTATAAAAGATATTCCAAAAGAAAAATATGAAAATATATTTAAGGGAGCATATAATAGAACAGAAAAATATGTAAAGAAACCATCAAATAGAACAAGGAAACTAAAAAATTACTTGCCTTAAAATCGGCGTTTTAAATGTGCAAAGGTGTAATACAAAAATGAGTTATTAAAATGATCGTAACTATTATACCGATTATTACACCATTGCACATTGAAAATGCGCAACCAGAATCACTTTGCTCACTCACAAGTTCCCACGAAAGGGGTGTTTTGAATGTGCAAAGGTGTAAATACTTTTTTCCATTGCGTCTAGCATGTTCATTTTTAAGTCCGTTTTCATATTCATTTAACATAATTTTATATTTTTTATTATTACACCGATCAAAAAGAAAAATGAGACAAAAATATATTAAAAATATTATTTTAATGAACTTTTCATAGTATATTTTTTTATACAATTATCTTATATGGGAAACATTACATCAAATATAAACCAAACGCCTAAAGAAAGTAAAAGTTCCTTTGGGCAAGTTATAGATTATATTGCAACTTACTATATATTAACTATGGATTTCCAAAGCTTAAGAAAATTATATGAAAAAGACTATTGCGACAAGTTAATTGTTTTGACTTCTGACATTATCGAAAGATACTTTAATGACTTAGAAATAACATATTTATCACAAAGAATTAAAAATGGAGTTGAAATTAACGAAATGAATAAAGACAAGGTGATATTTATCACTAAAGATGAAATAGAAAAAATGAATGTTTCAAATTCTGTTAAGAAAAAAAGAATATGCATTGGAATTGCTAAATTTTATATTAAAATTGCTCACGTTTTTGCGGCAATTGTAACAACTATAAACCCCGTTTATATTTATAAAGATGCTAATGGAAATACTATAAAAACAAAACTAAACGAAAAAGAAACCATACCTCCTAACATTCAGCGAAAGTTATATAAATTAGGAATATGCAACAATCGAATTAACTCATTAAAAAAAGGCGAAAAATTAGACACTGACGCAATAAAAAATATAAATCCAAACATTTGCACCATAAATACAAACGAATCTGGGGACATTAAAAGCTTAAGCGACGAACCGGGAATACCAGAATTAATGGAACTATATTATGATAAATACGATTACGCTAGCGGTAATTTTATTGGAATGACCGAAGAAACGCAAAAACAATTCAAATCAGACTTAGAAAATGTTTATAAAATTTTTACAGGAAGCGAAACTATGCCAGATACAATAAAATCATTTAATGATATTAAATTAAAAGACTACCATAAACTTGAGGCATGTAGAGGAACAGACGCAATATTAAAAAAAAATATACAACTAAACAAAAATGAAAAAGAAGACAAACTTAAAAAAAAGCTATTTGAAGATTATGCAGAAAATTTAAAGCAAATGATTCGAACGACACATAAAAATCAAGAAGAACTATTAGCAATAATAAATGAATTATTTACATATGTAATCGATCCTCAAAGACAAAAAAAAAGAATTATTGTTAATCCAAAACTATCTGAAACATCTTTGCAAGAAATTGTAGTAAAGTGTAGGAAAATCATTATTAACTTATATTTAAAATGTGAAAGCGACTATTCTATAGGAGTAAAACTATATCAAGCACTGGTTGAAAAACAAATCAAGGACACAACTCTTAAACAAATAATAGTCTTAGAAAAAGAAACGGAAAACTTAATTAGTTTAGAACCAAAAACGCAAAAACTAGAATCTGGCACCAGCGTTAATTTGGCGCCGCAAACTCCTAACCAACAAAACAATTTAGCAGAAACAAATGTTTATCAAGAGCCTTATTTAGAAAAAAAAAATTATTAAAATAAAGTTGGACAAAACAATTTAGAAGCATAAAAGTAAATCAAAATTATTTAGAAATATATACATAAAATATAATTTTTCAGAGTATTCAATTAATAAATTATTTTATTTATTATTTTATTTTAAAAAAAAATCTGCGTTATATATATAAAAATGCCTATGATGACTCGTAGCAGATCAGCCAAAATGACCGTTTACCGCGCACGCGTTAGAAACTCAACCTGCCGCAAAATTAAACGCTCTGCAGTTTGCAAGCGTACTTCTGGATGCAAATATGCATCTGGCTCTAAGCGCCGCTTTTGCCGCAAATCCAAGAATACTCGCGCGTAATTGAGTTATATACAAAATAATTTATAAACCAAAATTTTTTATTATAAATTTTATTTCAAAAAAAATTTGAAATAAGATGTATAAAATAAAAACAAAGTGCTGAGTTTTATTTATAAACAATCTTAAGTTTATTTATTTTAGACCTTTTATCATTTAAAACGCCCATTTTATATGATAAAAATATATAATTGCATTATATAATACATTATATAATACATTATATAATGAAAAAACTATGCGAAACCATTACAAAAAAAATAATAAATCAAAACGCAAAATTGGAGGGGACGGATTTAGTGCAGAAGAATCCCCTATTATGTTAGGAATACCAGTAAACGACGATACGTTATTGGAAATAACTGGAATGAATGGATACGATAGTCCAATAAATAAATATTTAAAGGAAAAAACCCCAGTTAGAATAAAAAGGACTGATGGTTCTGGATTACGCATATTGGGTTATAATATAGAAAATGTATCTCATATAAATGGAGCATTAAAACCAGCACGCAGTTTATTAAGCGAACTTCGTATTAGAAGCAAAAGTTTCAAAAATGACATAAAGAAATTAAATCCAGTATTAGATACAATTACTTTATCTTTATATGAAGCGGATGATAATAAAATTGAGAAAAAATTGGATGAAATTGAATGATATTTATTTGCAATAAGAACAATATAATACATTTTATTATTTATAAATTATGTAAATTCTCATGTAAAATAGGCGTTTTAGATGAGAAATGGTGCAAATTTAATTTATGTTATGTTATGTTATGTTATTAAATTTATGTTATTAAATTTAATACTTTATGTAATTTTATATAAATAATTTTACTAGTTTATTCAATGCATAATAAATTCATAATAAATTCATAATTTATTAAATTATATAATAAATTATTATTAGTTAAAAGTTAAAAACCTTAACTTGGTTATTTTTGCGTTTAAGCCCTGCCAACAGCAGCAGCCTTTGCAGCAGAAGCGGCTACAGCAGCAGCCCTAGCGGCTGTTGCTGCTCTTGAAGCTCCAGCAGCAGCCGCTCTAGCAGCGGATGCGGCTTTAGAAGCAGATGCAGTTCTTGAAGCAGATTTAGCTTTAGAGGCAGCCTTACTAGCGCCAGCAGCAGCAGCCTTAGCCGCTGTTGCAGCTCTGGAAGCAGCCGCGCGCGCGCTAGCACTTCTAGCTCTTGATTGTCCACCGCGACGATGTCTACGAGTTGCCATTTTATATATATAGTTAATAAAAAAATTTATTGCTAAAGATTTTTAAATTTAATTAAATTTTAATTAGAGTTTACTACCAAATTTTATCCGTTGATGGCCAATACATTTTATCCCCCTTTTTAATGTTATAAAGTGCCCTAAATAATTCTAAACGCGACAAAGGAATATTTGTTCTATATTTATCCAATGGATGAGGATTAGTTTTTAATTGTGCGGTTATCGCTTTTTTAACTATTTTTTGTCTCATTTGAAACGCATAATAAACAAAAAAAGCTTTAAAAGATAGAGTCCTTATTGGAACAATATCCTCATTTTTATCTTGAAAATCTCTTAAATATTCTTCACATATTGCTAAACCAGATATATCTGCTAAATCCTCCCCTATACTTGGCTTCGCGTCGAATTTAATTCCGTCGCGTAAAGCAAAAGCTTCATATTGTGCAATAACATTATCTTGTTTCTTTTTAAATATTTTCTTATCGTGTTCTGTCCACCAGTCATTAAGATTTCCATTTTCATCATATTGACTTCCCCAATCATCTAAACTATGCGACATTTCGTGCCCTAATGTAAATCCTAAATGCGATAAGTTGTACTCAATGCCCCTCTCTCCTAAATCAACAAATGGTTTTTGAATATATGCTAAAGGAATGTAAATAGAATTTTCTGAAGGCGTGTAAAACGCGTTTACTATATATGCCTGTTTTCCTATAAATTTTGCAGGTGATTGCATAAAATCTAATTCAGGATAATCAACGAGAGTTTTCCCTGTTTGACCAATCATTTGTTGAGCCCTCCATTCAAATACTTTGCTGAGATTACCCCAAAAATCTTTAATATCGTATTTTAAAGGTGGATCGTGATGCATTATTTTAGAAGAACCTATTATCATTTTTATATTTTCCAATTTTAATAATGCCTTTTTCTTTGTAACTGGAGATAACCAATCATTATTTCTAATTGTTCTTTTAAATACTACTAGTAAGTCGTGAGCCATATTTTCAACATAATCTAAATTTTCTTGTTTCTGGTATTTTGTAATATATTCATTTGTCAAAAATGCGTTAAATGCTAAACTAGTATAAGCTACGCCGCTAACAGCAAAGTTTGGAAGAAGTTGTTGCCCTTGTAAAAATTTACTAAAAAAATCAAAATAATAGAAGTTAGTCTCTTCATAACTTCTTGTCATCTGCCTCATAAATAAATAAATCCAATAACTTCTCCATTTATCTGAATCCCATTGATCCAGTAATAAATCAGAAGCGCATTTAAGATAATTCAAATTATTAACTACAAAATATGATGGTGGTGTTTTATATCCCAATTCTTTTGAATAAGAAATCCAGTCAAAATTATATTTTTTATTTGATTCACCCGAATTTACTTTATTATAGTTATCTTTTGCAATATTTTTAACTGAATTACACCCCATACTAATAAGTAATTCGTATTCAATGTCAAATACATCTTTTGGGTTTATTTTATTATTAATATTTTTATTTTCTAACTTAACGTTTGATAATTGTCTTATATATTTAAAATATTTTGTCTTTATTTTATTTTTATACGCGACGTCTTTTCCATCATCAATGTAAATTTGTAAATCTGATAAAGATAATTGTGGTAAATTAATATGCGAAGAAAAAATTTTTGAGTTTTTTTCATCTGGTAAGTTAGCGCATACAAAAGGTGATCCTATTCGCAGAAGTTCGTTTTTATTCAATAACGCTAAAAATTTCCATAAGTTTTGTTTATCTTTTCGTAATTCATCCAATTGACTTATATATTCATCGCAATAATAATTAAATTTTTCCTTGCTAACACCTTTGTTTACAGAAGAATAATAATTATTTAGTTGAACCGACAATTCATTTTTGTTATTTTTAATGTATTCATTTATAATTTCAGCTAATTGAGTGTATACTTTATACTGAACAAGTCTAAAATCGTCAATTTGAATAATATATTGTTGTTCTTTTGTTAATTTTGCATCTTTAATCCATACATTATTTATAAGACCATAAAAATCATCTTGAGGTCGAAGTGGATCTTTGGTTCCAATCTCAATCATATTAATTAATTTTTTTTCAACTTCGCTTTTAGTATGCATTCCTTTTTTTATAAATACTTCAGTCTTTTCATACTCATCCTCAAAACGATTGAATGTATTTGCCGAACTTTTGCATAAAGATGTAGGATCTTTTGAATATTTTCGTTTTTTTCTTGTATTACTTTCTTTTGTTGTTTTTTTACTAATATTTAAAAGTTTCTTCTTTAATGTTATTTTTTCATTTTTCATACTACTACTTATATTATACTTCTAAAAAAATATTATCTAATATATTATGCTATATATTATGTAATATATTATGTAATATATTATGCGATATATTATGCAATATATTATGCGATATATTATGTAATATATTATGCGATATATTATGCAATATATTATGCGTTATATTATGTAAATTTATCCTCCAGTTTGTTAATTAACTCATCATCGTAAATAAGATTACCGGATGGTTTATATTCATTAACAGGTTTATAGTGGACACTTTCATTTTTTTTAGGTTTTGATGCATTTATAGAATCTTTAATTTTAAATAACACATCATCTGGATTTTGTTCTTCTAACAATAATTTCGAATTATTTTTTTCGTCTATTTTTTTTCCATATTCATCAACTTCAATTCCTGTTTTCTTTTTTAACTCACTTCTAACGTAAGATGGAACCCAGTGCTTCCAACAAATGAAAAGTGTATTTGGGTGTATATATTTAACTATAAACCCATTTTCAGATAATTTATTACTCAAATATGCAATGCACGCCCCTTGATCATACTTTGGAACTCCTATTATAATTTCCGGAACAACAAACCAACAAAATTGTTCATCTATTTTTTGTCGTGATGTTGTTCTAATTCTTACGTGAATTCTATTCAAAATTTTATTAAATAATTCTAATTTTTGCAAATCATATTGTTGTTTTTTTTCATAAAGCTCGTCAATATTTATTTTTTCAGTAAAATTGTCAATGTTTTCAAGAGTAAATATATTTGCCATTCGTCACGTTAATATAAAGTTCACGAAGAAAAAATTTTTAATAATAAAATGTATTAAACATTTTTTAAATTAAATAATATATTAATGACAATAAAACATTTGGTAATTTCTGGAGGTGGACCAACTATGATTAAATCTCTTGGAGCATGCCAATATTTAGAACAACACAATTTTTGGAAAATAGATAATATAGAAACCATTCATGGAACATCTGCAGGAGCAATAATTGGAGCAATTTTATGTTTAAAATATGATTGGGAAACATTAAATAAATACGTAATTGAAAGACCATGGAATGAAGCATTTACATTTAGCATAAAATCTATACTAGATGCATACACAAACAAAGGAATTTTCGGTAAAAAATCAAGCGAAATTATATTTAAATCTCTTTTATTAGGAAAAGACTTGACATTAAATATTACGCTGAAGGAATTTTATGAATATTCAAAAATAGAACTATATATGCATTCTTTTGAAATTAATAATTTTGTTATAGAAGTTATTTCCTATAAAAATTATCCAGATTTGCCATTACTAACTGCATTGCAAATGACATCAGCAATTCCAATACTTATTGCACCTGTTTGTCACGAAGAAAAATGTTTCATGGATGGAGCGGTTGTGTGTAACTATCCACTAAATTATTGTTTAAGTATGGTTGAAAACCCTGATGAAATTCTTGGTTTCAAAAATGATTATGGAGAGAAAAAAGAATCACAAAAAATAAACGAAGATTCTACAATACTAGATTATATAATGGCGTTTTTATATAAACTAATTTTTCAGTTGAATACAGAAGACAAACAAAAACAAATAAAAAATGAAGTCCTCTATAGTTGCCAATATCTATCCTTTGAATATATTAAATCTGTTCTCTCTTCTTCTGAAATAAGAAAGGAGTTTTTGGAAAGCGGCATTCAATCAGCTAGTAACTTTTTACGAGATAAGGGATAATGAGGGTAACTTCACTTAAACCATCCTCTAACAAATAATTTATATTTTAGAGTGATGTGTGGTTATTTTAGGGAAGTAGGGAAGTATTTATTATAGAGCCGAATTTAAAAATTGCACTAGAGTATCCTTTGTGGGTTTTGCATCATATTCAATGATCTTTCCATCTTTTAATAACTTAATAGTAGGGAAACCTTCGACCTTGTAAGTATTCATTAGTTTTTCTATTTCTGGAGTTTCATTTGTGCAGTTGACATCTGTAAAAATTAGAGAATAACCATTAATCGTTTTTCCTTGGTATTCTTGTTTCAAACTTTCCCATTCGGGTTTTGCTGTTTTGCAGTGTGGACACCAGTCAACAGAAAACATTAAAATTTCCGCTTGTTTACCGCCACCTCCTCCTTTTGAAACAGGAATACTCTCCCTGTTTGCGCTATAAGATGGAGATAGTTTTTTAGAAACTACTTGATTATAATAATAAAGAGAAACTCCTATAAAAATAATTACAATAAGAATAATTCCCAAAGTACCCCAAGACAAACTATTTTTAATTCTAGAAAATATTCCTTCGTTTCCACCAATTTTATTAAGCGAAGCAACGCCTTCAAAAGCATTTTGCATCATTATTATATATTACTAAGAATAAATTTAAATTTTCTTTAAACGAATATAAAGCGTTCAGCTTATTTATAGTAAACTAAATGTTGTTTAGAAATAGCGATGGAAATTTAATAGAACTAAATAGATATGATTATACTAGTGACCATATTTATTATAAAAAAATTTTAAAAATTAAAAATCTTTTAAATAATTTTCCTAAAGAAACAACTTATTCAAATAATTTGATTCAAAATGCCATTTTATCAAAAACAGATTTACAAATTACTTCAACGAAATAACCTATTTAATACTGAAAAAAATAAAATGATTATAAAAAATGAAAACCCATAACTGCAAAATATATTCATTTTTGAATCATTCCATCCTTCGCTAAAAATCCCCCCAATATTTTTAGAAAAATTATTAGTAACCAAAATATTTTTGTAAAGGGCAAAAAGTAAAATTGCTAATATTAATCCTTTTCCAAAAAATGAAACAACAATAAATTGATTTAATGGGCTAATAATAAATAGCAAAATTAAAAATATTGCAACTACTACACACGTACAAATATTTTTAGTACCTCTTGAATAAATTATTAAAGAATCATCTTCTGCGTCCATACCTTATATTATATTTTTATAAAAAGTATAAGATATATTGGTTTTAGTTATTTTGATTTTTATTTAAGTGTAATTTTTTATTTTGGTTTATTTTTTTTAAATGTATAATATAATATGAAATCTTATAACAATAAAGGAATCGCGACACATAATAGAGTGAAACCAAAGGGTAAAGGTAAAACCAAAAAACTTCGCGTTTATTCAAAAAAAGATTATAATGCTGGTGATGGAATGTTAACTACAGTATGGGGGCCAAGTATGTGGCATTATTTGCACACAATGAGTTTTAACTATCCGGTAAATCCCACAAATGATGATAAAAATAATTATAGAAACTTTGTTATTAGTTTGCAAAACGTTTTGCCTTGTAAATATTGCCGAATGAATCTAAAAACAAATTTTAAATCGTTGCCTTTAACAATGAATGATATGAAGGACCGCGAAACATTTTCTAGATATATTTATGAACTACATGAACTCGTGAATCGAATGTTGAAGAAAAACTCGGCGCTCACATATTGCGATGTTAGAGAGAGATATGAACACTTTAGGGCAAGATGCACGGATGAAAAACCAAAGATATTCAAGGTCGAGTCAAAATCAAGAACAATGAAAAACAAAAAAACGGCCGAAAAAGGATGTACAGAACCTCTTTATGGTAAGAAATCAAAATGCATTATTAAAATTGTTCCACAAGAAGAAAAAGGCGCAACTTTTCAAATGGATAAAAAATGCGAGAAAACGAGAGATTAGGATGATATATTTTTTTGAATTTTAAAAAATATATTATTGGGTTAATTTTGCAGAACTTTTTCCAAAAGTGGTTTACATTCCAAAGCTACTAAAACTGCTCAAAACTGGTTGCGGTAAATATTCGCTGCTTATAGAATTATAATTTGGAACTTTCTTGCATTCAAACGATGGTTCTGGGCATCTTGCACACGGCGGGCATGGAGGACAAGGCTTCTCTCTTGTCGAGGAAATTGACGAGGGGCAAACTGGACAAACTGGAGGTATAACTTCAGATTTTAATATATATAAATCTTCATGTCCCGCAGGTATTTGACTTCTAGGAATTCCCCTTGGCAATACGCTGGAATAAGGATTTTGTTTTCCTCCAAATGTTGATTCATATGAAGGTTTAGGTTTATTATCTTGATGCTTTTGCGAATAAGCCGTTTCATAATTTGTTCCGCGATCATGAACTACGTCTTTATTTGCATTGTCACTAGTATATTTTTTTGCCTGAGGATTTTCCGAATTATAAACTATAGAATTACCATTTGCATCTTCAACTTTTATCTCAACTTTCCCATTTGTAGTTGTTAAATACGCTTTTTTTCCACTTACGCTATAATAAGTTTTTTTAATATTGGAGTCCGTATTTGTATTTGTATTTGTATTAGCATTAGGATTACCACCTGCGCTAGTTTTAACGCTATATGTAACGGAATTACCATTATTGTCTGTTACTATTATTGAATAAACTCCATTGCTATTAACCAGTTTTGCATTTGCACCATTAGGGCCGTAATACATAGTTGGATAAGAGGTTCCATCGTGATGATTGTAATTATCGTAATTTGGTTTTTGCTTGTTATCTCTTGAGTCTGCTCCTGTGTAAACGTTGCCCTGACCACCTAAATAAGACGACCGATCTGAAATTTTTGGAGAAACTCCGCTGTTTAC